>Ga0315914_1001466_pt1 | contig 35301 bp, 20 predicted proteins | sample MpolenodulesMG_FD_203920 | JGI IMG/M metagenome (GOLD analysis project Ga0315914, IMG submission 203920) | Medicago polymorpha root nodule microbial communities from Los Angeles, California, United States - elongated nodules | ecosystem: Host-associated > Plants > Roots > Nodule | place: USA...
CGATGAATATGGGACGACAAATGCCGCCATAGATCGAATGGTCAACATGTAAGTGCTTTTAAACTTATTTATTGTTTGTATTGTATTCTTCAATACTGTCTGTTTTGGATGAAATGGCACAGTTCATATACTAATTGGATCTTTTCCTGAAAGTGTCGTTTTATAACTCTGCAGAATTCGAATTTATCTTTTATATTTTATAAATTTAGAATTACATATTACAAGTACTAAATGAGTAGGCGGAAATTGAAACCTGCATGGTCCATAATAAATGCTTATGAAGAAGTATGCATGTTTTTGGGTTACAAAAGAAGTATGCATGTTATTTCTGAATGTCTGAGAAATATTTTATAAATTTATTTTATATAGTTTAAAACCAGTTTGGATATAAAGGTGTTTGCCTAGAAGAAAAGTGTTTTACCAACCCTCTCATCAGTGATCACTAGTCTCGGAGGAAATACTTGTATTTACCATTCTATCGACGCTATAGAGTGCGAAAGTCAAATTTATATTAATACACACACACACACAAGAATCCTTTTGAAAGATTTCAAGCAACGTTTGTATGGAATTTATTACTTTACTGTGGAATTGACACACTTAAAACTCTCAGGGGCGTGAATAAGTCTCAGCAGAAGAAACAAGATGCCTATGCTGCCGTGGTAAGTGCATTTGTGATATCATGTTTTTAGGGAAATTAACATTTTTGAAAAAAAAAATAATGAGGAAGGGAGAAATTATTATTGATTAAGTTGACGTTAATTTCCATTTTACAATGGTTTCTAAGGAGATTTGAATTTTGTTCCTTGAGGTTACGAGATCAAACTCTTAGCACTGAGTTGACATCTCATGGATGAAATATATTTCATTTATTAAAAATAAAAGAATGTTTTTGGGATATATATTTTCATGTTTTTCCTGTTTTGAAGTGCCAATGAGAAGAGAAGACAATTATGGAATGATCGTCATTTTTTTTTTATCTAGATGTTACTTGAGAGATATTTCTCCACATCAGGTCAGAAAACTGAACTTGTTGTGCCCAAGAATCTTGAACTACAAGGAAAACTTAGAAGTGGTCCTCCTAGAGATGATGATTATTTCTCAGACGAAGATTAATCACATAATAAAGGAGCTTGTACCATTCCATCATTCGTGTTTCCTAATTTCAAGTATGCGTGAGGAAGTTGCGAGAAAATGGAGACATTCTAACAATTGTTAATCAACACAATGATTGGTATGTTTTGATTTCCATTACAAAACTTCAAATTTAAGGATGTATGGGGAAAAAAAAGTCAAAAGGTGAGTCACCGTTTATTTTGATGTAATAGTAAAAATGCAGATACTGCTAGGGTTGCTTAATGCAAAATCCACATCAGAATTTGTCTTAAGTTGAAGTTCTTTGTGAGTAATGCTAGTATTCCAGTGTCAATCAACACAATCCTACAAGTGTCTTTTGTTGACAAAATTATTGAGTAACTTTCAATGTACAAAGTAAATTTATGAAGGTTTTTTCTTGCACTTTTTACCTTCATTAATCTCAGTTTCGACCAGCAGTTAAAGGAAGTAAAGTTTCGTATCGTACTTTATTTGAGATATTTTTGTAAATATTGGAAAATTTACTCTTTTTAGGTGTATATAGTAAAATTGACTTGGTACATACTCTACCTTAAATTTATAATTGTCAGCATGCATCTGTAAAGCCTTAACAATGACAAAATTGTAAGGATAAACTCTTTCATTTGGGTTCAAACGCGAAACCTGGCGGTGTGTTTCTGTGGTGTTTATAACTTCGTCTACTAAATTTAGCAAATCGATAAAAAGCTTATACAATTTATATGACAGAACTTCAGAATTCAGTAAAATAAATAATTAAACTCGATTAATGTTATCTTTCAATAACAATCTCGCTTCGTTGTCCCCCTGGCCCCTTCAAAGTAAGAATTTTATACTACTCACTTTTTAACTATTTAGAAGTATGGGTAAGAATTTTAAGAAACACCAACAATTTGATATTCAATTACATATACGTATGTAAATGTCAATAATAAATGAGTAATGATATTTGAACAACTATTTTGGTACAACTTTTAGGACAACCTTATTGTTCTCTCTTCTTATTGGTCAAAAACATTAGAGAGAGAATAAAAACATAATGTAAGTATAAGAGAGAAAGTTGTACAAAAGTTATACTAAAATGGTTGTACAAGATTTAAATCCTTAGAAATCAAAATAGGCTATGCTCTGAATTTTTTTTTATCTTTAAATCCTTAGAAATCAAATTTGATATTCCAAGATTTACAGCAAGCACCTTCTCACCTCGCAATACCATTTGCTCTAAACTCAGATGACTAGTGTATACTCTAATGCAATTATGATTGTATGTTGAAATATAGTTTAAATTCACTCCTGTTGGGCAGAAATTTCAATTTTCAAATTATGGAATATCAAGATATTACAGGTTTATTAAAATAAATTAGGCAAATTGAATCTAGCAGTAATTGCTCTAAACTTTCATCAAATACACAATGCTTGGAATTTATTTTATGTATGCTAGCATACTTTCCAAGTCGTTTTTAAATCATCCAACATACTCTCACTGCTTGAAACTTTATAAAATAAAATGGTAAACTAGGAAATATGGCATTTCGAATCACATCCACACACACACACTTCATGTTTTGAGATTCACATTCATCTTCCAATATCATCTGGCAACTTACTTCAAACCAATAATGTGGTTCAAATTGAGACGATTTATCATGGCATAATTCCTCTAGAGATCAATTCCAACCAACTTGTTCTATATTTGCTTTCACGTTTCAACCGAAAGCAGTAAACCTGAAATAAACTTCCTCATGTTGTTATACAGTACCTTGAGCAAGGGGCAATAATATAGTATCTCTACCGAACCTAGCATCCCATTTACAAATTAACTATAATTCAATATTTTTCCTCTTGCAAGACCCAGCACCAATACAAAAAATATATTCATTTAACTAAGGTGGATCAACAAGCACCAAGAATCAACAATAGACCCAAAACATTAAGGTGTACATCTTGCTACCATGTATAAAGATCAAGTATAGAAGTCGTTAAGAAAAATATATAACAGACCACGTATAAGAAACCACACACATCATGATAGATCAAATTTAAGGGTGTGTTTGATTTGTTTTCTGCTACCATGTAATAATAATAATTGTTGTTATTATTATTATTATTATTATTATTATTATTATTATTATAAAAAGGTTTTTTATCATAGTCATTAGTAAAATATAGACTGAAAAATGAAAATGAAAATGAAAAAAAATCAACAACACCCTAAATATATGACATACTATTTTCAGCACAAGTATCAAATAAAAGAAAGGGAGATTCAGTGCAAAAAGCTTACCCACATATTTGAAGTTTACAGAGGATCACAAAGATCCTGCAATCCCCTGGTTTTCAATGACCTCAAATATGCACCAAAACCTCAAAATTTCAAATACTAACCAAAAGAAGAATCGCAGTCATACAATTTTCATAAGTTTCAGACAACAATGAGATCCCCTCTCCAATCAGTTCAAAGATGACACAATCTTAATTCACAATGAATTAAGCATTAGCAATAGCCAAATTCAGTTAGGTTACAAAACAAAATTGACAACAGTCTTTTACTAATGTGTCCAAAGCTTATTTTGATGTGAAAATAATGATAAAAGGAAGATAAAATATCTAGAGAATAACTTGCAAGATGATTGGGGCTTCAGTTTTATGGGGTGCCTAAGTCCAACATCGTGTAGTACAGGGGACTTGATAGAGTACACTTTAAGCTGTTTGATTCTTTTGCCTTGACAGTTGGTTTTTAAGGAAAGGAATGTCAAGTGCTTGGATGTTTATCATATGGTATCAGAGCTGATTATCGGTATCTCAAAAAGGGCTACCTATGGGTTAACTTGAAAAAGGTCGAGTAAGGGGTTGTAGAGTGCCGCCATGAAACTTTGGCTCTCAGAAATAGTACTATTATGGGAATTTGGGTATTAAAGGGGGTTCTAAGTCCCACATCGAGTAGTATGGGATGCTCGATGGAGAGTACTTCGTGTAGTCTGGGATTGGCAGAATCACAGTGAACCACCACAATTTTGGCAAAAGCTAGACTTTGGAGCTTCAACAAAATCACAATGCCACTATGATTTTACCAAACTCACCGTCATCCAAACATACACTCTTGTGGCTTGATTCATGGCCCTTGTCTGCTAACTTTTAAGGGAGAATTTCACTAGTGGCAGTGCTTAGGTGCTTATTAGAAATTTCCTTCAGCCTGCCACTCTTCAAATCCTGAAATTATATAAATACGAGAGATCTTAGATGTTGGAAGCAGATTTCATTTTGGTTGTTTACATCGGGAAACAAAATCATTAAATTACAATCAATCGAGATTGAACAAGAATAAATTAGCTCATGTAGTTCAAGGGACAGAGAAACACCTGCCAGACATTGCATTTATTTGTCCCAAGAAAACTCCCTTGGGTAATCTTTTGCCTCTTCTCATCAACTGAGAAGAAAATGTTAAAAAAAAATAAAAAAAAAAAAAACTCGATGAAAAAAAATAGAAGTGAATGACACAATTTGCTTCCAACTGCCAAAACAAGAAGTGTGCAATTATTTGGGTGGCATCAGCAATATATCTTATGTTCTAAACAACTCCACTGATGTAATTCATTAGGCATTAAAGAGCTCACCAGCAAAGGGCAGGGAACCAGTGATCGAGAAGTAATTAGTTTAAACCCCCAAGATGATCCACCATATACCACAATGATACAAGTCCTAAGCAAGTTCTTGGCATCAAGTACAGTGAAAATACTTGTGATCAAATGCAAGATAACACCATAGGCATATGCAGCGCTTGGAGGTCAACACAGAAATATTTGAATTGTTCAACTTCTGAACCAATATTTGGAATGCAAGCCTTCAGTTAATGATTCAGTTTCCATCATTCTATGTATACTCTGCATCACTAGAGTAACAGACCAATATTTTGGCATGCATAACTTCGCACAAACCCAAAAACCTGCCCAACAGAAAATTGAATATAATTATTCAAACTAAGTTGCAGATGTAAGTGTGTAAATGGTAAATATATAAAGCTTGCAAGCTAGAGACTCAAATGGTAGACTAATGTATATTTGCATATCTACACAAGTTTGTAAAACCACCAAACTCAGTTAACGAGGTTTGACCCCAGGTCCAAACCACTAAATAAGTCTACACTGCACTACTATGCCATAGAAAATCACCAATATAAGTGTACCAATAATATTTATCCACACACACATGACTATTTGACAAATGCATATATTACATTTTTATTTTAATATAAAGTTTGGTTTACAGGATTCAACCAATTTAATCCGTGCCATTGATCAAATGTCTTGACAAGTCAATGACCGGTCTAGGTTTTATAACATTGGGCAAGATTCTCAACAAAAAATCAGTATCCTCAATTTCAAATAAAAAGTGACAGGATATCATGCCCCTCCAGTCCAGTTATTTCTATTCTGATATAACAAAATTATTCAAAGTTGGAACATCATGTTAGTTGTCACCAGTTATTGGTAACATAAATTGTACCTTTCAGACAAAACTTTTCAGTCTTCATGTAACAAGAATCTTTATGATACATCAAGACTCGGGATGATTTTTGGAAGCAATCTGTAAGATGGTCTTGAGCTTGACTCACCATCGCCACTTAAGAACGTCAGTTCATTTTCAAGAACCGTATACGCTTCTGAGAATGCCTGCATTACAATGTCATAATTTATGAGTTACACTACCAGTATAGACAAATTCATTAAGGCATAACTTTTAAGATAAATAATGTCCAGGAAGAAGATGAATTGGCTATCAATACAAGTTATACAACTGTACAAGCATAAGTAATTCCAAGAACCTTGCTTTACTATAACGTTTGTTACCAAATTACCATTTTAACATCCAAGACATACGAAAAATATTTAGCACGTGTCATGAGAATCCTCAAAAGAACATATAAGATAAAATAGTTCAGTAATCGGTAAATAAGTATTATAGTTTTTACTATTGAAGGTAAACTTTTAAGATTGGCACTTAAATCATCAGCTTTTATATGAATAAAATGAAGTTAATAACTACCCAACTTAATCACTTACTATCAATTATGTTGTAGTACACATTATTATCACACTTGAACAAGACCTCTATATTTGCTACAATTTTCAAAAATTACTTAAACAGACTCTTAAACAAAATAAACCGATACATACCACTTGGTCAATCAAAAGGCTATTTTGTATTGCTGGAATTCATAGTTACCCATGAATCAGGTTTTCAAGTTTGCAGTTCTAACCAGGGTTGGAACTACAATTGTCATTCTCAAGCATTTTAGATACTCTAATGGAAAATTTCATCAGTTAACTCAAGAAAGTTTTAATACAACAATCCCCTAAGCATTATCATTCTCAGCAGCAAGCGCAAGACAAATTAGTATAACTGCCAAAGGATAATTTAAATCACATGATTCTGTAACTGAGACTTAGCAAATGAAAATTAGTAAATAATGTATACATTATTACCTTAATACATTGATGTATTCTGAAACAATTCCTTCCCACATTATTTGTTGGAAAAAGAGGATCATCTATGTGAATTGGATCAATGCTGCAAATAAGGCAATTTTCAGTAAGTTGGAGAAAAAGGAAATTAAAAGGATGTCACAATGTGTACATAGAATCTTTGGTTTATCTATTACCTACAACCTCTTTCTCTCTTTATATAAAGTCCACTTCCCTGAACAGATATCCGCATATGACGGGGATCAAACACATTCCTAAAAGAAAAATAATTGTAGTCACTTCTAACCAAAAACCTTTCATGATTACAAAATGTCCACTTCACACTGACAGCAACAAGAAAATATAGAATTCTAATCAGTTCTCTCACCCAAAAAAGTAAAGAAAATCCACCAGAAGACTTCCATAATTCTGCAAAAAAATGGAAGACGATTTATTTAGTGGCAGTAGTGTATCTATCTATAAGTAAAAAGGAATAGAGAAAGTAATTTTTTTTTGCTAAATCATCATTGACTGAAACAATAGCAAAGTCTGGATTTTGTTCCTTTTTACTTGGTTAATTGAATTTAAACCCTTGATTTAAGCGCAAAAAAACACAAAATCATGGAAAATATTATTAGTCCTGGGTGGCTATCAACAGATATAGAGTGGAATAAATGAAAAGCTAGATGTTTACTTGGTTGATTGGCCGGCCAAGATGGTGCTCATGCTGAAGAAAACGTATAATTAATAATACCTGCATACAAAATAAAAGCAAAAACAAGTTTAGAAGATACGTACTACCCTTTCTCAAGTGAGAAAGTCCAGAGTTCAAGAAAACACGACAAAAAATTGACAAGGCATCCTACTTAAATTCTTAAAATATATTTTTCCAGAAACAGTGGTAGACAGAAAATAAAATTTATTACAACTGATGACAAAAGCAATTGATGAAGAGCATTGCAATGACAAACACATAAATCACAGATTGCAAAAGAAACTGATGACAGATTATTTTTTCCTTTTTTCACCTGACCATCACTAGACTACAAACTACATAATAGTATGAAACAATTATCCATAAATTTGCAGTTGGATCATATGAATAAATTATATTCACAGATTGTTGGTAACCATGTTCTATTGAGAAAATAAAACCATTACTAGTATAGAAATTAGTTACTCATCAAGTAGCAATGGATGACATCATATTATATAGTATAGACTATCTGGGAAGCTGCAGCAATTTGTTACTCCAACACAAAGGACATCTGGATAATTCATTAAGAAACGAAAATTATATGTGTACGAAAAAAATGCATACCAAACAGTAGGAACTTAATCCACCAGAGTAGGACTGGTCAAGGCTCCGGTCTGCTAAAAACTGTTTTAGCACCAAAGCAAGAGGAGTAGCAGCAGGAAATTGTTCAGTCAATTCCTTAACCTACGGGAAGTAGAATCATATTTTAATTGTCAAGCAATAAAATTGACAAGCCAGTGATACTTCCAAACACAGTATTTATCATTGTAGCAAATAGGTTGGAGAACAGAAAATTCAACTATGGTCTTCCATACACCCTAGAACCTAGTCAAGTTTCACTTTAGCTGAAGGGTGGAGATTGGTTTAATCTCCACCCATGCAGAGAGCAATAATCGTAGTTGTCAATCCTAAATAGAAATGAGGAGCCTTCTATCCCAAAAGCATACCAGATACCAGGATGACTTCAATACCAATAACCGGATTTTACTTATAAACTAAAAGTAATTTATATTTATATTACGTTACACACATAAATGTTAAAAAAATACAAAAAACAAACCCAAAATTTCAGGCGTAGTTGATAAATCAATAGGATAGGGCTTAAAATTGTTACATACACAAATCATAAAATATATTTTTGATAATTGACATGTCAACTGAAGCTTATGCACACAACTCGAGTAACTTATAATACATGCATATAAATGCTCAAAAATTGAAGAAAAAAATCGAAGGCATAATGTTAAATCAATACGACAGGGCTACCAAGTACAAACTACACAACATATATAAGAAAGAAAAAAGAATAGAAAAAACATATTAGAAGAGGGCTTCAAGTAAAACAGAGGACGTAAAAGAATGCAAAAACAGAGGGCGGTAGAGTTTAAATTACACAACACCACACACACACAAAAAGAACATAAGTTATGCAAAAACAGAACAAAGCTCACTGACATATGAAAAAAGAACAGTGAGAGGGATGGCCAGCAACATACCAGAACGGTCAGCAGACAGTAACAAACAACAACCTAGCCTTATCCCACTAAGTGGATCAAACAACGCCATAATATTCTAGCAGGCAGTAACAAACCATGTACAGAAATTGAAAGTAGGCAACAAATGGTGGAGTGGAGTAAGGCCTTCATAAAAAGTGGGGGTTGGTGATGGGAGAGGCTTTGGTTCAAACCCTTAGAGGAGTGGGGGATCCACAAAAATGATAGAAAACCATAGGTGGGTCATGCAGAATTGGGGAAGTAATTCCCCATTTTACATGCCTGATGAAATAACGGTCACGCACCACTCTTTGGATGCGTTGGGCAGCGGCTACATTTAGCTACCCAAAATCGGTGCAACCAAATACCGTGGCAGAGACCTACGTAATGGAGGGGTATTAAGTCCACACACCAAATACGGTAAATCTAAACACAGCTGTTTCACTTAGAATTATTTGACAGTCTGTTGGGTCTGAACAGTTCCAACACTGGATTTTGCTGCTTTTAATCCAATTTCTTATGGGGATAAAATCACCATAAAACAATGGTTTTCTGATGGTCTAATCCAATCTCTCAGCATATGTTTACTAAAGAGTAGGGGAGAATTCGGCTGAATTATAAGAAAACATCATCCAACTTAAAATCATGCAATGTATAAATATAGCATTGGGCTATTTTGTGTAATAATTCTTTTCATAATAAAAAAAAAAAAGTAGACTGGTTCACAGGTGACCAACCCCAAGTTTCCTCTTGGGATGAAAACATAAATCTAAGAAATAAGAAAATTCAAATTAGTCCAAACAAAAATAAGATAAAAGTCAAATAATAAGCATTAGCCTATAAGCTTTGAAACTCAAAGGTATTATTTAACTGGAAAACGGTGAGCTGAAAGCTCTTACAATGATAACAACAGAAAACTGAAATGAAAGGATAAACCAGAGTTCAGAGAACTCCTACCAGAGCTAAGCTCCTAGACCAGAGAGAACTTCTCTCCTAAACAACTCTTAACAAACTTTCTTAATGTCTCACCCTCTAGGTTTCCCTCTCTTATATAACTGAAATTCTTCCTAGATTCCAGTAAATATACTAACTTTTGTATTCCCACAGCTTCTATAAGCTGTGCTTGTTTGGGCAAACACATGTATAGGTTATATCGGAATGTATGTATATGTATGTACGCATGTCCTTTTGAATAAAAGATGGAAACATTGTTACAACAGAAAATATATATCAAGAACAATGACCCAAGAAAATATATAAAATTGAAAGCCCTAGTTACAAGATATTACCATTCCTGTAGTTTGGAGTCCTGTATGTGATGGGGACTTGAAGCTGATGTCAACGCGAACAGAATTGGAATCTTTCAAAGCATAAACATTAGTTTGAGACCTTTTCAACAATGCTGAATCTTCTAACTGAATAATATCAGAATGACTGTCATTAACATGTTCACCCGTTGTACTGCGTGACTCTTCTTTTAATGAATGTAACGTAGGAGCTGATGAAGTGATAACATCCTGGGGTACTTCCACCACGAGCATAATAATAGGTATCTATACAAGAAGGATACAGATGTTATTACTAGGAATGAGTGGTGTAGACTATATGACTTGAAATGACAATTAACAGCCAAGAGAAGAGGTATTACAGCAGTATTTTCCACTGTTTTCAGTGAATCATTTTTTACCCATTCCTGATTGGCAAGATACCTAGCTGCATGCTGGCACAAAAACACAGTAGTGTCAATTGTCTGACATACTATACTGAAAGATTTCTTGTTCTTGTGATTATTGTTGTAAAATCAATACATCTTCTAATCACATGTTTACAAAGTGTTGCAAAAAGGGAATAAATTACAAAACAAAAAATTACTTTTAAAAATGTCAATCAAATCAAACCTCATTCGAACAGAATTGAAACAGTCAATTAATAAGATCCATAACACATACACAATGTTCTGTGATTAAGTGACAAAGCAAAACGTATCATCATGTCTCATTATTCAGGAAAGCCATGTTCAGGACAGCTCTAACCAAAGCATAAAGATCCACTAACAACTAACATCAGATCAATATCTTTTGTTGTCATTTACCTCACCATATTGTATTTCTTATTGTTTCAAATGACAAGAATCAATTTGTTAACATCAAAGGAGAAAGGCACCCGTCTCCCATCCCATCAATCGGCAAGCCTCAGATTATTTTAATGTAGTACACTTCATGTATGTTCATGGTAGGAGTCACAAATTCTATAAAAGTCCTACATGGGGAGTACAAAATGTAGGTACTGATTTATTTATTGTCAATACCTGAAGACATGTTTCTTTAATACCATTTCGACCTTCCAATATTCCAGCTTCTTTAATAGGTTCCTGAACATTTCATTAAAATTTAAAAGAAACATAGGCTTAGTTGTTGTTGTTGTTAAAAGAAAATAAGGTTAATCCAACCAGGTGATGGTCTACCGAAAAACACGAGACCAAACAGAAACTTTACCAGGTTCCTCACTGGTGGGAGAGAAACCACAAGGTCGACATCACTTGTTGGAAGAGCCATCCCAGTTGCATTGGAACCAAATATGTTTGTCCTAGATCTGGGCCATAGAACCTGCAGAGATCGGGTAACTCTCTTGACAGCCCAATTAATGTAAGGCTTCCTTGCCAGGTTTTCTGCCGCAACCTTGGATTCCATCATAATTATAAGTAATATTAGAATGCTTCGTTTTCAGGTGACAATATTAAGAAAGACAAAGCCTCTACATGTTCAATAGAAATTTTAATAGGAGTAATTTCAAACAAGGATAAAGATATTAACGAATGTCCAAAGCTGGGATCATTCAGGAATAAGTTACAATGGAACAGAGGGTTTTCAACTGGCTTGCAAAAGACTATGCGAGAGGCATGCAACTGTAAGTGCAAGTGTGTGTTAGTAACATCACCCACAGAATATACTCTATACCTATACCTGTTTACAGAAAGAGTCAATCTCATCATGGAGCATTCCGTGCATGGAAGATAAAGATGCACTTGTTGCAGAACAGCTCCGTAACTCGGGAGGTTGCAGAGGTAAGGTGACATCCGGCTGTATAATCAAACACCCACAATGAACACCAACATATATGTATCTAGTAGGACTTAAGCAACAATCTTTCTTACATGTTCCTGGTCACGTGCTATCTGTGACATTGCAATCAGGCGGTCCTGCAGCAAGGCAGCAGGTAAAGGTTGGATCAGAGGCTGTACTGCAATGTTTTTACCTCTCCAAGAAGGCCACACAACTTCAGCACCATCCATTCTTAAACAACCATCCTCTAAATTACTTCCATCATGATACCAGCCTCTCATTCCCCAGTGTCTTGGACTGGAACTACCAGACCTAACAGTTGGAAAACCCCTTTGTTTCCTGGAGTCACTCACAGGGGAGGGTGGAGGAGGGCGTGGTGCACGTGGTACACAAAGCACCACGGGTGATGGTGGCCGCTTTATGCGAGGCTGCTCCCGCCTGGTAGGAGGAACACAAGGGCTTTTATGATCAACACATATAGACCTTTCCCTAGACAAGTTAGGAATAATTATTGGCCTTAGAATTGGATATGGATGTGAATCACCAGCCTTCCCTTCAATTTCTCCAGGTAAGTTATTACCCAAAGAACTAGAAGCATCATCATCCACTGCTGCATCTGTAACTGATGAAGAATGCAACACTTTCCCAGGTACATCATTACCAGACATTACATAACCAACAGTCTGGGTCCCAGTCCCTACAGGATCAAAGGGAGAGCAAAATGTTGCAGCTGTTGGAGATGCTAAACCATTTGTACTATATGAAGAAGAGAAAGCAACCATATCATCCACTGTCCTATTCATGTCAGCTTCACGCAAAGCCCATAAACTGTCATCAGAGCTGAGAGAGGGAGGCCGAGAAAAACCTTTTCCTGGATTTTCAGAAGGATTCCAGTACATTACACCGCCACCAAAGTATTGATTATAATCTATACCAGAAACAGCATGAAAGTCATATTCTTCCTCTGATACATAGAGGTTGTCAAATTCATCTGTGAACTGTGTATTTATTTGGTCAGGTAAATCCAATGTATCCCCAGAGTACCTCCTTTCATCATCATGAGTTGTTGCATCAACCTGCATGCTGTGAACAGCCAGCCCTTTTGAAAATTTACATTGCCGCCTAGACATAAAACTAGAGTCATAATTACAATTTGGTGATGGGGTCACACCCCCACGAAAAACTGGGGGCCAGTCAAAACTCATAGGAACAGGTGTATTTCTTGCTTGCTGTAATGTGGGAACAAATGGGTGGCAGAAGTGATTATGCCAATTGCGCCCAACATCCAGATGCAGTCTGTCTGTTGCAGGAGGGAGATGTGAGTTAAAAGATGGAAAGTAAATAGAAGGTATACCAGGCCATTCATATGGACTGCATTTTGAGAAAGCAGAATTTCTGCTGTCAAATAGACATTTATCTCTCTCCTTCAACATGCCAAATTCTTTTACATTAACCTCTCTAATCGGTTTGTCATTAATAGTTGACTTCACATCAACTTTAGCAGCACTTGTTGTGTTCAAAGAACAGGTATCTTTGTTACCAGATAAACTACCATTCTTCGAAGCAGGTACAGCCGGTGTTATGACTTTACATTCTACATCACAAGTATCTAATTCAGAAGACAATTTTTTTCTTTCATTTGACAATAAACAACACTGAGGACCTGAACTATTGCAACTTTCAGCAAGACCACCAACATTCTCTTCTTCAACACTCCTGGTAGAGCTGTTTTCCTTAGTAAGTCCATTAAGAGAACAACAAAGGCTTGAATTTGAAGCAAGGATGTCATTACCAATTGAATCGTCATTTTTTACATTCTGAATGGTAGAACTATCAAAAGAACTATCGCATATTGCCACCTCAACTTTAGAAATAGCAGCGGTAGAGGCAACATGTGTAATTGACTTGTGAGAATCTACAACTGCACTGTCAACAGGGGTGCTTTTATTTTTATTTTTCTCTTTTCTACGTTTTCTTGGAGTGGTTCGAGGTTTGCCAACATTCGGTTCCCGAGTATTATCCTGATGAGAAGTGACTTATTATAAACCAATTAAATCTTTAGAAAGAAACATGATCCAGATTAAATAAAAATAAATAAATGACTTACTACAACTTTTACAGTTGATGACGAGCCCTCCGTAGAGAAATCCTTCACTAGAGGAACATTAGGAAGTTCCCTGGGTTTTGCTATATCGGTCTTCTTTTCATTGTCCACTATACAATCAATGTCCTGGAATATCATATGGAACAAACTAGAAGTGTAAATGCTAGCATTTATGTAATAAAATTGTCCCAACCATCTGTTAAATAAAGACTATATATTACCTTATGAATATTTTCATGCGAAACACCATTTACAGATGACTTTTGGGCAGGATTTTGTTTTTTAGTATTGCGGGTTCGTCCCTTCTTTTTACGGTTAGAAAGACCGAGCTTCTCCTTTGGTTTACCAGATGAGGGTTTGTCAAACTCCTCAAATAGCTCATGTTTTGTACAGTCAAGTGAAATAACCATCAGAAAACCTCTCAATTTTCTTAATATACAATCAGATATTGTAGAGACAGAACCCAACGAACTAAAGAAAAGAGTTTCTACATCATATTCACTATTAAGGCTTGATGTTAACAGTATGCTAATGTCTTGAAGCACAGATAAGGAATGTAAAGCTCTGGATAAAGCTGCAGGCTTTTTACGAAGGCTGACTGGTGTAATAATTCTTCCAAATTCTGTATCATCACGAAATGCTCGGATGGTCCTTTGAGAAGATGCAGTACAATTATAGTCAAGTAGTTTATCAACTCCCTCCCCCCTATTGTATAGCCAAACCTCATCCTTGGATGCACTGCTTGCCATTTTCAAAACCTCATATGTCTGAAAACTTATGGATCAAAAGTCAGTCTAGTACTCAGAGCAGAGCAGGCCTCAAAAATATAATAATCTAAATTACAATGTGTATATGAATATACAAGCTGATAAAAAAAAACGTGCAGAACCAAGTTTTACCCAATGTGCAGCTGATTTGAAACATCAACTACACAACTTAGAGATTAGTTTATTGAGCTTGGAATATCTGTAATCATTTACTTTCTGACAAAAAATAAAAATAGGAGTTTCTGAGCTTTCTACAACATTGCACTCTCCCTCCTAATATCCTTTTTATTCAAGATAGGCACCGTTATAATATTTCTATATTTTTTAATTACCGTTAAAAAAAATACAATTTCATATTATTTTGGATAAAATGTATATTACTAATTATTTAATGGTATAAAATTCTACAAAGACAAACCTAAGTCTTTAATAAGTAATCAGTATATTATTTTTTAACCAATGCACAATCCATAAACCCCAGGATCTATCATTTGTCCTATCAAGTTATCAGCCAAATCAAGGTACCACAATATGTAGCCATGGTATGAAACATATCCTATTTGAAAAATACAGGTATAAATAATAATTAATTAGGTGTTTTTCACCTCCATAAATAACCCCACTTCAAAAATCCTACTTCATTTAGCAAAAAGTAACAATTAAATATATTTCATAATTGACATTATAGCTGCCAACAAAACACGATCAGTATCTTCCACTACTGTTCGACCATCATTTAAGCTTAAATCAAAGGGAAACGAAAGGTGCTTACTTTCCCAGAACCACCATGTGTTCAAATATTGAAGTTCACTGCAGAATATGTCGGTTTTATATTAAATTCTTATCCTTAACAATGCAAAATTTCCAATTTAAGTACTGAGAAAATCTGGTAAAATCATAATTACTTTCTGATTTAATCGGCAAAGAATGCACAACTGCATACCACTTCTAATGATGCTTCACACCTACCACCTTTCCAACTAATATCAGGTATCCAAATTTTGACAATATACTGATATAGTAAATCAAGTAAACTATGATTGCATGTGCACATAGCTTAATATGTTCTGGCGATAAACTTATAAGCAAAACATAACAAGTTGCACAAAATCTATACTAGAACATGACGATACAACCATATTAAGCTATTCTAGTGGACAATAAATTTTACACTACAATAAAGCATCATCTCATCAATATCCTAAATCAATTACCTCTAACTTATCCCACCAATGCCACTCTCAAATTAACATCTTCTATTGATTTTCATTTGGATTTAACTTCTATATACTGTGTAAAGATTTTTTACACATTTATTCATTACAATCGTTAGAGACTTTAATCATAAGTCATATTCACTTCTAAAATCACACATATGACTAATTGTGATTTCCTAAACTAAATTTTTTTCATTTTTCCAAAATGGAAACATGCCAATCTTATCTAATGTATCATTAACAAATCGAAAATTTGTAAAGAATTCCCAAAAATCGAAACCATACCAAAGCCTTAGCAGATTTCATAAGAATAGTATCAAACACCTTCTTCCTCATCACAGAATCCAAATTCCTCCACCAATCAACACACCCTTTCTTCCTCCAATACACATTCGCCGCAACCCCAGCCAAATTCATCTTCTCCTTCAACTTCACCCCTCTCCTCTTCCCACCACAACTATTCATCCAACCCAATCTCATCGAAACCTCAACCCTATTCGCAATAAACGCCTCAATCCGGTAATACCCCTTCATTTTCAACCAATTCAATTCCACCCAATCCTCACCTATCTCACTTTCTTCCCCTCTAAGAAACCCTCCCCCGGAAATCTCATCCATCACCTCCACAAATCTATCCACATTTTCCACAAACTTCTCCGTAAAAGTCATCGCGTCTAAACATTTCATCGAACACGTGGCGTGCGAAGGCGAAGAAGAAGAATCTTCGCCTTCGCGTGAATCAAAAAGGCGAACAGATTCGGAGATGAATTGACAAGCGGCATCTTTATCGGCGATTCGAGATAAAAGACCGTGAGATTTCTTGAAGCAGAAGGTGGGGAGGAAGGGTGGGTCCCTAGAGGGAAGATCAGCGAGGAGGATGAAGGAAGTGTGACGGTTGGATTGGAGTTTGTTAAGCATTTGAAGAAGGATGAGGATGAAATTGTGATCGAGGATTGTGAGATAAGAGAGACGGTGGTGGACTGAGAGAGAAGAGAACCATTTGAGAATGGAGGATCTAGGGTTAGGGTTAGGGTTAGGGTTTGGGGAATGGGAATGGGAATGGTAGAGGGAGATGTGGGAGGTGAGTGAGTCTATGAGTTTACGGTGTGCCATGAAAGAGGGTTGGAGTTTGGTTCGGAGTTAGGTTTGGGAATTGAGTTTTTCAAGAAGGATGAAGAAGATCAAGAAATGATGATGAAGAATCTGCGGAATTTGTGTTGGTTTGTCTGAGTTTTACGTTTGTCGGGGGTTGGTCGGAGAAGAAAGGAATGGAAAAGAAGTCAAGCATGTGCAATAAACTGCTAGTATATTATTTTAGACGTAACTACTCCATGTTTGATCTCTTGTGTTTATTTTAGATTTTAAGTTGATCATGTTTTAAAAGTTTTAAGTTGGTCTTTTACATTTTCAAGTTTGTCAAAAACGTTACACGTTGGAACAAGTTAGTTTCTTCCGCAACATGATATTGAGATTAATAAAATAGAATAAAAAAAAATGTTTTAAAATTGATTTTCTAAATAAGTTAAATTCCACCACCCACATTGTCAACCTAAATCTTTAACCGGTCATGTGACGAAAGGGAGTAACTTATTCAAATGTGAGTAACGTTTTGAACCAACTTGAAACTTTTAAAACATAAGGGACCAACTTGAAATTTTTAAAACATATAGGACCAACTTGAAATCTAAAATAAACATACAGGATCAAACATGCAATTAAGCCTTTTTTTTAATACTTATTATCTTATTGGTTGAAATTATAGATGTTTGTCGTTTGATTTAGTTCGGTTTTCATGTTAAGAATCATCTGAATCGCAAGGTAAAAAAATATGTCGCTCAATTAACTTTTAAAATGAAAACTAAATTTAAATTAAACCAATGTGGTTTGGTTCAGTTGTTGTGTTTTTTTGTGACACAATATAACTTTTTGTTTTCAACATTAAAATCAAGATAAAAATAATTTATTTTCAATAGTGTTTTAAATTTGATAACAATCAAGATAAAAATAATTTATTTCCAATAGTGTTTTAAATTTGATAGCAATACAATTTCTTTTTCCTCCAAATTTTTTTTTATCAACATTGACCAGATTAAAATTATGCACCAAAAACAACGCTCTTGGAAAAGAAATGCAAAAGATTAAAATTTTATCGTTCTCTTATGTTGTGGTTTGGTTCAGTTTGACTCGATTGGTAAAATAAAACTCGAAAACTGAACCAAATTGTGCGATAGAGTAAAAAATGGTTTGAATACATTTGAACCACTTATGGTATTTGATTTGGGTTGGTTCGATTTGCGATTTTTCTATTTGGTTGATTCGGTTTTTAACATCAAAGTGTGGGATCACATTAATTTCATTCAATGAGAGAGTGGGTATTAGAAAAAATGTTAGAAAGAGAGTGTTGTTAGAAGTCCTCGAATTGAAATTATCAGAGTTATCTTGCATTGCAAGTGTGGTTTTTAAGGTTTGTTTGACAAGTAATATATAATATAAATAAGAGAGTAAAGACTCGTTTTAGTTTCTTACAAAATGTATTGAGGTCAAATTAGTCTTTGACAAAAAAATCATATATATTCTCTTACAAAATTAAATTAAGACAATTTAATCCCTCAGTCAATATTTTTCTCCAATCACTTTTTTTTTTATCGTTGAACTGTAATTGGGCATATTTGGCTATTCAGATGTCTTAGCGACTAACACGTGTATTGTTTGTTAAAATAATGGACTTTTAGGTCCTCTTTTTTTTTTTTTGAACAATCAGGAAGTAAAAGTTAAAAAATGCAAAATTAGTCATTATTTTTCTACCTTTTCATAACCAAAAAAAAAAAATTCAATTTGTTAAATTTTAAGAGATTTGATTGGTACTTTTATTTTTCCTCTGATCATCTTCTCTGATTGAAACAGACGTCGTCGCCGATATTCGTCAGAAACAAATAGTGTGGGAGAAAACAGAACCAGGAAAATAGATGCAACAAACCAAAGCAAAAGAATGTCTGCTTCAGGTTTTTCAATTTCTCAGTTCATTCTCTATTTATGCGTTAAACGGTTCATTCATTCTTCTTTTGCCTTAAACACGATCATTCATTCTCTTATTGTAAAACCGTTCAATTTTTTTGTTTGAGTTTGTTTCATTTATTTTTCTAAACGAGGGACTAATTTGTCCCTTTAAAAAAAATTAATTCCACAATGGCACTTAGCTAATAATGTTAATTTCACGTAGTCAAATTAATGATACCAGTCATAGGTTAAATGATATAAATTAATTTAGGGATTAAATTGTCTCGATTTGATTTTCTAAGGACTAAATAGAATCTTTTTATTTGTTGATGATTAATTTGACCCCTATACATTTTTACAAGAACTAAAATAGGTCTTCACTCTAAATAAAATAACATTATTTTATTTTACTCAATTTTCTCTACATGCTTAATAATGATGTGATAGGATAATTACTCCCTCCATATTTTATTATAAGTTGTTTTGACATTGTCACATATTAAGAAATGTAGTTAATTTGTATTGAAAAGATAAACTATGAGTGATTTTACAAAATTATCTCGCACTAACGATACAAGAAAGAGGGATTAAAAGAATTGAAATAATATAGGTAATAAATAAAAAGGGTATGATAAAAAAACAAAACACATTGATATAAAGTGACATATAATAAAACACAGATATTTTTTCTAAAGTAATATATAATAAAACACAAAGGGAGTAAATGACAAAATTAATCTTGTGATAAATTACATACTTTAAAAAAAATCCAATTAAATGACAAAAAAAATTTTGTAATCCAATTATCTTTAGATGGAAATATTACACTAATATTATTTTAAAATTTTTTAAATAAAAAAACAAATGTTAAAGTTGTCTAAATTACCCTTAATATAAATTATGCAATACATTCTATCAAATTAAAATTTCCATGCAAATAAGTAGCAACAAATTATCCATAAAAAATTAATATCGTAGATGTTTCATTAAACCATCCAAAAAATTTACCAAGAAAATATATTATATTTTGATAAACAAGGTCAATTACATAAATAGAAATAATAAATTAGTGATTTGACAATCGCAAGACGATCACATCATCATAACCCCAAAATATGTGCAAGCGATGTGACACATATTATATTTTGCTTGCTCCAACAAAACGTTCTTGTTCAGTTAGATTCATTTTCTTCAACTCTTTCATGACATTTCTTAAATCATTGAACATTGTCATACCAACTACGACGATTTGCATCTTCACACAATCTTCTTAAGCTTTTATCAATCATACCTCTAAAAGTCTCTCCTAACTCGATTATACTATGAGCAAGTATACTTGCACATCTGTTTCTTTTATTTGGTTGAATTTTCATATGATCACACTTTATGTTTGTTTGTGATTTATTAGGATAGGATGACTGGGTAACTTTTACTTAAATCTCCTCGACATTATATTGATGTTCCTATTCTTTATATATCTACTCAAATTATCCACGAGGGGAGCAAGTCTTTTATCAACTCCAAAACATGAGCAAACTTATAAAAAAAAGTGGAACCAAAGCATATCTAAATAAAAAAAATAGACTCAAATATTAAGCAAAAATAGCAAGCAGCACCAACTATAATTGAAACTCAAATAAACTATCAACAAAATAAATTAATAAGCACTAATATTAACATAATCCTTCCACACTTATCGTGTTCCACCTTAATTGTTTCTCTCTCCTCATCCCAACCAAGTCCACGTTGATTAACCACATCCTAAAGTATTCCATAACTTAATTTTAGTCTCTTCATTGTAGATTCAACGTGTACCTTTACCTTAATTCTACATCCCGGTAACTTTTCCTGCAATTTTGCCTCATCCATTCTCAAGGTGTGTAATTCGAATAGCCCATTATCACATCTTTGACCTTGGTTCACAGCTTCAAACAATATATAAAAAAAGGCTATATCTTCATTATCTACAATCTATTTTTATGTTATTACTTTGTTGCATGCCAATATAAGAATTCTTTTGTATTGCATAACCAAACTTATAATTAATTTTAACAAAAACAACAACATTTCAATGGTGCCAAAATATAAATAAAAATCTTAAAATATAAAGTAACAACAACAAATCTATATCGACATTCTATATATTATATTATAAAAAGGCAAATCTGCTATTTTGAAAAAATTACAAATGGCACACTATGAAAAAAGATATGGCTTACCTTGGCATATGAGAAGCTCAAGGTTTAGAGGAATGCAACTTGAACCACTTTGAAAGAAGGTATGGCTTCATCAGAAATCATAGTCAAAGACAATGGAAACTCTCTGGATCATATAACTCGCACAAAATAAAAGAAAAAAGTTGAAGTTTATCCGGTGGAAGGAACACAAAGCGTGTGTACAGCCATGCGCCCCACGAGTGCGATAATGATATTTTGCCTATATATTTGATTTTTCACCTAGAAATAAGTATTATGAATCCTGACATCTCAGAGACATAGACGTGCAATCAGAGCAACTAGAAGTGACATATTTAAGACTTGGAGACACGATTGAAGTCAATTCTCTTCACTTTGTGTATGTTAAATTCAATTTCTATTTGATGATATATTCAATTACCATGAGTAATTAAACGAGTAACTAGGCAATTACCCCCCTAAATTGTAAGTTTCATCAATTATCCCCCTGACGTTAACAAAACTTCAATTACCCCACTGAAATTGCACAACGTTAATCAACTTACCCCCTCCGTCAAATTTTTCTGTTAGTCAACATGATGTTTTGCAAATACCCCCTAAAGTTTTGCACTTATGTGCAAAATGCCCCCCGAACATGAAAATTTATTTATTTTTTCTTATCTTTTTCAATTGTCCTTTTTTTTCTTTTTTGAAAATGAAGATTTCATGTTTAACATTGTGCATTATGGTTACTGTACTCCATGCAAAGACAGAGTTATCAATGGGAATAACATGCAACACATTACAACTAAGTGCATGTGCAAGTGCTATCACTTCATGCCAATATTTGAAAGATCCTAACCTTAAGAAACTTGTTAGCTCTCCCAATGTCATCAAGGTTGTTGACGCATGTGGCTCTCCATTCCCCATTTGCTAGACGTACATAAATATCAACCTTGTCACCGTTTTTAAGTATTTTTTTCTGTGTTGTACTCTGTTTGGTGTGGTGTGTTACAACACTGTGTCTATGTGTCCCTTGTTATGTGGGTTTAGGATTTGAACTTATAACACCGATGTTTAATGAATGTAGTTTGTTGTGGTTATGACTGCTATGAAGTTATTTGTGTTATTGTTCAAATTAGCTATGAAGTTTGTTTTTAATATCTTTTGAGTCAAGGATAAGAAGAAAAAAATATAAATTTTCAAGTTCGAGGGGCATTTTGCACGTAAGTGTAAAACTTCAGGGGAGGTATTCGCAAAATGTCATGTTGACTAACAGAAGAATTTGACGAATGGAGTATATTAATTAACGTTGTGCAATTTCAGGGGGTAATTAAAGTTTTGTTAATGTCAAGGGGGTAATTGCCTATTTACTCGTAATTAAAGTCTTGGATTAGGAAGAGAGGAATCTACGGAATTTGTGTTGGTTTGTCTGAGTGTTATGTTTGTTGGAGAAGAAAGAAAATGGAAAAAGAAGTCAAGCATGTGGAATGAAACTGGTAGTATATTATTGTCGTTGTTGTAAGATATTTAATTTAATTATTTTAGTTACCGGTAAAATCTATTGTAAGAAAAGAAAAAATATGGAGTCAAATGAAAACAACGATACCAACACTTTCTTTTCAATATTTGCTTTAATGCTTACTATCTTATTTTTTGAAATTATAGATGTTTATGGTTTGGTTTAGTTTGGTTTTAATGTTAAGAATTATCTGAACCACATGATAAAAAAATATCTGGTTTTATTTTGTTCGGTTAACTTTTAAAATGAAAATTAAACCAATGCAGTACGATACAATTTTTGTTTCCAACATTAAAATGAAGATAAAAATAACTTACTTTCACCAATGTTACAAATTTGATCTAACATTATAATTTCTTTTTCATCCAAAATGTTTTCATTAACGTAGACGAGATTAAAATTATAGACCAAAAGCAAAGCTCTTTGGAAAGAAATGTAAAAGATTAAAATTTTATAATTCCCTTATGTTATGGTTTGGTTAAGTTTGGTTTGGTTAGTAAAATAAAAACTGTTAATTGAACCAACTTGTACGGTTGAATCAATAAATGGTTTGAGTATAGTTGAACCAATTATGGTTTTTGGTTTGAGTTGGTTCGATTTGCGGTTATTCTATTGGATTGATTCAATTTTCAACATCAAATTTAAAGTGTGGGATCCACATTATTTCATTCAATGAGAGAGTGAGTATTAAAAAGAGTGTTAGAAAATGTTAAAGTGTTTTAACTAATTTCATTAATTTCTCTTCAGGAACATGAATATGAGAAAAAAAAAGTGATGCAAACGGTAACTACTTTGTTCCAAACCAAACCTGTGAAGTTTTTGCATCTTCTCTGCCTAATGAAATCAATTTACAAATGATGATGAATGAGATATAAAATATTAAAGTGTTCATTAACAAAATGGTAGAAAAACAAGAGGTTTATGCAAAATAAATCTTGTATATTACATACTATATTGTTGTTTGTGTTACGAAATAACAAACTTGATGTGTGATGATGTAGGTCATCATGAATGGACTAACTAGCATTAAGACCAAGTGAAACTATATTGAAATCTCTTTGAAAATGCTATTTGAAAAAGATTATGGGAGTGGAACTTTCACACAACCTATGCATGGCGGAAAAAAAACACAATAGATACTTATAAGTCAAACCCTAAATCATATGTTTGGTACAAATCTTACCAATATTGAAGATGATGTTGAAACACAATCGAAAGAGAATGATTCAGTCAATGATGATATGGATATCGAAATAATGAATAACGAGTGCAACTTAAGGAATTTGTATCACTTACACTAAGTGACTTTAAAAGATCTTCAGTTGGCATGGTATTTGTCACTTTCACTTGTTTTAACTATTATTTGTGACTTATATATACATGTATGTTAAACGTTGTCACTTTTGATTTGAACAACTTTCACAGGGTTTATGCAGAGAGGTTGTTCCAAACACCATCACCCAACTCCAGTGGAAAATGAAAGCGTAAAAACAGTAAGAGGAAGAAGAAAATGGACGAAAGTTCATCAAAGAAAGGGAAGCACGATGGTTTGGTAATTCTTAAGGTATAACTGATGTTGTATACATATTTAGTTTTTTGTGTAAGTTTTTTAAATAACCATACATGACAAATTTGTAACTAGAGTTGTTTGGTTATAGGGTGTCAAACTTAACTTCGTCCAACTAATCATGGGCGGTTTCAGCTCCTGGCCCAGGGCACTCGTCCAACTGCTCTTGGTTATCATTTCGTAAATAAGATCAAACCATATATATATATATATATATATATATATATTGAGCATCAAGAGTCATTGGCCTTTCAAGGCTTCATCATTTGCAACAAAATGAAAATTTTATATCAAAAACTACTTATAAAAATGAGCGTTTATCATAAATATTTAAGAAAATGTTAGGGATGAAATAAAGTAGAAATCTTTACAAATTCTTACCAGAGAAAATTGTTTTCAATACACCAACACTTTTCTATGTTACTTTCTCTTCTTTCTCTAATATACATGGAAGAAGTGGATATGAGGCTTTTTGTTGTTTAAGGATAGATGTTAGAAACGAGATAACATCCCATAAAAGGGATTGGTGACTTTCCCAAATTATTTGGTAGTTTTGTGTTGATAGGTGGGTCATATTCGACCATCTCAATTAGGGGTAGATAAGATTAATAAGGTTTAGGGTGGCTATGTTTATAAACAAAAGATGATGAACAACTGATGATGATATTAGATGGATAAAAATAAAGGGTAACTGAATTCATGTGTATCACAAAGATATTTTGAAACCTTTATTGACAAGTGAAACTGATTTTCTGTTTTATTTTTTTATAAGTTTCATGTGCTTAACTTCAGTAGTTTAATTTGCTGTAACTAGTAATCGATAACATAACTATAGTAATTTTAAATATAATACTGTTTAATTATGCACCTTACACTTTGGCACATATACCACATGCGACTTTGTTTGGTATAATTTGCATAATTCTTCTGCAAACTTTTTAAATTTGTTAGAGATTAAGCATTGATTAAATAAATGCAAATGGAATAAAGGAAAAGAAATGGAGAGATATATCAAAAGAAATGAAATACTCTTAATTCATTCGTGAGTTCAAGGGGAAATTCTTAGAGATACACAGACAAACAATTATTCAGAACAACAACAATAGACACAACAACACACATTGGACTTTCAAGGCTTCATCATTTACAACAAAATTCAAACTTTGTCTCAAAAACTACTTAGACCATTTACAATAGTTTTCTCCTTGAACAAAACTCAACAACCACTTTTTCAATTCCTAACACTCCACATCATTTTCTCTCTCTTATTCAACACTCATTCAACTTTTACCATCTCCAATGGTTTTTCATTCAACACTCTACCCCACCACTTTTTATTTCTTATTCTTATTTAATTTTATATTTTTGTTTTTATAATTACATAAAATTACAATTATCGATTATAATTAAATTAAAATACACTTAAGAATTTTTTTTTTTGTTTTTTGTAAAAACAAAATTTATTTAAATAATTTATTTTTATTTTCTTAACTTAAAATGCAATACAACAAACTAAGCACGTGGAACACAAATAACTTAAAATGCAAGACAACAAACTAAGCACACAACACACAAGTAATTTATTTAGTACGATACAAATCATCTTCAATTACAAAACATTCCAAACTTTGTCCATATGTGCTTCACTAGATCTGCTTGCAATTCGTGATGAACATTTGGATCACGCAACTTGGATCTAGCACACACATGATTTGCAAAAGCGGGTAACACCTCGGTCGAGTATGGTTGCAGTGTACTAGATCCACTTCCCTCAGATTGCTCAAAATCAGTCCAACGTTGAGCATATGTATCTTGTTTATCCTCAACAATCATATGTAATATGATGCATGACCTCATGATGATACCCAAATCGACTATGTCCCACAAGCGAGCTGGTTCACAGATGATTTTAAATAGAGCTTGAAGCACTCCAAATACACGTTTGATGTCCTTCCTACATCCCTCCTGATGTTTTGCAAATAACTTATCGGGTTCACTTTCAGGAAATCTAATCGATTTGACGAAAGTTGGATAAGAAGGGTAGATACCATCAGCTAGATAGTATGTCATATTACAGGGACGTTGATTCACAAAGAAATTCACCCTTGGAATAACTGCTTCAAGTGCATTCCCGGACATCCAAAAAAGGCATGCCAGATCCATAGATCATGAGATGCAACTGCTTCAAGAATAACTGTGGTGGTTCCCTTATCCCCCTAGTAAATTGACCTTCCCATGCTTTAGGACAACTTTTCCACTTCCAGTGCATGCAGTCAATTCTCCCGATCATCCATGGGAACCCCCGCATTTCACTAGCATGTAGTATTCTTTGCAGGTCATCTTGGGTTGGTGTTCTCAGGTACACTTTCTCATACAATCGTATGATTCCTTTACATAATCTACGTAAGAACTTCAATGTTGCAGTACCTCCTATTTTGATGTATTAATCGACCACATTTGCTGCCACACCATATGCTAACATTCACATTGTTGTGGTACATTTTGCTAAAGGTGATATACCTTCTTTATTGGCTGCATCAACTCGCTGGGTGAAGTAGTTATCACTACTTGATAGGTCTCCAACGATTCGAAGGAAAACATGTTTTTGCATCTGGTACCGACGACGAAACATTGCATCATCATATGTAGGTTCATTGGCAAAGTAGTCGTCAATTAGTCTTTGGTTTGCCGCTGCATGATCTCTCTTGAGATATTTTCTACTACGAGGTGCACTATCTTCCAATATTTTTTTTCGACGCTGAATAAATCGGTTGACGATATAAGTGTCTTCAAAATCACTTTTTTGTTTGTAGGTTGCGATATCAAAAGGAAATTCTGGTGGATCCATTAAATGTTTTTTGTGATATTGGAAGTAGATGGAATGAGATTTGTGATATTGGAAGTAGATATGAGTCCCAATATATAAGTAAATTGAGTGGTGGACACTGACAGATTCGAAATAAATTATTGTATATAGTTAATTATCAGATAAGGACTAGATTCAAATTGGGTGGTACATATTCAAACACAATAACCCATACATTAAAGCCAAAAGTCACGGATAATTATTAAAGCAAACACTACAGAATTGACACCACTGACAATTATTAAAGCAAACAGTGGGGACTTGACAACACTGGCAATTTTGACCAAATACAGACAAATATTTGATTGAAATTAATTTTGAAACAGCTCACGCTCCAACTTTTCCAACATCATTTTCTTCCGGTCATCGAGATGCTCTTCGGAACTTAGCTTTAGATACAATTTCATTTTCTTAGCTTCAGTCTTTTCTTTCATCAATTGGTTAGTCTCTTGTTACACCACGGCTAACTTGTTCAATTGTTCAAGCTCTTTCTCCTTGAATTGTTTGTATTCAAACCACTCCTTTTCCACCACCTCCAAGGCAGCTTCCTTGATTTTCTTTTTACCCTTTTTTATAGCTGCCTCCCTACCCATTGGACGAGCACTAGATCCTATAGAGTTTGAGCCACATGCATCACTATCGTGAGATCTCTTAGATCCACTACTTCTTGAGCCCATATTTCCTCCTACTTGACTACCATAATGTGGTTGATCACGGAGAGCGTGCCATTCTTCCATTAAAGTAAATTGAACATTCTTCCCACATGCATATAATTCCTGCGCTTTTGCCAAAACATCATTCTCCGACCAACCACTTCCTTGCAAACGCTTAGCACCTTCATAAGCGCCAATCCATTTATTCAGTATTTTGCTCATATAATTAAAACGGTTTCGGCATGCAACTACATCACGCGAAAAATCTAATGAGCAATGCTCATTACAATACTCAACAATTATACCCCAATATGCTTCATCTGTCTGGTTTCTCCCGACAACACTGCATGTTCCATTTCCATATTTAATCCACCCACTAATTAGCACCAAATTTTGTTCAGTGTTCCATGTTGGTTGCTGGGTTTTCTTGCTCTTAGGAGTTGAATCCTCTGGATTTGGAGTGACTTCATTAGCTCTTGTCATTCTACCACGATTTATTTGTGTTGAAAATTCGGGAAACTCAGGTGCACCAACACTCTGAAAATTTTCATTCACCATTGACATATAACCATTAAACGGAGGCGTTTGAGATGGATATCCAATCATAGATCTATAATATGGATTAAAGTTTGGAATAGAGGATGGATGGTTGAAATTTGATGCAAAACCAAAATTAGGCATGTTTTGAGGACGTTGGTTGGAAAATTGATTTGGATTATGATAATTGTTGGGATTTTGGTAGCTAAATGGGTAATCAGAAGAGTTATGGGTGTTGAAATGATTATTATTGGGATCCATTTCATTAAAAAAAAGACTAAAACTTCAAAACAAAAGTTAATAGAAAGCTAATAATAAGATTAAGATAGTGAAAAACTTGGTTTTTTTTTCTGTGTCCAAATTAAATGACCCAAGTCTCTATTTATAGACAAAAAAAAAATCATGAATTTTGGTAAAAAAAAATAAAAAATTATTTGCAATGAAATAATTGAGTTCAAATTATTAAGATGATAAAATTCCAAGCAGCCAACGAAATCTGTCGGGTGTCCCCTCTTTATCCTATAATCTTTTTCTCTCCGCGTGTACTGTCTCCTCACGCGCCCTGTCGGCACGTGCATCTCACACTTCAGCTTCGGCAAATGAAAATGCGCCACGTGTCCCCAACGTGTTAGACTTCAACATGTTTATTTCTTTCATCTCCTGTCACCTCCACATCATTTTTCTATCATTTTCAGCACCCTCTTACAATGGTTTAACATGTTGAGGTTGGCTTTCAACTATCCCATTCCATATGGTCTTATAAAAATGAGCCTTATATTGAGCATTAAGAGTCATGGCCTTTCAAGGCTTCATCATTTACAACAAAATGAAAATTTGTCTATGTTTACTCTCTAACCTTTTCTTAAATATTTATAATAAACGCTCATTTTTATAAGTTTTCATTTTGTTGTAAATGATGAAGCCTTGAAAGGCCATGACTCTTAATGCTCATATATATATATGGTTTGATTATTATAGTATATATGCTTTGTTGGAATATTGGTAATTAAATGTATATCATTTAGTATCAAGCCCATTTAGTATGAAATCCATCATTATAGTATATATGTTTTGTTGGAAGAAGATTATAAAAAGTGAGTTTTATGATTCCTAAATGATTTTAAGATTTCATATATTTAAAGCCTTGATATAACACAAACTCAAGGGCTCAAAACCTTAAACAACTTATTAATAATTAATAATCTTATAACCGTATTTACTCTTGTATATATTTTAAATACAGAAGATTTTGTTTAAAAATCTGTAAGCAAAATAATGATTTAAAACTTGTCTTCGCGACAGTTTATGTTCGTTAATTAATTAATTTTGTTATATAATTAACACATGCAGAAAAAGAAAAGAATGACTTCCAATAGTAGCGGCGGTGCAAGCAGTGCTGGGGGTTTCGATGACCGCTCATCATCATGCAATGTTGGGGGGGGGGGGGGGGGGGGGGGAAATTAAAAAATTGTCATGATGCAATGGTAAGAAACTACCACAAAGTAATCATAAATGACAGAGATGAATTTGGGAAGAAGTTGATTTAAGCAGAGGAGGAAGGACACGGGTACATAGCGTACCAAAATTGGTTAGGGTGAAGGGAAAAGATTACTTAGATATCGTTGACTTGATTAAGGGAAATAATATACTTATGAAAAGGGAGGACAAGATCGATAACCCTAGGCCCAATCCTTTCTTTGGGACGGTGAAGACAAAATTTTGAGTAGTGTGTGGTATGTGGGTGGGGGATTACGTGTCTTGTTTAAGGTTGTGTCTTGTTTGTCCAATGTGTATTTGTTGTTGTTGTTCTCTGAGTAATTGTTGTTTAATGCCGTGTCTTGCTTGTCCAATGTGTGTTGTTGTGTCTATTGCTGTTGTTCTGAATAATTATTTGTCTGTGTATCTATAAGAATTTCCCCTGTAACTCACGAATGAATTTAGAGTATTTCATTTCTATTGATATATCTCTCCATTTCTTTTCCTTTATTCCATTTGCATTTATTTAATCAATGCTTGATCTCTAACAAATTTAAAAAGTTTACAGAAGAATTATGCAAATTATACCAAACAAAGTCGCATGTGGTATATGTGCCAAAATGTAAGTTGCATGCAGGAAATGTACCAAACAAAGTCACGTGTGGTATATGTGCCAAAGGGTAAGGTGCATCATTAAACAGTATTGTATTTAAAATCACATTAGTTATGTTATCGATTACTAGTTGCAGCAAATTAAACTACTGAAGTTAACTATGACCTGAAAAAAAAAATTTTGTAAATTATACAAACGTCATTATATCTAAATTCTTATATATTTTTTTTGAAGGAATCTAAATTTTCCTATTATATAATTGCATAATTTAATATGTATATATTTAAAGATAATCGTAGCTCTTTAGTGTTAAATGGATGCGAGTATTTTGGAACAAATTTCACACTTAACTACTTTATTTAGTCTCATTCAATTAAATAAAAAATTAAGATGTCTACTTATTACCTAATCGTAGAATTAATTTTTTTGGTTTATTTTGATTTAGTCATTCTGTTTAATCAATGACTCGATAATTTGAGTAAGGAATCAGTGACTTAGTATTTTTGCTGAGTTGATGAACTAGCCGATTTTTAAAATATGGCATAAAACGCAAGGTCTATGACATCTTTCACAATCCTCAAAATGAAGTTTCCTTATGTAGGAGTGCTTCTATAGTATTTTATTATTTCAATAATATTTAAGTTTGATGTAAGAGTGTTTCTTAATGTAGGAGTATTTTATTTAAGCTTACCAGTTGTAGCCTAAGAGTCAATTTTTATTCATTTAATAATATCTATCATGTTATGTGGGATTGAAATTCATGCATCTTTTGTATATTATAAGATTTCCAGGTCTGGTAGAGTGGCACTATGATGTTTCTCTTGAATAAAAAAATAGATGTTATTGCCTTTGGTTGCCTTCAACATTGTGGGATTGGGCTAGAGTTCAACTTCTTTGACATTGTGGGAACACTTACCACTTATGATAGTTCAAGTGTTAAACATGTTTGTAGTTCTTGTAATGTCAACCCTAATTTTACGGTGCTTTGTGAATTTGTGAATCAATTGCTGCAATGTGTTAGGATAAGAATGGATCAAAACTCACATGATATGCCCTTAATTCTAAAAGCATGTATTGGATTTTATGATAACTTGAGTGGTGTAACAAGTTATGAGGCAGTTATGCTAACAATTCTGAGTTCAACTTATTTCATTGTCATTATGCATTGTTTTTCATCATGTTGTGAACAAGAATCAATGTGCAAGCCAATCTATTAACACTAGTGCTAAAGATCTTCATATTGTGGAACTTCCTTCTACCAAGTATCCAATATGTATGGTTGAAATTGGTGTGTCCTGCTTCCTTGATGACCAGATGGAAAAGGGTTGGTTTCATCCATGATATTATAGACATGTATTCCATTAGCAATCTCAGTGTTACTATTGATTTTGGCTTATTTGAATTTTTAGATGCTTTTGATTCTAAATTTATACAAATTATCACATAATTACTAGATAGAAAACATTATGCCGGTCACCTTCTCAATGTCCACGTTTTTGCAATTTTCGTCAAGGATATGAAGACAGCTATCACACTTCTTAGCATTGTTACTTTTTACTGTGGTGTAACTAAGATGATTTGCCAACGGAAATTTTTTTGTAAAAAATCAAGCAAATTGGATAGAACACTAACATATTTTCCAAACTCAGAGTGCAAACCTTCACACCTTGAAATCGTCCTAAAACCAGCAAAAAAACTTACCACAAATGTGTGCGGTAGCCCACATCTTTCGCTTTTGATACATCTCTAACATCCAACTATTATCCTCCAAACCAAATTCATATACAAGCTATTTCCGTCTACGCTCAAACTCATCAACATCAACATCACCCAACATACAACGCTTAATTTTCTCTATGAATTTCAAATTTTAGTGTTGCTAGTTGCATTGTGAATAAGATGCCACACACACAACCGATGATGAGAACACCCTCCTTATTGTGTTTCTCATAGCTAAGTCATCGTCGATTATCACAAACACCAAATATTTCCCATCCATTGCTTGAACAAAAAATTTCAAAAGTCAAACAAAGATCTCTTATGTTTTGTCGCCAACAATTGCACTACAAAAAATAACTCTCTGATTGTGATGGTTTACCCCAGAAAAAATCACTAACGACATATTGTATTTTATTTTCTGATATGTAGCATCAAATGCCAACACATCACCAAACAACGAATAATCCATACTACTCACTCCATGACGCCAAAACAAATGCTTAAGTGTTCCATCTACATTCACGGTATGCTTCCCAAATATCATATCATCCCTACTGCATATCCCTTTAAGGAATTCAAGTGCATTATCATCATCAGGACTCTTACTACCCCTCAGTTTAAATTGTTCATTGTACAAGTCTTTTCTATTATAACCTGATTTTTCATACTCACCACATGGGTAACAAAATGATCATAGATGTGTGACGTAGGAATTCAAGATTTTCTCATTGTTTTCATTTGATATTTGTCATAATCGGTCATCTTTCTATGTGTTAGTAACAATCACTCATACTTGCCATTCAAAAACGTATGATTATAGACATCATCAAAATATTTAATGTACCAACAATCATTGTTAAAATCAATATGGACTTGGAATTTGGCATTACAACCACACCTACTAATAGGTTTATGCTCTCTTTTCCTACTAATGGATTTGCTATAGCTATCATCCATAATACCGTCCCTATGACAACGAAAAGTTTGTTGAACTATTAGGCCATTAGTATTCCTAACAACCCTACTCTTTCTACCAGCAAATCCGTGTAAACACCCATACCAATTGTAGAACATAAATGCAATTTCGCGGTCAGGAAAATGGTACCTCATTATTTCTTCGATGCTCATTTCCTTAAAGTTGATTTTGCCTTAATCAGCCATACTATCCACAACAGTAGCAATATTGAAATTGCAAGCAAATCTTTCGTTGTTAGACTCCCCAACATCTTCTTCAGTTAACGAAATTCCTTCAACTGAAGCAGGAATGCTCCCCAAACCCTATAATTTACAAAATAACATTTATAATATATTTTACAACAAAATATAATACCACACTAGGATTTTTAAGTTCAGAAATTATTTCGCATTCACCTCTGAATCACCCTCAGAGAAATCAGTCTCAACTGACCCAACTTGTAAAATTTCCATTATTTCTTCTACATCCATTTTGCAAATTGTAATACAGATGCAACTATAATACAAAATTTAAAATTTCTCAATGTTCTTCCATTACAACAGTCATTGTCACTTTCGTAATAAAAAACCAAAACTTCATCTTCCATTATAATTTGTATTTTAGATTAAAAATTAGAAAGATATTGACATCAAAAGCATCACCATTTCTGTTTGAGATGCAACTTAATTCGCATCAGAATTGTCACCATTTCTAACTAACTACTTCATTACATGTAGATGTAAAAGCTTACCTTTATTTTGCTAAGAAGGATAGCCGTTTCATATATCACGTCTTTTGCGTGTTAGAACAACATACTCCATTCCATTCTCAAAAATCTCAGTGACCTAAAGAAAGATTGTTGATGACAGGGAGGGAAGCGTCCGAAGACCAATCTTTGACAAGAATTCGATTTTCTGGGTTTTACCATAAATAACTTCAACTGAGATAGTAGGCACACTAAATCCGAAATGTTTGTTCACTCGGTGGTGTATTAGAAATGATTGTTATTCAAAAGTAATTTCTAGTAAGGGGTTGAGTTAGTAAAGGGACATAAACTATTAAAATATGAAAGCCAATATTATTTTTTTTGGACTCAACCGGTATGCACTACAACCTGTCATTCATAATTGGATTTTCTCATCGTGGGAAACAACTCTGGTTTTCCAGGTTAAACGACACCTATACTACAGGCTTTGTAACTAGTTATAACTATAAGTACTTAAAATGCATCCTAAAGACTAAAATGTAGTCCTTGTGCATCAAACACATGCCCAGTATGTTATGGACAATCCTATGCCATTAGGCCAAACCTACAAGTACTTGTATTGTTTGCAAATAAATAGATATATACTACTATTTTTTTTTTTGATATTATCGGTGATTCATTTTTTTTAATCTTTTCCAAATGACTAATTTTTCATTCTATTTTTTTTATTATATTTGTTTTAAAATAATTTTTGTTTTTGAATATAAAAATTATTTTAAATAAGTATCATTTTGTTTATTTAATACGTTTTTTTGAATTCTACTCTTAAATTAACATTGTATACACTATTTTTAAATCATTATATTTAACTATACATTACTGACGATAGCTAACAATTAATAATTGATAAAGATATATTTTTGTTAATTAATATGTGTGGAGAAAACATAGGATGATAGTTATCTTGAAATAAACTCCTAAAAAAAAGTTATCTTAAAATAGATAGAGTATTTTTGTATATTCCATCTTTTCGTATTAGGAGCAAATGAAACAATTACAAAGTCAACAGAGTTCAAAACACAAGGAAACAAAAAACAACAAAGATAAGCCAATGTATAAACACATCATAGGGTTGAGGCACCCCAGCTATAATAACCGAATGTGATGTTTTCAAATTTTGCCATTAACCACCAAAACGACAACAACTAAATACTATCTAAAGGTTGAATTAAAGTGCTTGCTTCATCGTTAAATATTCTGTTGTTTCTTTCCGTCCAGATAACTCAACTGCGAACTAACCATATCAGAGTCATATATGAGACTATGCCTATGATTACTTAATGTCTATTATTGATCATATTCTTCTTTTAAATTTTAAGCGATAAAGATTATAATTTTCCCAAAATCTCATGGAAGATAGAAAACTTCACGTGCTTATTTAAAAAAAAGTTATATGATTGTTTGAAAGTAACAAAAATATAAATTTTGTATTTTAATTTAAATAAAATGGTGAAATAAGAAGGAAGAATTACTAAACTAAT
>Ga0315914_1001467_pt1 | contig 35287 bp, 10 predicted proteins | sample MpolenodulesMG_FD_203920 | JGI IMG/M metagenome (GOLD analysis project Ga0315914, IMG submission 203920) | Medicago polymorpha root nodule microbial communities from Los Angeles, California, United States - elongated nodules | ecosystem: Host-associated > Plants > Roots > Nodule | place: USA...
CAAGGAGGAAGTTGCACACAAAGATAAAGACGAATGATGCTACTTCTGAAATCTGCATTCCACCAAAGAAAAAATTGATCAAAAATCAATCACGCAGAACAATGAGAAACAGCTATGACGCGAAAAACTAAGTACCTTTTTGGTATGATATTTCCAGTTCCAAACAAGTTCTGAAAGCAATGCTCCTAGTAATCCAAATAGAGCACCGGAAGAACCAACAGCGGGGACGTTTTGAAGAAAAAGAGAAGCCATTAAGGCACCCACAAAAGCAGATAGTATATAGATTATACCAATCCTTACTGCAAATTATAAACAAAACGTCATAAATTTTAACAAGAAAGCATTTCAATATACGAATTTTTTTCAATTTGCATCAATAAAGCAGAGAACAGTGGACACAACTCTAACACATCGATACTAATAACATTTTGAGAAAATAAATCATTTGAATGTATCCACATGTGTCAGTCTCGTATCGGACACCAAAAATGCCTTCAATTCGTAGTGTGAGTGGCTCAGTGCTACATAGCCTTGCATCATTTCAATCAATTGGACTTATGTAGCACCGACCGATTAAATGTGTATCCGGTGTCTGATACATGTTTAACACCAACACCGACATGACATTGACACAATGACACATATGAACACATTCAGTCACTTTCACTTTGGTATTTATGTGTCGTGTCCGGTGTTTGTGTCAGTGCGGAAAACATAGAAACAAAATCCAAATGAACTAGAAAAGAAATTTACATGGCCCAAACTCCTGCTCTAGGCGAATTCCAACATAGATGACACTGCAGAGATTGATCACAAGATGGAAGATTCCAGCGTGCAAAAATGGAAACGTGAAAAGTCTCCAAGTTTGATGACGTTCCGTCAAAAAGTTCTTTCGTAGAGCTCCCATTTCATCCAACCTACACCACCAACAACAACACTTTATCCATCGTTGCATTATACAATTCCTTTCAAACCCTAAATTATCCCTAAAATGAAGTTCAATTTCACTCTAATAAATTGCTTTAAACCTAAATTAAACATCAAATGCAGTTCCATTTCACTTTAATTAATCACTTCAAAACCTAAATTAGACAATAAACACAGTTCAATTTCACTAATCAATTCCTCTGAAACCTAAACTAGAAACTCAAATCCAATCGAATAGAATCATAGAACAAAACTTGAACACTCACTTTGACATGGAAGGACCTAACAGAGGATTTTCAGCGAGAGGCTGAAACGACATTCTTCCAAGAGATGGAAAAGTGCAGTCACCGTGAGAGTTGGTGAAGCAATCGTTGACAAGCATGGTGGCGATGAAGAACCCTAGTTGGATTATCACCATAACAGAAATCACCCATGTGTCACCTCGTCGACGGAGACGGCGGCTGGATTTGAGCTGCGGATCTTGAGGAAGATCGAGTGGGAGCTTCTTCGGGGGAGAAGAAAGCTTGATGTCGATGAATTCGGAGCTTTCTTCTTCCATTGATTGATTTTCCCGCGAAAATTCAAGATTCTATCTCCAAGAAGAGATAGAGAGAGAGAGAATGGAAATATTTTGGTTTGTTGAGTTTGGCGGGAAAATGTTGTTCATATAGTTTTTCTGCGATGATGGTGATGGTGGTTATTAGTAGAATTGAGATGGTGAATTAACATCAAATGGATCTGTGGCGCAATGGTAGCGCGTCTGACTCCAGATCAGAAGGTTGCGTGTTCGATTCACGTCAGGTTCATTTTTTTGTATTTTTTGGTTTTTTTTTTGGCTTAACGGGCTTGGGCTCAAACAGGCCCACACACGGATAGAAACTGGCCCATATGCGATACACTGCACCCTCAAAACTGGAAATATTTGTTAAATGTATACTAATTCACCTAAATTAAGAAATAAATAAATAAATTGAATGGTTTTATTAATTCACCTAAACTAATTATTATTTTTATTGTGTGACTAAGATGAATACTCGTTAAGACTAGCTAGGAGACGCATAGGTAGACATGGCAATGGGACGGGGTGGGGACGAGTTTTGCCTTCCCCATTCCCATCTCCTACTCCTATATACTTACGTGTTATCCTACCCATATCCAACAGGATGAGAAATTGAATCTCACCCTCGTCCCCAATGGGTTCGGTACTTCCACTTCATTCCCCGCCCTTGCAGTGAATCAATTTTTTTAATAAAAAAAGTTTTTTTAAGCCTCAATTATAATGTTGTAAAAGTTTTATTTAATCCTCGTTACCCGTATTTTGAAATCGGGAAAAACTCAAACTCATACCCAAACTCAGTCAAATCGGAAAAAACCCGTCAAATCGAAGTTGTTTGGGCGGGTATCCATGAGCACGGGTTTTGTTGTCATGCCTACGCATAAGATTCATTGGGGGTCAAATAAGACGATTCTTACAAGGGATTGGGAGTTCATAATTTGAGACTTTTTTGACCAAATATTTCGAGACATTTTAATATTTTTGCTAGATTCTTTCAAAAATATTGTTTTTACTAAATAAAAAAAGGTAATTTTGAAAAAATAAAATTATGAAAATTTACATATTAGTTAAATGAATTGATTTTTTTTTTTAAACAGGCTAAATGAATTGATTAATATGCTAGTTTATATCAGACAATCCTATTTTAACTCTAATCAATTTGACATCCATGATCTGGTATAAAGGGTCGTGCGGAAACAAAAGAAAGCTGAGCAAATTCTCGTAAGATAGTAGTAGACTCGGCAAATTCAGTAATCAGCATTTTCTCTCGTATAAAAATAGAGAAATAATATTTGTATAATTATTTTTTTACAATTTTTGAACAACTCTCTCTCATACTAGATTATGTGTTTACTTTTCTTATGTTCTCTTTCTATTGTTGTTGACAAATAGAAAAAGAGAAAAACGAAAGTTGTTGGTGTACGAATGTCATTACTGACTCCATTCCTCCTTAAGGTTATTTAAACACCTTTTAGCTTTAGAATTCGGATACTTTGGATTTGTGAGCAAACCCTATTGAGAAAACACTCTTAATCGCCAATTACATCCTATTCCCGGTGATTATTCTAAAACCTCTCTCGCTAATTATTATTTTTTTTATAATGCACTTAGTAATTTGATTTAACATTAGCTTCTATTCGTAATTTCAAAACTGTTAGCTTCTAAGTTCTAATTACTATCTCATACAACGTGGCTCTTTCTTTATTCAAACATTCACGTCTTTTTTTATAAGAATTTAAACATTCACGTTAGCATGTTTCCTATGTTGTAATGAAATGTTTCTTATGTTGAAATGAAAATTAAAGTTGTCATAAGAATAATAGATAAACCTATGTATGTAGCACCAATGTTGTATCGGGGTCCGACGTCGACACATATCATTACATTTCATTGCTTCTGTTTTTTTAAATTATTATGAGTGTCAGTTTGTAAGTTTCAATGTTGAGTCCAGTGTTCATGCCCCGTGTCACTCACTACTTTGTGGAGATAAACACATTACTTTGATTAGATAGATGCCTCAAACAAGTCAGATGATGTAGGGAAAACCCTTGAGACACAAGCCAAAGCTTTTTTTGGCTCTGCTCCTCCTATGAACAACATTTATGAAATAACTCAAAAATTGATTCAATTCATTAAACACAATTCTTCATCATTAGGTAAGTTAGCTTCAACATAGCATTCAAATTTTCATATTTTTTTATATGTTGCTTTATGCTTCTTTTGTAAATGTTGTTTGGTGGTTTCTGAGACCTCAGCAAATGGTAAAGCTAGGAGAATTGTCTGTGTGACTTCTGGTGGTACCACTGCTCCATTGGAGCAACGACGTGTCCGTTATGTTGATAATTTCAGTTCTGGTCATCGAGGGGCCACGTCTACCGAGTACGATGCACTTTCCTTGTTTTCGTAGAAATAAACTGGTAAATGTCCGTTTCTATGCTCTTGAGAAGAATGTGTTGGTGGTTATTTTGCAGGTACTTTCTGAAGGCTGGATATGCTGTTATCTTTTTGCACCGTAGGTAAATTTCTGATCCTGCAATTATCCTTTTCTCATGTTTGATGTGTTGATTTCCCAATGAATAATCATGCAGGGGAAGTTTCCAGCCATTTTGCAGATCCCTTCCTGATGATCCCTTACTTGAATGCTTTGAGCTGACGAACGGCTTAAATATTCAAGGTTTCCAGTTTCTGTTTTCTCCTCTTTTCATGCCATAATAAGATGAATAGATTAATACTTATAATGGTATGAACAATCATTTACATATCATTGCACTTGATATCTTGATAATCTAACAATACTTGACAATGCATGTTAATGTTGTATGGTATGATGATATTAAGTTATTTTTCTAGACGAGTCTTACTCTTTACTATGGTTCGTCAAAGATTAACCTAAATGCACCTATATCATTTATACTTTATTGGCTATTTCGTGACTTAATTAATATCCTTACTTAATTTCTTTTGTGTATTGATATTACTACTTTAGAAAATCAACTGGGATTTCTTGATTTTGCTGAATTATATTTTTTTTCTTTCAGTTCGCAAGGCTTATTCTGAAGCAATGACAAGAGCTCTTTTGGAACACCATAATGTATGATCTATTGATTGGATTTTGTGTTATACTTGCATTTATTTATCTTCTATTAATGTTTCTGAAACTGCACTGTCTCTTTTTAATAATTTTACACTAGCATTAGCTGATTCAAATGTAATTATAGCCTCATTGGCCTTTTGTTCTAATGCAGGCAGTAGCAGGTGATCACTTGTTAAAACTTCCTTTCAGCACCATATTTGAGTATCTTCAGGTTAGCTTAGTCGTTGTTTTTAGATTATAAGTCCTGTTTGATGCAACAAAAAAGGACATTTAAGTCTCCTATATGGAATTTATTCCCACTCTCTGCCTATCAAATCCGTGTGATAACTACAATCAACCATGGATTGGGATTACATTATTGTGATTTTTATTCCATGTGTTGTCAGTTTTTAATTGCAAAATAGAGCTTGTTTTATTTAACTATCAGATTTTCTTGCACAAACTAGTGAGTGCTAATTGCCTTTTATTTAACAGATGTTGCAGATGATTGCAATGTCAATGAGGTGTATTGGCCCACGCGGAATGTTTTATCTTGCTGCTGCAGTATCTGACTATTATGTTCCTTGGAAGGATATGGTATAAATATGTTATGTTCGCTCTTGATTTCATGAAAGTTTTAATGCCATATATCTTGGTTAAAATGGTTATGTAATTGGTTAAGGGACAAGAGATTTATCATTTGAAATAAAAATTGCTTGTATCAAAGATGGAATATGTATTTAGAGAATTTGCCCTTATGTTTAAATGTCTTGCTTCTATTTCAGTAAGCATGAAAGTTATGAATGGTGGCTTGTGTTCTGTCTGGTAGTACAACTTGTAATGCAATAGTAGCTTTTAAGACTTGCTTCAACTTTCTTGTTTCATGTTAATCTTGCAGGTGGAGCACAAAATTCAATCAGGATCTCACCTCTTGGATGTGAAACTTGTTCAAGTGCCAAAAATGTTGTCAATGCTTCGGAAAGACTGGGCTCCTCAAGCATTCTGTGTGTCTTTCAAGGTATTTATGGCATTAAATTGTTAAACTACGGAGTAAATAGCAATTTTTTTCGATTTTAGAGTTCTATATGGACATTTACCATTTTGATAAATTCTGATTTCCACTTATTAACATAGAAAAAATATCTTGATACAGAAAGTTGAGAGAGTTTTACTAAAAGAACATAGGTGAAAATGAGTTTAGTCTAGTTCTACATGTGAAGACACCTTGCATATAATCAAGCACCCTTTCCTAAGTTATTGAAGAATAGGCTAAAATAATAGTACTAATTTTCTAAAGGAACTGCTTTATCTATGTTTTCCACCGAGCATATTTAGATAATGAAACGTGTTTGTCTGTGATCTGTTATTGCATACCACATGAGAGGATCAAAATACCTCTTGGTAGTGATCTCTGTTATTGCATACCGCATTATCTATGTTTAACAATATACCATGTATAGAAAGAATATTGTAAAAATCTTTTCCAAACAAAATTAGAATTTTTTAACAAAATATGAATTTTTAACCATCAAAAATATAAAAATTCATATTTAATTCATGTTTTGTTAAAAAATTCTAATTTTTTTTGAGAGATTCTTATAATATTATTAATTTTTCTGCAAAATTTTATTCAAAAATATGAATTCTACATATGAGTTTACTTTAAAAGAGGGACTAAAAGGGAAGATGGAAAACTTTTGGAGACTAAAAGTTGAAGAATTTCTTTAAAGGGACTAAAACGAAAAGTTTAAATATTTATAAAGACCAAAGACATATTTAACTCTAAAAAATAGAACCTAACTTTACAAAATATAAAATCCATTTCATGCGCGAGTTGCTGCAGTCTAGTTCTAAATTAACATCCATTTCATGCGCGAATTGGTTTTCTAATAATTGGTTATCGGAAACGGGAAGAGTACTTCCCTTTGGATGGATATGTAGTTCAATGGGAGTGTTAAGTGAGTGGTTTAGTAGATTGTTTAAGGGTCATTAGTGCTCTTGGGAGAAAGTAAAAAGTAGATTGTTTTCATTGATAGAAACTGGCCAGGTACATTCACTGCTTCCACCACATGAAGACTTTCAATATCAAAGTGTTCAAGAATCTGGAGTAAGTTTCTCTCCAAGAGGGCACTAACAACATTGAGCCTACTAAGCCAATGAAACTAGTGAAGAATCCTAGCCCTATGCTCATGTATAATGCTTCCAAAAATATCGAATTGTCATCTCCTGCATCAGTTGTTGGCACTTTTGGTTTTGCTGGCTCTTCTCTAGGACATTTTATATCAAGGGGATCTCCACAGAGATTAGAATTTCCTTCAAAACTTGAAGCATTAAATGTCTGCAGCTGCGTTCCAATTGGAATTCTTCCATAAAGCTGATTGTTTGACAAATCCAACCAACTGAGACGATCAATGTGAGCAAGACTGGAAGGAATTCTGCCTGAAAGGTGATTTCTTGACAGATCAAGAAATTCAAGTGACTTGAAGTTTCCTATGTTTGAAATTATTTCTCCACTGAGATTGTTCCTTGACAAATTTAATGAAATCAATCCAAATAAGCACTCCATTTCAGTTGGTATTTTCCCTGTAAGATGGTTGCTAGAGAGATCAATGGTTTTTAAAAACTTATCGGCATTTTTGTAACGTTGGTCTACACCTTTCCACATCAAGAATAGTGAGAAATCATATGGTACAGCAAGAGACCTATTGTTAACAAAATACAAGTGCTCCAATGATGTTGTTAGGCTCATGAAGTCCAGAGCCATTGAAGTAAGATTCTTTAAACAAGTTGGGATTCCTCCTGATAAGTTATTTAGTGACAAATCCAAGACATGAAGTTTTCTCAAATAACAAAGATTTGAAGATAGATTTCCATAGAATTTATTGAATCGAAGGCTTAAGATTACTAATTGTTGTAAGTTGTCTCCAATCCATGAAGGCAATGGACCATGAAACATATTTTCTCCAAGGTCCAACAAAGCCAACTTGCTTGAGCAGTACTTCAACGAGGAAGTAAGCTGTCCATTCAAACTATTATTTCTTAAAATTAAAGCCTCCATGTTAACAAGGGCACCCATTGAGAAGGGGATTTTTCCTGACAGCTTGTTGTTGCTCAGGTCGACAAACTGTAATGAGGTTAGATTATTCCAACAATTAGGCAACTCACCCTTTAATTCATTGTTTGATAAATCCAAAACTCCCAAATTGTTAGGGCTACTTTTGCTGCATAGAAAGGAAGCTAAATTTGAAAATTTATTATTGAAAAGATGCAGTACTCCTGCTTGCAATAAAAAAGAAGGAATGGAACCTTCAAGTTGATTTGAACTCAAATCTATTTCAGGATTGTTGGTAAGATTGAGTTCCAAATTGGGAACCTTGCTAGAGAGATTGTTGTTTGAGAGGTCCATGTAACCTAGTGTTTGCAATTTGCCCCAAAACCATTGAGGTATTGGAGATAGATTACTGACATTTGAAAGGTAAAGATAAGATAGGTTATTTTGCGTCTGAAGCCAATTAGGAAATCTAGAATTGAGATTGCAAGAAACTAGGGCTAAATCCACTAATTGAAAAGGAGGAACCCAGTCATTGCTAACCTTCATAGTCAACGGGTTATGAGACAAATGTAGGAGTTCTAATTTGGAGAGGTTTGTGAAATGGGATTCAGAGACAACTCCGTCAAAAGAGTTTCCACCCAACCTTAAAATCTCTAACTCTGTAAGTGATCCAATGCTCGTGGGTATTTCTCCAAGCAATTTATTGTAATGCAACTCTAACCTTCTCAAAGATGATAACATTGCAATGTCATGTAACGTACCTGAAATCAAATTTCCCACTAACACGAGTTCTTGTAATGAGGACACATTTCCAATGCATTTGGAATAATTAATATGGGTAAAAGTTGAAATGTCCCCACTTAAGCGATTTTCAGAAGCCCGAAATGTCTCCAAAGTGCATATATTCCCAATGGATTTTGGGATCTTGCCTTCTAGGCTGTTTTTGGAGAGATCGAGACTAACAAGTGAATGCATTATGTTGCCAAAATCATCAGGAATGGTACCTCTTAACAAATTACCATAAAGGTTAAGCTCATGGAGATTGGAGCTGTAGTTAAGTACCCAGTGGAATATCTTTGATGATGTCAACTGATTCTCATAAAGATCAAGGACAATAAGAGAAGTGGAAAAGTTCAAATGAGAATCAGATAACCGAATCATATTGGCGTCAGTAAGGCCACATTCACTTAGATGCAACTCTTCAAGCCTTGGAAGCTTTGCTAGTAATTGCAAGGCATTATGGGAAGAATTGTTGAGATTTTGAACATAACTCAAGTCAATTTTTCTCAAAGATGAGAGATTGGATAGCCAATCAACATTGCTTTGACTTTGGCTGTTGATTCTAAGAGCAGAATTGAAATCAAGATTAAGAGACTGCAACAATGAAAGATTTCCAAACTGGAAAGGGATTACTCCAACAAGTTTATTGCCGGTGAGAATAAGGTGTTGCAGTTGTGATAGATTCCCAAGTTGAGAAGGAATCTTCCCATGATAACCACCATTTGAGAGATCAAGGTATCTTAAGTTTACGAAGGAGCCAATAAATTTTGGAATTTGTCCGCTAGTATTCAAATAACTGAGATCTAAATATTTTAGATGCTGCAGTTCAGTTATTGAAGGATTGATTTCACCAACCAAATAGCGTGGTCCCGAACCACCTCTGAGATCAAGTCTTTGAATATAACCTGTTTGATCGTTGCATTGGACTCCCTTCCATTTGCAGCAATCTGCATAATTTCGGTGGTCCTTCCATGTAGACAACATGCCAAAGTAATCTTGGAGGCCTTGTTTAAATCTGAGGAGTGCAAATCTCTCCATCTCTTTGCACTTCACGTCTCCATTATCTGTTGATGAGTTGAACCCAACAATGGAGGACAACACCAACAATGCATGGAGTATAAGAATAATAATATAGTTTCTCATTGTAATTTCACAAGCAGAATAAGATTGAGTTTCTATAATGGGTAGTAGTAGTATACATAAACAATCAAAGATACCTATTCTCGTCTATTAATTTAATGATCGAATTATATAAACAATTAAAGATAAGATTTTGTCAAACATACAAAATCTCAGTCGTTCTTAATAGGAAAATGATATTGCAATTGTGGCAACTACGCGTAGCTAAAGTCAAATTGAAGAAAAATGGAAATGAAGTGGGTCCAACAAGAGAGACTTAAAAACGTGTAAAAGTTTGAAAATATTAACACATAGATAACGACTATTCATAGGAAGAAGAAGAATGCAATTGCAAAGGAAATATTAGGGGAAAAAGATCCAATTGTTATTAAAGGAACTATCAGACAAAAAATGACTTGAAACATAATTAATTTATTAAGGAAACTGTATTTTCGTTCTTCAACTTTTTATCATGCCTACATGTGATGACATCAGTAATAAACTCATGTAATTTACTAAGCACCCTTTAAAGCTCATTAATCACTTGATCATAATCAGAATTTTTCTTCATAATTAATATGAGCCATCAGTCACTTTTACTTTCTTCATTAGCCCAATTTTTCTGCCACTTGTTGTAAAACGACTTAATAATTAAGCAAGTGATTATGATCAAGTGATTAATGAGCTCTGGTTAAAGAGGAATTGTTAGGGAGAACATAGGTGAAAATGAGTTTAGTCTAGTTCTACATGCGATGACACCGTGCATGTAATCAAGCACCCTTTCCACAGTTATAGTTATAGAAGAATAAACTAAAATTATCAGTATTGATTTTCTAAAGGAAATGGTTATCTATGTTTTCCTCCAAGAATATTTAGAAAATGAAATGTTTGTGACCTGAAATAGCACACCACATGAGAGGATCAAAATACATCTTGGTAGTAATCTCTTATCAGGTATTCATGTTAGCGAGATTATTTTTCTGTTTTCATAACAGGACATTCAAATTTTCTTAAAAAAAGAAAAGAATAACAGGCATCCAAAAATGGGACATGAGTAAAATATCTTTGACACGTTACTGAAATTTCTTTCCTCCTTGTGTGACAGTTAGAGACAGATTCAAGCATTCTTGTAAATAAGGCTAGTGCAGCTATTGAGAAGTACAAGATGCATGCAGTTGTTGCAAATGAACTCTCAACTCGTAAGGAGCAAGTGGTGGTCGTCACTAGTGTTGAGAAGATTACCGTTCTGGGAGACAATAGTGAGTCTGCTAATGATATAGAGAATCCCTTGATTAAACTTCTTTCTGAGAGCCATACCACTTACATTGAGGATTCCAGTAGGTAAGTCTATAGAGTGACTTTGGCTTTGACCTTTGGTTTCTTCATTTGTGCTAAAGATATTAACTTCTTGTTTATCCTTTATGTTATCTTTATAGTTCTATCTCTTATTATTTTTTATTTTTTTTGAAGGAGTTCTATCTCTTATTAATTGATTATAAGGACAGTAAAACAATACAAAACAAATTAATCTCAAATCATTTGTTATACAGAGTAACATTATGTTGGGTTGGCTGGAAGGTATAGTCTTTGTTGCCTTGTTGAATTTGGACATTTGTGTATCAGATTAGAGTACCTTCAATACTCATACATAAAAAAGTTGACACCGCATTCCAAACACCGTACGGTATTAGTTTCTAACAACTGATTGGGGGATTCCCTTGGCACATAAAATTAGAACTGAAATTAAAATTCTGAATTATTTCAGTTACTCAGTCCAAATGACCCTAATTGCAAAGATAAATTCTCATTCAATTTAGTTTGGAAGGAACAAAACATATGTACATATATCTTCTTCTTTTTTTGACGTTACATATATCTTCTCTATAATTATAATAATTAAAGAATAGTCAGATCCATGGAGGGAGACATTATGGTACTGGATCACATATTAGCTACTGGTAAGTAGATAGCTACCCAGTCTGACGTTCACTATAATTCCTCCTCACTGTCATCAAGTTCAAGACCTTCTGCGGCTAAGAGATGGCCGATAGTCTTCTTCATTTCTTCGTCAGCCTTTTTTCGCATTATATCTCTCTTCTGCAGTATAAGTGTGTGCCTTTTAAGGGTACTGCTGAAATGTTCAGCTGAAGCCTTCTTTTCTCTTGCCAGAATCTTCCTATATTCATCTGGATCAACCTGAGATTTCATAAATACTTCCCAAGTCATTTGCAAGGGGAAAAAATAGCATATGGTTCTGAGAAGTAATGAAATATGTGATACTGACATTTTCCAACACCCTATTCTTTGGTAAAAAACAACTCTCTATGATGTTTATGTATGAAGCTAGGAGGACCATGGATTCTTCCGAATCACTCAATATTGGAAGTGAAATGTAACAACAACTGACTATAACTTTATTTGTAGGGAGAAAACCAAGGTGATACAATCATTTAATCCTACAGTTAACAGACAACATATTCAAGCATACCCCAATACCTTTGAACGAGAAAGTTGACGAGCACGCACATTCAACTCGCGCTGCTGCTGCTCAGCCCAAGCATAAATTGCCATATCACCCCGCTGATTAAAAGCTTTTCGTTTTTTCATAAGCCACTCCATCCATGCTTGAGATGCCTGAATGACACAGCAGATCAATCTAAAATATGAAGAAAACTGATATATTCTATTAATAACAACAAAAATTTACATCCATCACTGGTCGTATGTATTTTAAGATTTAAGAGGTTTCAAGGAAACGCTTGAAGGTATTTCCATTTCAGGCTGTAGCACCACAGATATAGGAGTGGATAGTAAATAATTCAAAGAGTCTTCTGTGGACAAAAGATTAAACAGTAACAATTTATTGAAGTTCATCAGGCTCTGTCATGCTTTTAGCTTTTAAACCAAGGGTAGAAATTCATCATATCTCTTTCCTTCCTATAGGATTAACAAATGTGATTCTATTACTCATCAGCATTAATTAAATAGTTTAGCATTTAGTTTACTGAACAGTCCATATAGACATTAGTTTAACCGACAGTATAAGAAGAAATTGAAACGGCTTCATTAAATATAAGTTGGAAAGAATGGGTTCAGGCTTGATGGTTAATACTAGTAATCACACATATTAAGATTCACATGAAATCCCATCTAACAAGTTCCAAACGCGGGCAGTGTACAAAAAAATGTGCAAAATAGAATGCTATGTAAATGATAAAGAACTACGTGGTTAACTACTATTGACCACTGAAATAAAAATGTTACCTTCAAAGGGTTGACCTGGTTAGCCATGTCATACTTTTTCCGCCTCTCTGCATCTATAAGTAATTCATAAGCAGCTTGAATCTTGATGAACCTAGCTTCCGCTGTTTCACCTTCCTCAAGGGTTCCTCTTCCATCATAGACTTGAAGAGTAAAGTAAAAACTGATTATTACGTATTGAGAGTTTATATTCATCCTCAATAAAATAGCAGTAGCACAGAAGAACCGTATCACAACTACCACCATGAAAATTGTCCTTTCCGAACATACACTAAGTTGAATGGCACACGGTTGGAGAAACACTTGCAAGCTAAAACTGCTTTGTAGGATTAACAAAAGACCTTACATGTTCTAGCAGACTAAAAATTTCAAAACAAAATGTTAAAAGACAAACGCTGACTGCTAAGTAGTTGCAGTTGCTTGGCTTCTTCTTAAATGAATAAAACACTATATTTCAGCTAGATATGATTAATATAGGATCAAATTTCAAATATAGAACGAGGCCAGCACAATTAGAAGTTGACAAATACAGTTCTTAACTTCATAATTAATACACTAAAAATAAAACAAGTAGCTAAGATTAAGTACATACCATCTGGATGATAAAATTTCGCCAAACGTCTATAAGCAATCTTTATCTGCTCATCATCAGCATCGCCTTCCAATTCTGTTGGTTTCAGCATACACAATTGAAGAACAAACATTCAAAACAAAACAATTATCCACAAAATTTCCATCTCTATTATCTTCCTACAAAAAAACACCAACATCACACAACCATATTTAACAGTAACAAACCCAAACACATTAATTTCTTATTTTTACCATCACCCATCATTCAAATAGTTAATCTCTGAACCATGAATGGATAAATTACAATTATACACTCAAAAAATGAAAAATACAAATTTTAAATTTTGACCAATTTTTTCAAAAAGGAACAAACTTTAAAGCAAAAATTACCAATTTTTAGCTACTAGATTAATTTTGCCCAATTTTCCCAAAAAGGAACAAACTTGAAACTGAAAATTACCAAGAGTTTCATAAGGGGTTTTTTGTTGATCCCAATTCGTTGCTTTCGCCGCAGTTCTCTTCTGATTGAGGCGAAACCGAGGCATGGGTCTTATCGAATTACCCGAAGAACTAAGCCATGTAGAATATAACCATGGCGATTGTAAATAGGGTTTGCAATTAGGGTTCCAAAATGAAGCCCTAAATCGAAATTGATGTCTGCAATTAATAAAGGAGAACACTGTTTGAGTTCTGCATAGTGTTCTTAAATTGCTCATATTTTTCCTTTGATTTTCGAAGAGAAGAGGTTTTTGGTTTTTCAGAGATAACAAAAACACATGAATCTGACAGAATCTTTTAATTTTAGAATTTTTTTGTTTATTTTTTATTTTTTGTAATTTTTCTTGAAGAGGAAATTTTGATTTTGTTTTTTCTCATAGCCGTGAATTTTCCATTATTATTTTCCCGGGAAATTTGTGGTCAGTTTGCCTTCTTTTTGTGTATGGTGCTATGACTGTTATGCCCATATGCTTCTTCCAAAATAGCTAAAATACACTTAAATTATTTAGGTATCTAAAATTTACAACACTCACATACATTGCGCATTAACCACTTAGACATGTGTCGAGAGCACAAGACACTCCAAACAATCAACCTTGAAATAGGATGTTTAACTTTGTTTTATGGTCAAGTTGTTAGATGATCGGAAGAAGATGACCGTCGTAATGAATTTCACAGCAAAAAGGGGTTATTTAAAACAAAAGAGGCGTTGTAGTGCGGCTAGAGAGAAAATAGACATACGGTTATAACAAGTCATTCTGAGAACGACAATAGAGGTATCGAAATAGGGTTGTGACGGCGATAATCGGTTATTTGTACCAATACACCATTGAAGTGTTTTTTCTTCTTCAAGTTTCTAGTGTTGCATTTTCCAATTTATATAGTTTTGCGTAAGATATAATTATGAAATCAACCAATAATTTGTATAGCATCATCTGATCCTGTCTACCAGTCACAGACAGTGTCCCATCTGAATTGAAATGATTTATGACCCTCTTCATTCAGAATAGAACTTTTGAAATACACTTAAAATGCCACTCCTTTCAATTCAAAAGATGCTAAAACGAAGATGAACTCCTTTTAATTCAATATATAGTATTTACAAGCATACTCTAAACTCATCAGCATCAAATCACAACTCAATACATAGTATGTACAAGCATACTCTAAACTTAATAGCATCAAATCATATAATATTGCCTCTTGCTGCTACACAGCATTAAGTTTCGTTTATACACATAACATATAGATTCAACCAAAATTTGAACATCTGTTCGGTAAAGTTGAAACTCAAGCATCATAAGCAGGTATCCAGCTCTTCCTCTAAGGAGTAATCCTAGGTGATATCATGGAATCGAATGGACGAGAAGTCCAAAGAGAACATATAGTACGAAGACGATGAAAGTATTCCCCAACAGCAATCAATCCCCTAGCAGCTTGGTGTGTAGACAGGACGCGGAACATGTGTATCAGAGTTTGCTGTCTGAGATGATCTGCCTGTGGACAACACAAATCATTCACAATGTATCAAATTGAATAATGTAATGATGAGTAAGGGTCTAGTTATAATTTGAACACTAGGACTTAGGATAAAAGAGTGGCATTAGAAAATTCCTAGTTGATTCAAATTTCTTGGTGTTACATTACCTGGATTACAAAACCTTCTAGTCCCTCAAATTTGTCTATAGCAATAGCCATCTGAATTCCATGATTTGCAGCATTTAATGGAACAAATGCCATGTCTTGGACCAGGCTCTCCTGGAGTTTATTTAGTCCTTGTGAAAGAGCATCTTCGGCTTGCTGAGACGACAGGTGAAGTTTTTTAATGCTCAACATTTGTTCATCAGACAAAGGCTCAAGTTGTGGCACAATGAGCTGTAGCAGAAAGAAAAAAAAACTAATAATGGTTAGTGATTCGTTGAGGTTTCGAGAGTACCGACTTTTAATCTAATTCGCTATTAAGATCAGATTTGTACATTTAGAAGCTGTGATGGGCGAGATCCTCCGATCCATAGGAAAAGGCGCTCTACGGATGGTTTCCACACACCGGAGATTAAATAGAGGGGATCAGCCTTTGCAGCATCTGTTTTCATTCTGAAAAGATCCGAGTAATGACTCAAGACACTCTGAACAACTAGACGGAGCTGCACTTCAGACGCATTAGTTTGAAATGCATTTCTGAGTTCTTCGTTCCGCCTATTGTTCTCGTCAACCCAATTTCCATATTCAATTTCAAACGCGACAATCCCTAATTAACAGAACACAAAGACCAATGAGAAAAATGTAACAAGAATTAAAAAAAAAAATAAAGAATGCTTGACATTAATATCAAGAATCACAAACCTGGGTTTATTGTTTCAGATGATCCCATAAAACTGGTGTCTAATGCATTTCCTGTGCAAATACCCTGCAACTAAAGTAGAAATTTTAATATATGCTTAAAATTGACAATTGAAAGAACATAACATAAATATAAATCAGAAGTAAAGATGGTAAATTAATTGTTAGTTTTGGTTCACCTGCTTTCTTGCTCTCCCAATCTCCAGCTCCAATTGCATGAGCTTCAATCTGCTTGATTCTAATTGTTTAACATAAGCCTGCACAATATTCAAGCATATGTTTCATATTTGTGGATTAGTTAAAAGTTAGTTAGAAATATGTTTGTTAGTCAGTTATAACTGCTTTCATCTTTATAAACTGTTCTATTGATTTGAATGGGATAAAAACCTGAATTTTCATTTCCTCAACCGTTTAATATAACAAAAGAACAATTCAAATGACTTTTCCTGTAAGTAAATTTATTTATATTACCTTTTTGCGCTCCCGGCTTTTCTTAGCAGCCTCTCGATTCTGGGTGAGGCGTCTAAGTACCTACACATAATGTCACAGACACATAAACAACTCAAAAACTTTCATTGTTTCATCACAAATATTTTGGAAAAAAATCAAAATGTCACAATTTATGTCGATCAAATTTCATTACCTTATTATTTGTAATCTCTTGTTCAGCTTCTGAATGATCCCTTGGTTCATGAGGAATATATTCAGACTGCAAAATACAAATTCATAAGATTGTTATATAATCTAGCTTCCACATTAAATGAGGCTGACTCTATAATATAAAATCAAATTATTAGTTATAACTCTCTCACCTTGTTCTCCATGCTAGTAGTGTTACTGTTCACTAGTAACATTGGGGAAGCAATTGAATTAAGACCACCTTCAACTTTAAAGCTGTCACCCCACATGCTAACTTGCTGGAATGGCTCGTATATATCCATTAATTTTCTTTAATCTCTCACTAAATCCAATTGATAAAAGTAGAATTTTCTACCTGATAATAATATTGAAAACAATAAACATTAATTTTAAACTACCAAACAATAGACTTATGGTCTCATGTTAATTAAACTACTACAAAAAAATCCAACTCTCGAATCTTAAAAAGAGATAAACAACAGCTGTCTCCTAAATTGTTTTAGTCATTTGCTATGATTCCAATAGTCAAAGTTACAAATACACCCCCCTTCTTAAAACAAATCAAGAGATAAACTGATAAAAACAAATAATTTCAAAAACAAAATCAACGGTAACAACCTTATAAAAAAAATAATTAAAAGGAGTTTAACTTCAAATAATCAAAACCAAAATATTCATTCTGTCAAATGAAATTCAGAATTTCAAAGTCTTGCATGACTTGACAATATTTCCAGAAATAAACAGCCACACTCATGAAACCAAGCTTATGCTCAAATCAAGTTATGTAAATGGAAAATTGGAACCAAACTAAATAAATACATACATACATATACATATAGTACTACTAGAGAAGGAAGAATAGAGTACCAAACTATATAGATTGCTAGCTAACTTGAAAGAATTTTTAGCCTCAAAATTTGGTTAGTCTAAGAATGAAAGACCCTTCTGATTGATGCTAAGAATTGAATATATATAATGGACAAAATCAGTAGCTAGCTTAATTAGTTGATGTGAAATAATGTCACTATTATTTGCCGCATGCAAACAAAGTATTAAAGCAACGTTGGGATTAAAGATGACAAGTGAAATATATATAATAGAGACATTAGATATAACTAATCAGTGATCATAACTTTTTCCTTTTCTTCTTTAGTTTATAAAAATATATTTTGAAGCCACAACTTGCTATCTTTGTTATGTTCCCACTTCATGAGAAACAGTGAGTGCCAAAGCTTTTTTTTAATTAAAAAAAAAATTGTAGTATACTAGTGCATTAAGAAAATGAAAAAGACTACATAGAAGAAAGTACTTAACCACTTCATCGATCACATGTTCATCTTTTTTTTTTCTTTGGTACAATGTTCATCTTTACTTGATGTGATTGTGATTCATTCCTTGTCTTGCCCTGGACTTACGTGTATGGTAAGTTTTCATTATTTTATAATATTTTGCTCTTTAAATTTTAATGAAAGGGACAATTTAGACTTATTTTAAAATAACAATAACAATTTAGTATTTTAAGTTAAAAATGCTGGCCAATTTTGTCTTTTTTCGACTTTAGCATTACAATTTTAAAGATTTATATTTGTGTTATTACAACAAAAGTCTATTGAGTACAATTGATCGGCTTTTGGACCGGATACTGAACTTTAAAAAAAGTATAATATGTTAAGACATTCTTAAATTTGAAGAACTAAATTGTTACTGTTTTGTAAATGTAAGATACCAAGTTAATCGATTTCTACAATTTTGATTTGATGACCATAATGACAAGAAATAGGGGTATAAGTTGTCCCCATTTCTTGTCACACTAATATTTTGGTTGTGCCTTATGTATTTCTCTATCCTGAATTAAAAACTAATCCTATGAAGCATGTATATTCACTTGAAAGAATTTTTAGCCTCTAAAATTTAGTTATATTTTAAATATGGATGTTGTGCTATTTCACCTCACTCCACTTCAATACACCCTATTCCACCAAATGATCTAGTTATATTCACCCTGGTATTAGGATCACATGATTAAGAGACTCACATATCTATCAAATGTGTCATATTGTGTTAATTGATAGGTTAAGAATAGATAAACACAATATTAAGTGCAATATTTTTTTTAAGGATAAGTACAATATTCATTTATACACTATTGTGTAACAAAAATTATACAGTCAATCAGAGATCGTATATACAAAGAGAAGATTATGTATTCGAACCCAAGTAATCACGGAAAATATTTAGCCGGATAATTTCAACATTACTAGTTAAGGTAGGCCTTCTTACGGATTAAATTTAATTGTTTTTAATTATATGTCAAACACCAAATAACGAATTGTTTAGGATTACATGAGTTCGCACAAAAAATAATTATGTGCCAAATTAAAGTTGGTTGATAGGAGGATAGAGCCATGTTATTTGATTTAGCAAGGACAGTTCCCCTGCTGTTTAAGATTATCCTCTAACTTGCAGAACTAGGAAGGATGAGTGAACCTTATCTTGTTTGTTCCTAAAAAGAAAAGTTCTATTTACCTAAAATACTCAATTGTTTCACTTTAGTGATCATACAAACCTGGCACCTCAACTTTGATAGCAAATGAAGTTATATATATAGTATGGTCTAGTTGATCATGTTCATGCCAACAGATTAAACTTGTATATTCCATCAAAGCTGTCCCTTCCAACCTCATAGGGAAAGGTATATGCGTTTCATAAACGACACATCCACGTACTCATGCATTGCTTTTATAAAGGTCAAGATAAAACGATTTTTGAAAAAAGAAGTTAGTTATTATCTTCTTTATTTTCTTACTTTTTTTTTCTTTTTCCATCAGCTAAAAAAGGGATTACATTACAGTGAATTACTCCATCTACTTTAACACCAATAATTTCCCTTTGCTCTGATTATGATAACAATTAATTATATTATCAATCTTGAAGTTCATGATCTCCATTTCTTGTGGATTGTACATTTTTTGACTAGGCCACCTTTTAATCTGCTACAAAAAGCCCTGCATGCTTAACTACCGTGAAGAACATCTTTTTTAATATGTGTCGTTGGCCTTAATGTAGCTATTAGTGCAGACACATAGGCCTAAGAGTTTCATGGTGATCAACTCCCGAAAGAGAAAATATCATCATCATCTCTCCAATTTAACCGCTAAATTATATTAAAAAATTATTTAATGGAGAATGTTAACCATTGTCCTTGAGACATTGATTAAAGTACTAAAATAAGTAAGTTTGCATTGAAAAGTGGTGTAATTATAACTAAGAAAGAAGTAAAAATTTGTATTTTCAAGACAAAGTTTCTATTAATGAAATCTTTAATCATTGCCTATAGGGCACTGGTTAGTAAGACCCATATTTAATTTATAAGCATTTGTTGGTGTAAGTGTTTTTTACATTGACATTCAATCATATTTATCAAATTATTACAAACATTTGACTTTAATCATAACTGTGCAATTTTAAAGTTATACATATAAGGCTAATATCATGAAGAAAAAAATAATCAAAGTAGGTCAATGAAAACTTATGTATTTGATCTTAATTTAAAACTAGATACATCAATTTTCTCTGGGAAATTTTAGCTTATAATTAAGAATGATTGGAGTAATAGAACTTGTTTGGTGGTTAAAATAAGGAGACATGATATGATATATTTAACATATTATGTTTAAATATAATGTTTGATGTACCAAAGTGATATAATAAAATAAATTATTTTCCTATTATATTTTGGAGATAACTTTGTATATATTTTAAAAAGAATTGAAGAAAAATAACTTTTGGGAGAAAAAAATAAGTTTTTCTAGAAGAACAGTTGTGAACAAATATTTTCTTAAAAAAAAAATTGGGACTATGGACCATATTTAGAGCTTTGGAGACTTTTTAACCTTGAGGCATATTTAAGTGGGAACTTTTTTTAGTGGGAGAGGAAACTTTTTAATATGATGGTTATTCTTTTGATCCTCTTATTTGCTCTTAACCTTAAATAAAACAATATTTCAGAGTTATCTTATGAATCTTTTAAAAGCATAAAATATTGTTTGAGACTATATTTGAACTTTTTAGCCTTGAGGGTTTATTTGTGGACTTGCATAAATTAACTGCTATAATTGTGAATACATGATCGCCATCCAATGATTTGAGAAATACTTACTTAGGGACAAACCTTAATGTGAAAAACTTAGACACACTCACATAAATGTTTTTTTAAGATAAATTAGTTTAATGATGTGAATAACTTATTTATCATTTAACTTTTATCATTGTTGTATGTGTGCTCAAATAATTTTATTTGTGTTTGTATCTATGACTTTCTCCAACTTTTTGCTTCTTAATGTCTAGGTGTGCTGTGTGAGTGAGAAAAAAGGGTAGCACTTGGGTGACATAGAATTGGTGACATTGATGACATTGGTCAACCACAATGTCACAAGTGGCTTTTCTCTCTCTCTTACAAGGATTAAGACATTATGATTGGTTAATGTCACTAATGTCGTCAAATGTTATGTCACTCCAGTGCTACCCGAAGAGATGTTGTGTCAATAAACTTAGACAAATCCTAGTGGTACATATGCAATGCATTATGCCTAAACGGCTGACACGAGGAAAGTAAAGATTGCATCAAAAAACTCTTTAAGATAGAAAAGGGAAAGTGGTAATTTCTTTCCAAGTGGCACTGCATGTTGTAAAGACTTAGTTTTATCATCACCATGTTGTTACAATTTTGTGTAAATGTATTCATTTCGTCCTATAGTCATATATACCAATCTATTTTTGGTTAGTATATAAAAGAAGAATTCCTCCTTTTAGCAAAAAAGAAAGACGAATAATTGATCCACTATATGAGTCCATGAGAAGGCGATCACACTTTGTGGGACAGAGTTGCATGATTAATTTGTTTAGGAACACAATAATTTCTTGATGATGGGGCTAAAACTAGTTTATAAGGGCTAAATAAAACATTAAGAGCCTGCATGTATATGACAAAATCCATGTTGTAGTCCAAAGTATTTTACAAAACGAGGTTATAGTGACAACCGAATCTTTTGTTTGAATAATAATATAAGTGATTGTGCAAATTAAAAGATCTATTTCAGATTTGTGGATGGAGAACATAAAATAAGTTAAGGTTATTCTGCACAACTTTTACTTTAATCCTTTTCTTACTCTCCACACTTACCGTACCATGATGATGTGTATCTCCATTATTACAGGAGTTTTTTTTTTTTTTAAGACTTAAGATAGTAGATCAAGGCAAATCATTCATTAAGGATTAAAGTAACAATATAAGATACGAAGATAGTGTTAAAAAAAAAAGTAACAATATAAGATGAAACTGGATATAAAATGAGTAAATGATCCTAGGACTAGATGAGAACCAACAAAGTTGCCTTTACTAAGGTAGCAATTTGGCTTGTTTGTCACCGATTAAGCATCAAAATAATTATGTTTTTTGATGGAAAGATAGAAAAAGAAGAAAAAATATCCGTGATCCTCAATAATAATAAGCCCTAATACACAAAATTGAACATAATGAAATCCATAACGAAGGGCTTGTTTGGGAATTTCTCTATGTTTTGGAGTTTTATGGTTGTATCTTGTATGTCTTTATGAATTATGGATTTGGCTAAGATGTGTTAGTATGATAACATGATTATAAATGAATAAACACAACTATTGATTAAAAAAAGAGCAAATAGTCACTTTAATCCTTGACTCTGCACCCGTTGTCACATAGGACCCTGACTCCGGATTAAATACAAAGAAGTCCCTGACTCTGCACTTCCGTTATCACTTTAGTCTCTAACGTTAAATAATTCTGTTAAATGTGTCACAAGGACTAAAGTGAAAGTAGAAAATTGTCACTTTAGTCCCTGAACCAAAAATCAATATCCTCAACTTGAATCTAAAATCTCTAAATCCCTAAATCTCAAATCCTTAAATATCATCCCTAAATCCCTTGACTTGAAAATCTCAAATCCATAATTTATTATCTTATTTGACAATATTAATATAACATTTTTTTTTTGTCAAAATATAGCGTCTTTTTATTTAAAATTAAAAAATAGAGATTAATAATATCAACATAATTTTTTTTTGTTACTCAAGTTGTTTAATGTTGTGGACAAAGTTTTACCGTTAAGCATAAAAAATACATAAAACTTTCAATACAATTTATAGAACATACAATATTCAATATATCTAAAGAAAAAAAGTCAACAATGTTTAGAAAAAAGTCACTTTTTTTTTACAAGAGAAAAAAGTCACATATTAGGGTATATTTTTTTTAGGAATTTAGGGATGACATTTAGGGATTTGAGATTCAAATTGGGGATATTGATTTTTGGTTCAGGGACTAAAGTGACCATTTTCTACTTTCACTTTAATCTATGTGACACACTTAACAGAATTATTTAATGTCAGGGACTAAAGTGATAACTGAAGTGCAAAGTCAGAGATTTCTTTGTATTTAATTCTGAGTCAGGGACTTATGTGACAGCGAGGTGCAGAGTCAGGGACTAAAGTGACTATTTTCTCATTAAAAAAAATATAATCATGTATGAACATTTTTGAAGAATCGTGTATGAACATGACCACCGGCAAAAGATTGACTTTTATGTGTTAAATAGTGTTTCTTTCTCAATAAACAGTGCAACATATCTTTATATATCTAAATGTTAAACAGTCTAATTAACCCTAATCCCGCCCTTTTTTGAGGGTTTTGAAAAATATTTAGGAAAAAAATCTCTATAGAGATTCGAATCCATGCCATTTTGGTTACTTTAAAGCATTTTAACTGCCAAGCCATTTGCTATTTTTGTGATATCTTTTGGCTTTCACAGCATGATATCCAATATTAAACTCCCTTTTCAAAAAACCAATTAATTCCTTTTCCTTTTTTTCCAAATGGTTTCGTACCCTTTTTTCTCCTTTCAACTGATACTTATATATGAAACTCTGCAAAACCTCGTACATCTTACGGGTTAGAGTCTAGTTGACAAGAAAAAAATACACAAAATTGCCGGACAATTTAAGCATTCGTGTGTACCAAACATATGTGAATATCACCATACATATGTTTGGTATCACGATTGGCATGTTAGAATCATGGTGATCAACCGTAATTTTTTAAAAATTATATTTTGTAGCTTCTATAAAATTATGATTAGTCACCGTGATTCTGATAAATTTATCGTGATCTGGGGCGGATCTAGATAGTATTGAGGGTGTGCACCTGCACTGCTGCACACCCTGAACTTTTGAAACTTTTCCGTATAATCCTATGGTTTTTGCACTTTGCACACTCTGAAAATTTTCTTTTGCATCTCTAGTACACCCTTCCTCTCTCAAAGAAGTAAAAAAACGAAAGAGAAATAGAAGTGAAGTATGTAATGGTGCTTGTTGTCATTTTAAGTCTTTAAAGTATATATAACTTAATCCTCAAAGCCTTGTATGTGTGAATTTGTTTTGGCAAAATAATATTTTCTTTTGTGACTTTGAGCTGCTTTGTATTTACAAATTTAAGGGTGTTGTATTTCGTATGGATCATGGGAATGGTTTAACCCAAGTTTTGAGTTTAAATAAAAGGAAATTGCTCTGTAGAGATCATGGGAATGTTGTATCTCCACCCTTAGTTTGCATCGTTCAAAGAGAATTTCATTACCCAACCTCCAAGTCTCTTTGCAAGCCTTCTGGTTTTTCAATTTTACCCTCGTTTAAATCATATAATCTTCATGCCACCTCATAAAAAAGTCTAAGAAGATGTTGTGGTTGATTATCGTTTGTATGCATAAGAATATACAATCCTCTGCCTCTGATAGCGTCTCTGAACCATTGTGCATTAAGCTTTGCGAGCTTTGAGAAATTCTTCCCACGGTTGACACACTTTTAAACTGGGACGGAACTCTAGAAATTAAAAATAATTAAATGAAAATAAATTATAAAAATATATACAATAATAAACATATAAAAAAAACCCTAAAAAACATAAACAAAAATAATCATTTTAAAGTCTTACATCTCCCTCTCGTATGTGTCTGATGACGTGATGGTAGAGGACTAGCAGGTCCTCTAGGTTGTCATGATACGTTTCATTGGGGGAAACAACGCATTCTGCATCTCGGCATTCGCCTGCTCTTTTAACTCGTCATGTTGGGCCTTTACTTCCTCGAGCTCAGGCTTTGACACCTAAGATAGTCTGAGAATGTCACACATGGCCTTTCTCACTCATGCCTACCAAATCACCCGCTTTGGCCGAGACAGTCAAAGTCAACTTGTTGCTACTAACATGATCGGGGTGTGCCACCATATTTGAAAGAAATAAAATAAAAAAACACATGTAAAATAAGTATACTAAAGCAAATTCCGAGACAAATCAACATTCGTCACACATGATATCACTCCTTCAAGAAATTCTCTCCTACAAAATATTTCTCGATGGAAATTGAAGATCATCTTTCTTCTTAGTTGATGATATCACTAGGTCATGTTCTCCAAAAATAATAAAATTTCTTGTTAGTTTGTCTTAGAAGTTAGGCCCTCATGTCTACCAAGTTTTATATAACCGGTTTTCACAAAAATAAACTCTAAAAAATTAATAAAAAATTGTTTTGTTTATATTTTATTTTTAATATGTTTTTTCTTATGAGTAAAACAAAAAATAATTTTTTTTCTTATTTTTATTAGAATTAAATCACCACCAGTTGGTGCTATAAAATAATAAGTTTTTTTTTTTATTTAGAACGAAGACCAAAATATTGGAATATTATTTATTTAGTACAACAATGTTAAATCTCTTATAGATTCTATCCAGGCCAAAAAGTTAAATCTCGTAATCCAATTCAAGAAATTAGTTTCCACGATTACACATACATGATACTTAGTTCACAAAAAACATAGAGATTAAGCATATTTTTGGTCTCTGTAGATGTTCCAACTTCTTCATTTTAGTCCCCTTAATTTTATTTGTTGACTTTTAATTTTCCATAAGTTTTTCGTATACACTTTTAATCTTTGCTTTTAAGTCGCATTATTTTGAGCTTTGACTAAAAAAAAAAGTATTGTTTTTGGACACAGCCGCCCCAAACCCAGACCAAGGAAGGACTTCCCGCTTCTCCCTCTATTTGTCTGTCTGAATCTATCGTTTCCTTCCGTTTCATTTTTCATTCAACTTTCGACTCTTCTAAGTCAACAACTATAACGCTCGCTCTCGCTTTTCTTCTTCCTCCGATCTCTCACCGTAAGTAACTTACTTCTTCTCTCACCCATTCAATTCAATATTCCTTCTTTGATCTTATTTCTGACACACACTGCTTCTTCTAGATCTGGAACTATGTTAGGTTATTCTGATATATAACCATCCCATTCTTTTTTGTTATATATTGAGATTGAGATTTGTATTTTCTTTCTATATGCTTAAATCTGTTACTTGATTCGTTTTCAAGTTTTGTTAAATTCATTTAGAGTGCAACTATTAGGAATGATACAACTTGAATCATGGATGTTATTTTTATAATGTTTATAGAATAACATATAATAAGGTATCCTTGTTTGTTTATAGAAAATGTTATTTTGAAAAAACAATGTTGTTAAATAACTGGTATCGCGCCGCTATACCGCTATTTCATATCAAGATTTGGAGCAACTGTGATGTAAGCCGATGCCCTATTGCCATTCCGCTACCACTGCAACAGCGGTGGCTTTTCATATATTGCAATAGCGGTTATTGCTTACATAGCGGAAGTTGTTTTTTATGCCTTTTTCGCTAATGATAACAACAAAGATATCATGTGAGCTGCATATGACATGTTTTTAAAAACATTAAAAATAAAATAACTTTTGAGTTGGTGATGAGACAGGGTCTTATATAACCCCTAAACCCCACAACCTAGGTAAAGTGCAGACCTTTAATCATCATAATTTTTGTTTCAGGTTTTTCAACAGCAACGTATTCAACTATGCATCATGCTTTATTAGTTGTTTTAAATCACAGTTATAGCGGCTCTATAACACTATAGCACAGCGGAATTTAGACAAACAGCTATTGTTCCGTGATACAGTATTTAGTGCAAAATATTGTCAAATAGCAGCTACAGCGGCACTATACCCCTATTGCATAGCGGAATTTTAACAATCCACTATTTGCTGCTATCTGCAATTGACAAACATTGGTTGTTTGAACTATTGAGATTTTGAGTTTTATGTCACTTTTTTAATTTCTGTTAACGTTTCCTTTTGTATAAAATTATTTATTTTCAACTGCTTTGTGGCTTCCATTATTTGCCTGCTATGCTATCCACTATTTTTCATAGCAGATTTTTAGCAATCCGCTATTGTCTGCGATCCGTTAATTATAACACTGAAAAAAAGAGTTAATATTATGCCATGTCAAGATACTGAAGTATGATTAGATGTCTATGTTATGACATGCCGAGATAGGGAAATAATATGTTTGATGTCTGTGTAATTTATAAAACTCATTTCTATTTTTTGAGCTCTAAGGTTGTATGGTGATAATTGATGAGTATTGGAAATAAGGAAAGAATCAATTACTTACAATGTTGTCAATTAGCGGCTATAGTGGTGTTGTAGCGCTATAGCATAGCTGAATTTGAACAATCTGCTATTTTATGAGATATGTGATTGACAACACTTATTACTAATCAAATAAGGAATGAAAAACAATTGCAGACAAGGAGATTATGCTTACACTGACATTTTGTTGTCTTATTGATTGCAGATCTTTTAACTAGAGTCTAACATAGCATATAAACCACAGCTTGCTATCACCATGGAAGATCAGCATTTGTTGGAGACAAAGGAAGCAAGTTCCCAAGCGGTTGAGAAGCTGCAAGTAGATGCTTCTGCCATTCATATTGAAGATCGGGATAAAGAGGCAAGATCTCAGAATGTTGTTCATGATGACCCTAAGTTTGACAGTCAACTGGATGATACATCGGACGTGATAACGGATGACAATGATGGAAGGTCTAAGTCTGATACTGATGAAGAAAAAAAATTCAATGTCACTGGAGATTCTGGTTTAGCTCCGATCAGTTCTGAAACTGAAATTGATAATGTTGGAAAAGAGTATTCTGGTGGTGATAAGGTGGAGGCCAACAGAAATTTTGAGGCCAAAAGTGAAGAGACAAATCTAGATGAAATGCACAGATATGGACAGGATGATTTGGCTAAAGCAGAGAATGACGGTAGAGACATGGAATCCACAGATATGGATCAGAAGGCAGATGAAATTCCAAGTGAGGACAACAATTTGGACCCTGTATTTGATGGAACCGAGGTTCCAGGGATGGAAGTTAACCGGAGCACATCTACCCGTAAATTGGATGGAGATCAGGACAGTCCAGGTGTGGTTGAGAAGGCAGTCGCTCTTAAAAATCTTGTAAAGGAGAAAAGTGCAGTGGCAGTCTCCACTATGCTGCGCCGCCTTTCTGGAAAAAGTGATGAACCTGCTGTGGGTGATTTTGATGATGAAGGCAAGAATGTTTCAGATGTCTCAGAAGTTAATGAAGCCAAATTGGTTTCTGAGAAGCCAGTGGAGAAATCTGCTTGGAATCCCTTAAATTATATTAAGAAGTCATTTGATGTTGATGTGGAAAACAAAACTGATCAGAGGGATTCAGTAACAAATGGTCCATCATCACCAATAGCCATGAAAGGAAGGATTATACTGTACACCAAACTAGGGTGTCAAGAATCTAGAATATTTAGGCTATTTTTACGTACAAAAAGACTTGGGTTTGTGGAAATCAACATAGATGTATATCCTAGTAGAAAGATGGAGTTGGAGAAGATATCTGGATCTACTTCTGTTCCCAAGTTGTTTTTCAATGAAATATGTATTGGAGGCTTGAGTGAGCTTAAAAACTTGGATGAATCTGGAAAGCTTGATGAGAAGATTGACTTTCTTATTACTGAAGCACCGTTATTTGAAACTCCATCACCACCTTTTTCTGGAGAGGATGATATTTCCATTAGTGGGGCAGTTGATGAATTGGCTCTTGTTGTACACAAAATGAAAGAATCTATTACTGTGAAAGACAGATTGTACAAAATACGCAGGTTTACCAACTGTTTTTTGGGCTCAGACGCTTTAGACTTCTTATCAGAAGATCAATATTTGGAAAGGCAAGAGGTAAGCTTGTCTAATTGTCTTAGCTTTGGGTCTAATGTGTCAATAAACACCACATAAGTGATTCCACAAATTCATACGTATTCAAACAAATCATACACTAAATATCACATAAATTTACTTAGATACAGTTGCATGATCAAACAAATCATACGCTAAATTTCTCATGGATTCAGAAGATCATATATAATGTATTACATAAAATGAGGTCTAACTATACTTTGAATGACATAATCAAACAAATCATATCACACTTATCACACAGATTCTTTCAAATACAATTTGTAGGTCTTATCAAAGCAATCAAAAAAATTATACACTAAATATCCCATAGATTTAAACGATCATATATAATAATGTATTGCATAGAACTCTATTTTGTTATGATTTGAATAACACAATCAAACAAACAAATCATACACTCAATATCCCATAGATTCATTCGAGCACAATTTATGTTTGGCTTCACAAAGCAATTGTTTTTCTTCTTTTTTTAATTTTGTCTGGTGTTACAGGCTGTTGAATTTGCTCGAAAGCTTGCTGACAAATTTTTCTTTCGACATGTTCTTGAGTGAGTCTATATACTTAGAGTTCTGATTTTTAATGTATAATTTGTTTTGTTGTTATAAAGTTAACGATATTTACTAATTTTTGTTTTGATTTAGTGAAAATTTATTTGAAGATGGCAATCATGTGTATCGCTTTTTGGATGATGATCCAATTGTGGTGTCACAATGTTACAATATTCCAAAGGGTATTATTACCATTAATCCAAAGCCTATCGCAGAAATTGCATCAAGGCTGAGATTTCTGGCCTCTGCAATGTTTGAAGCCTATGCTATTGAAGATGGATGTCGCGTTGATTATACAAGTTTGCATGGAAGTGAGGAGTTCGCCAGGTGTCTTCATTATTTTTTGTATCTTGCTTTCCGTTAGAAGTTTAGAACTCTGACGTTTTATACAATCTTTGATAGTCCATTCAGTCATTTTGCAAGTTCACATGCTATTTGTTGACATTGTAGGTATCTGAGAATAGTTGAAGAGCTCCAAAGAGTTGAAATATTGGATTTGTCTAGAGAAGAAAAGCTTGCTTTCTTTATTAATCTTTATAACATGATGACTGTCCATGCAATCTCAATATTGGGTCATCCAGATGGAGCATTGGAAAGAAGGAAATTATTTGGAGAGTTCAAATATGTCATAGGTGGTTCCACCTACTCCCTTTCAGCTATTCAAAATGGAATATTGAGGGGAAACCAACGTCCTCCATATAACCTTAAGAAGCCATTCGGTGCAAAAGATAAACGCTTAAAGGTAAGCTATTTTTTTGTTGTTGTTTGTCACAGTCACTTTCATGTTTAAATTATTTTAGAATCACATGTAGACTTTCATCAGTTTTGATGCTCACCTTGATTCATTTATTTAATAGGTTGCACTCCCTTACCCCGAGCCTATGATTCATTTTGCTTTGGTATGTGGCACCCGATCTGGGCCTGCCCTTCGATGCTATTCTCCAGGAAAAATTGACGAAGAATTATTGGATGCAACTCGCAATTTCTTGAGAAGTGGAGGTCTCGTGATTGATTTGACGGCAAAGACTGCATATGTCAGTAAGATTCTTAAATGGTAAGTTCTTTTAAACAAAGAAAACAACTCCTTAATATCTTATACACTAGCACATTTTATCTGACGCAATGAGTAAAACACCTTTTAAAATTCTATGCTTAGTTGAATGTTTCAAATTCAGAGTACTTAAGATTTTAATGTGATATGTAAAACTTGTAGAGATATCAATGAATAATATGTCGGTTAAAATTTCGTTTTGATATTTAACGTGATATGTAAAACTTAAACATGAACAATATTGTTGTTAAATGAAAGCAATGTTAGAAATTGTGTTTACTTTGATGATGTTGAAACTGAAAATACTATTCCTCATTGTTCATGTTTAGGTATAGTATAGATTTTGGCAAGAACGAGCTTGAGGTGATCAAGCATGTGTCAAATTATTTAGATCCAACTGACTCAGCAATATTATTGGACCTGCTTTCCTCTTCTGAATTGAAGGTTACATATCAGCCTTATGACTGGGGTTTGAACTACTAGATCATGCTATTGAAGTGTTATGTAAATATGTCCCGTATTTTAATTTTGATCTATACACAGACGACCACATAAATCATATGTTGGCTGTTTTGACCATTCTAAAGCTAAAGGGTAGAGTGGTAGAGCAAGAAAGAGAGATACAAGACTTGAGAAAACATGTTTTCATTATTTCCTATCTTTCTATTTACCGTCTTAAATTTCCATACTTATTGTTTGATGCAACTTATGAAGATCCATCAGCTCATTTTACTTTGCAACCTTGAATTTGTGATGCAGTTGAATTACTTTTTTTAGGCTAGTGAATGATGTAAGCCATTTTTCTCCAAATGGTTGCGCTTAATATTTAGAACTCATACGAAATCTCAATCTTAATCTTTTTTTTTTTGTCAAGTAATCTAATAGCTAGAATTCTACACTTTTTAAAGTGAAAGTGGAGTGTCCGAGGTTTGAACCTCAAGCATACATATAATAATGCATTGTTTCGGCCAACTAAAATGTGCTGATGAAGGTATTATTTTTATTTTCTAATTGCGAGATATAACAATGTAGTCCATTTCATGTAACAACAATTTGTAAGAAAGATAAGGAAGGATGCATTAGAAACTTCTTCCCATGGTGCTTTTCTTTTTTACGTTTTGTTTCTCACAACGCGTGGTATGTCCTTTTCTTTCTTTCCACACTTAGGCTATGTTTGGATTGATGGAGAGTGATGGAATGGAATGGAATGGGATAGAGCCACATTCCATTGTTTGGTTTTGTAAAAAATGAATGGAATGGAATGGAATGTGATGGAACTCATTCCATCCAATACCACTCATTTAACCAATTTTCCATTCCCCCCAAATTGGGGTGTATCCAATGGAATGGAATACATTAGTAATACAATTACAATTTTGACCCTATTTTTTCTATTTCATTATATGCCGTTGATTCACTCGTTATTTCTCTCCATAATTTATTATTCTTTCACTGTGTTCTCCTCATCTTCTTCAAGCACTGTTCTACTACTAAATAAACTATGCTTAATATATGGGAAGGTGGTCATCTCTATACGTGAAGTAATCAATCACTAAATTGGTTATTAATATTAATGAATGCTCTATACCATATCTTTTTTTCTTATCGTAACAAAAAATATCTTTTTTATTATTTGACTTATACTAATGAATGTTCCACACCATATTTCCTTTCCACAGACCACATACTGTAATGGTTTTATTGTTTATGGTTGCTATGAACATGTATTTGGCATTGAGTACTCTTGAACGCTACTCGTTTCGAAGAACCATTTATATTGGTGCTACTCATGAACACGCCAAAATAACAACATTGATTAAATTGAGTTGAGAATTTCACCTATTAATGTTTTTTAAATAAAGGGTAAAATTGAAATAAAAATGTTATAACTCATTCCGTTCCGTCGACTTTCCAAACAATGGAATGTGAAATTTGTTCCATTCCGACATAAAATATCCAAACAGTGGAATGAAATATTTGTTCCGCTCCATTCCATTCCGTTCTGTTCCATTCCATTCCACTCCGCTCCGTTAGTTTTAAGTTATCCAAACAGAGCCTTAACGTACCATGATGATGTGTTTCTCCATTATTACAGGCGTTACATCTTTTTTTTTTTCCTTCTTCTTAATATAGTAGATCTAGGCAATTCATTTAGGATTAAAGTGAAAAGATATAAGATATTTTATTTTTGAGGCTGTGACAATATAAGATGAAATTGGATATAAAATGCGTAAATGACCCGAGGAATAAGTGTTTGTATTAACAAAGTTGCCTTTGTTAAGGTAGCAATTTGGTTTGTTTGTCACCAAGCATCACAATAATTAGGTTTTGATAGAATCATAGAAATATAAATAAAAATTGGGTAAATACCTTTCTTTATCTTTTAATTTTGACAAAAATACCGGATTAATCCTTTTAAGTTTTTTAAGTTTAAAATAGGTCCTTTAAGTTATTTTGAGTTTTAAATAAGTCCTTAAAATTGCTAAATATAATGCACATATTTAAAATTAAAAAAAATTAAGTTTCAAACAGGTTCTTAAAAAATTTAAGGGACTAACAAAACCTATTAAAAACTTATAAAATTTAAGGGACTAACGTGATATTTTTGTCAAATTTAAAAGATCTAAAGAGGTATTTGACCTAAAAATTCGTGATCCTCAACAATATCATGGCGAGTCTATGCATGGTGTGTCCATGCAATTAATGTTGTCTACCACAAATTTTTAGTCAATATTTCTTGTGAATGATTTTCAAAATAATGAAATCACATAATACACATTCGAATTTGGATGCCGCAAGATCAATTTATACGACATAACTAGTTACATAAGAGAAAAAGTTGTGCAAGGAATTGAGCGATAACACAAGGGCACTAGGCATTCGTCAATACAAATCAAGATACTCAGTAGGCACTGCACGCAAGTCATTGTGCTAAGCTTGCTCACTTAGGTGTTGGGCGCCCTTTGAGCTGTGTTTGGTTATATTTACCATAACAAAAGTGAAACTCTCTATGTTTTGGACTCTCATGGTTGTATATCTTTATGGATTTGGTGAAGATGTGTTGTTTCATGATTATAAAGTAAATAAACACAACTATTGATTAAAAAATATAATCATATATGAATATGACCACCGGCAAAAGTTAATTTTTATGTGTGAAATGGTGTTTCTTGCTCTATAAATAGTGCAACATACATACGGTAAAAGTGCACAAAATTTGCAATTTTTCTGAGTCATTCCTCTCCCATTTTATCGCTATAAATTAGGTATGGTGATGAGTATTCATAGATTTGGATAGAAGTCATCTCCCCTATGTCCTCATGAGTTTAACTCAATTAATAGGGACAATGCATAATATATGTAGGGATCGATGTTCGAACCCCGAACATCCTGCTTCTTCACATTTAAAATGTGTGAGCTCCGGTCACTAAGCTACTTGACAAAAAAAAAAAAAAACATCTCCCCCCATATTCCGTTGGACAAAAATAATACCTTGACTCACTCCATATTCGTGAAAATACACTTTGTATATAGCCGTATGTATCCACGTTTTTTTTTTTTTTTTGGATGTATCTATAAAATGCAATTATGTATTTTTTTTCCTTATAGTTGAATTTCTTTCTCATCAATTTACAAGAAATAAAAGCATTAACTCATAAAAATAGTTACCCATTGCAGAGTCCCTTTAACAAATATAAAATTAATAATCAAATAATAAACGTAAATTATTAGGTAAGAGTTTCTTTCAATTGTGATTTTTTTTATATCAAAGTTATAGGATATTTTAGAAATTTTACTAATAAACTAACATGCACGTTTTTTTTTTTTTTTGGTGTCCGGGATTCAAATCCCGGACCTTGCATATATTATGCAAGGTCCTTACCAACTGAGTTAAGCTCACGGAGACAACATGCACGTATTCTAACAGAACCTTACACCTATGTTTGTTGTCTGGATATGTCAAAATTATAGTGATCCATTGTGATTTTTCAAAAATTAGTATTCTTGATCAGTATATAATTATTTTACGCATACTTCTAATGATATGTAGCCACGCCAATTAATGAATATGAAAACACATTAGTTGTCATCTTCGTTAATTGACGTAGCAACACATCATTAGATGTATGTGTAAAATAATTATACAATAACATAACATACTAATTAAACTAAAAAAATATATAATAGATTTGTTCTATATAATAGTTTAAAAAAGAAAAAATAATAATAATCCGACCGAACTTCGGATCATCAGAGTCTATTCCCTTGAGAACTGAAGGGTTAAGATTAAAAAGAAGAATTAAAATGTAATATAATGGGGACAAGTGGCACTAAAAAAATCAAGTTTTATAAAGTTTAATGAACATACCAGACCAACGTATATGCATCCACAACGTAAAATAGTTATACATAGTCATCTACCCTTAATAGTTATAAAGCTTAATGAATCTACCCTTAATAAATAATTAAGGGTATTATAGAAGAGGAAAAAAAAAAGAAGTTCATCAAAAATAACAAAATTTATTTGATTTTTTAATATTTGTAAATTTCTCAAAAACAACAAGTACAGTAGAAACTCTTTAAATTAATACTCGGTAAATTAATAAACTCTCTAAAATAATAAATTTGTCCGGTCCCAACTTGGGCCAATGTAAAAAATTGAAAAACTCGATAAAATAATAAGATAATAAT
>Ga0315914_1001469_pt1 | contig 35259 bp, 17 predicted proteins | sample MpolenodulesMG_FD_203920 | JGI IMG/M metagenome (GOLD analysis project Ga0315914, IMG submission 203920) | Medicago polymorpha root nodule microbial communities from Los Angeles, California, United States - elongated nodules | ecosystem: Host-associated > Plants > Roots > Nodule | place: USA...
ATTTTGGCCCCCTATTAAAAAAAACCACTTTTCAGCCCCCTAACTTCACCCCATTTTGCAACTCATAGGCCCCCTATAATTTTGACCTGGTCAAAGACTATTATTGAATTAAATTTAAATGGGAAAAAATGATAAGAATAATTAATAGCCTTAGGATTAAATCAATGGTGAAGATTAAAAGACTCAATATAAGTGTTATTGTGTCCCTTCTTTCTAATAAACCCCATTTCTTCTTCTATTCTCTTGTCCTCACATCATCTTCACAGAGGAATTCCACCATCACCATGCCTATCCACCACCACTTCCCTTCACTAAAGGCTCACCCTTTATGTAAAACATGGCCACCGTCACCTCTTCCGTCGCTTCTCTTTCTTCCTCTATTTTTCATCCAAATCTAGATCAGAAAAATCAATTTCAAACAAAAAATAATGGAATGTTGAGAACACCGGCGCGGTTGAGTAGAACTCTGGTGCGGTGTTCCATAAAATTCTGCTATTGTGGTTCTACATCACCACGTTTTTTGTGGTTTCTCACTTCCTCCATCAGCCATGATTTGCGCCTTATCCCTTCCTTCTTCATAATTATTATTCTTTCCTTTATTATTTGACTTAATTCCTCCTTTAATTGCACACTTGAATGCACCCACGTTTTTAGAGTTTCTAATTAATTGTCCCATCTATTTTTTCTTCACTGTAATTGGTGGAGTTTTCTTCTTTTAACGATTTACCACAAGCCACTCACCATGAGTATTTATCCACACCTTTGAGTTTTTTGGGCTTGATTAGTTGATGAATTTGGGTTTAGAATTGAAGGGTTTGAGTTTCTTGGGGTGATGAGTTATGAAGATGATGTTTTTGTCCTTGTTCTAGGTTTTTTTGAGTTTGTGTCAATGGATATGAAGGTAATGAAGTTTTCTAGTTTCTGGGTATGTGTTGATGATATGAAGGTGATACTGATGGAGCTTGACTTTTCTGGGTTTGTGTTGTTGAGAAAGAGAAAATGAAGTAGTAATGAGTGGAGGATGAAAAGTTAGGTAAGAGAGGGGGCATGTGAGTTCTTTTAATCTTGATAACCGATTTTTAATCATAAGGCTATCATTTAGTTCTAATTTCTTTTTTTGTTATTTTTTATTTTAAATTACACAGTGGCCTTTGACCAAGTCAAAATCAGAGGGGGCCTATGAGTTGCAAAAGGGGCTGAAGTTAGGGGGCTGGAAAGTTGTTTTTTTTAATAAGGGGCTAAAATTGCTACCAAGGCAAACATAGGGGGCCAAAAGTGCATTTAAGCCAATATGTTTTGAACATGCTATGGTGGACAAATACCTAAAAACCGCTAAAAATATGACAATGTTCGACGACATATCTCAAAAATACAAGTTTAATGTTTTCTTCATTCTTACCGTTGAGATGGCGGTCTAGTCTGTGTCAATTCAATAAAAGCAAGCAAAAATGAATATAAGTTGAGTTTCGATTCACAAGTATTTGTTTTCTCTTGTTTTATGTAAACCGACATCGATCATGTTATTATCCAGCAAGTGAGAACGAGGAGGAGTGTAAACATCTACTTTTAGATACAATTTTTATGTTCGAAATATTTTTAATCAGAATAAGAAGGTTGGACTTGACAATATGTCAATCATAACACCAAAACAATACATTGGAAAACCCCACTTCAAGAGCCTTCCAATTTAAATGCTAAGTTTATTTCACGTATAAATGGCAAGGAAAGGTGTAACTCCAAAAAATTAAAAGATTTATCCAGTTATCTAATCCTCGTCAGACCCGAGATCTACTGTTTCAGGTGATGCGTGACCATTGAGTGAGAGGACAATAGAGGGAGTTCTAATTTAATAAATGTTATATTATAATATATTGATAAAAAGAAATGACATTAATAAATATACTCTAGATTAAAAAAATGCGCTAGCGGTTTTATAAGTATAACTTAGTTGGTAGTAGAGAAAGACTTTTTTTTGTTTACCTTTGCTCCATTTCTTCTTCTTTTGCTTTCCTCCTCCTGATTTCGCTGGCTTTGATGATGGTGGTGGTGCTGCCTTCTTCGGTGCCATTAGGGTTTTGGAGTTAGTAGAGAAAGACTTTATAACCCTATATATTTATTACGGATCAACCGTAACTAAATTAGACATTTAAAATAGAACGTCCAAAATGTTTAAAATGGCATTGCATATGGCGTTTGGATTCGAATACATGATTTTCCGTTTTTCCACACATATGTGGCTCAAATCATTATGCCAATAGGAAAAAAATAATGCACAAATGCTGCTAATTAGTAAGTAAGGAAATCACTACCAAAAAAAAGTAAGTAAGGAATTAACCCGAAGGCATTTTGTTTGGAATATGAGGTTGCTAAGTTGGTGTCCCTGTTGATGTTTTTGGAACAGTAGTGAATAGTGTGAAAAGGGTAGTGTGGGAATCGCCTCTCCTTTCAGACATAAAATCTTCATTGGAGTGCGTTTATTCTTCTTTCTTCCATTCCATGCCGTTGGTGTTGGAATTTGATTCTTTAATTATCTTCATTCCACAAACAACAATGCCATATGCTTTTATTTTTCTTTCTTTCTTTTGTTCAAAACTCAAAAGACTCTACCAAAGTACTTTGAATTGGGAAAAGTAAAAGGTGACCCGACCCACACACATGCCATCACTGCCAATGCCATGCCCCTTTCTCAGCTTTAACACCCTGGCTAATGGTGGAACACTATACTATAGAACTGGAAATGTTTCTTTCATATGATCCCGATCCTTGCTTTTGCTTTTGCATGTATAGTTTGCATTGCATCAATGCATGCATGTGCTGGGCCGGTAAAGAGCTGGGCTAGAAATTCATGGGCCGGTAAAGAGTTTAACTTCGACTCCTACTTGTTACTTGTTACTGGTTTCTGATTTCAAACCAAAATGGTTCGGATTATGAAATCCGAAATGTTTTAGGTTGTTAGTTAGAAATTATTTTTAATGTGTTTTAACACAATGAATTCTATAATCTTAATTCGAAATGTTGCAAGGCGAACAAGCAGACATGATGGTGGGAAAAAAATTCTCAAATATATATTGTGATCAAAATTCTATTTATGCAAAATCCTAAATAGGTCATATAAAAATTAAATAGGAATTATAAAATTTATTTATGAACTAAATTTGAAATATCATGATTTTTTAGGGACTAATGACATTTTTTTGATGAAATTTGATGTATGGTTTAAACACCAATTAATCCGTGAACTAATTTCATCGTCTATTAGCAGATGATTCAATTGAAGTCAAAGCAAAACTTTGTATAAACTAACCCAACATATAAATTGTTAGCATTAAAGATTTGAACAAGAGACCTAAAGAAGAGCACACAGTGCTAAACTAACCATCGGTTTTTAAATAAAAACATATTCAGTTAACTTTTTTTCATAAATGCAAGATTCTTCGAGAAAATTGAGTTTGAAGGGAAGGAAATAATAGGAATGTTGGATTTGATGAAGAACATAATATTACTAGTGAGAAAGTTTTCGTGCCTGTAATTGTTTTTTTTAAAGGATTATTGGCTTATTTTAGATAGTTAGCATTCACACGTAATTTATTATTCCACCACACAGTATTATTTGAACGATAGTTGGGAATGAACTGCAGTGGTGAATGGGAGACCATCCCCTCCTCGACAAGTTATATCATTTATTGTATCATTCACTGCACAAAAACAGCAACAATTATATAATTGTTTTGGATTTTATATTCCTTTATGATTCCACCACCGTAGCATTAGCTCACCAAAAAAAGAAACACAGTTGCATTAAAATTAGATTCTACATTTGTGGTGGAATTCTTTCCTCCTCATCCATAAACCCAACATCACTGATTAGAGCATAAGGAACACCACTTCTTACAAAGTGGTTTACCCACTTTTGATTATATACCATCAATTTGGCTTGGTAGTGCTCGGTCTAATCCCAATAACTGGATGTCAATTTTAAAGGTGTATAGTTATAATGCATGAATAGGTCATATCATTGCTTATTAGAGAAAAATAAAGATCATATCGTCCAGAACAATATGAAAATTCTTTCCAAATGACTAAAAAAAACCCAATTGATTACAATTTATGAGTATAACTTTGTCCCTATAAAAAGTTTTGCCCCGTTAACGAATCACAATCATTCATATGTGACTTTAAAATAATTATGATAAAACTCAAATTGTTCAGTAATATACAAGTGAGAATACTCATATACTCAATGTCATAAGCATGTTTTGAGTATTTGTTGCACAAAGTCAAATGTGATGATCCACCCAACCTTTTAAGGCTCGTCGGAAGTCTTGATAATGGTATAGAGTCTTAATAACGGTGGAAGTTATGGAAAGCAGTAGTGGTATTGGATTAATAGCGTAGAAAGCCTCACATTTGATGGAGACAATATAAATATTGATGTATCAACTATCAAGTGTAACTTAAAAATACCACATACTATGAAAATGAGAACTTTTACGCATTGGATCTATATAATGGAAGATCATTGCTCTTTATGCCCCCTGAATTGCAAAAAAAAGAGGCAAAGTATACCATTAGAAAATATCTTTCGATAAGCATAAAAAGTAAAAAATGCATTGAAAGATATCTTCCGATAAATCTGGGGGTCCTCAAAGCAACCAGGGGGCCTCAAGAGCTCACCAACTGAAAGGGCCATTGTAATGAACATACTGATTCTTGGGCCTTATATGCATATTCAGCCCGTCAATTTTGTTTGGTACTAGTTTTCCAAAGAGTTTCGACAAAAAAAAAAAAACAAAAGTCTTCTCAAGAGTTATTAGTTCAAATTATTGTTATTTTGGGTGAAAACAGTTCAAATTTTTTATTTTTTATAATAAAGATTTCAAATATTTATTGTTGAAAGTAGGTCAATTGGAGTGTGACATAGTAGTGGACTTAGTTTGTATTTTTAGGTTTAATTTGAAAGTTATGAAGGGAGTGAATGAGAGAATTTTGAAGGGTGAGAAATATAGAAAAGAATAGATAAATTTTTCATGTTTTTGTAAAGAGTATTTTTTTTTGACAAAAAGAGTTTTTTTTTTTTGACAGAATGATAAATTAATTATGTTTAATAAATTTTTAAATTTAAGAATTTTATAACAACTTAGACTGAATTTAAAGAATTCCTATAAACTCTTCAAAACCCTCCTCCAAGACAATTTTTGAGTTCGCCCAAACTAAGATATTGTATTATGAAAAAAAGATAAAGCCTCAAAATTCTCCCCCTCTAGAGTATTCCGTCCACTTGTTCGTTCTTTTTTTTTCTCTTCAAAGTCATACCCTTTCCTCTAAACTAACAAACAGGCCCTAGGGTATGTTTGAGAGTTTAGAAGAGAGGATTTTGACAAAAAAAATATGGAAAGAATAAAAGACTTTAGGGGAGAGAATTTTGTGGAGTTTATTTTTTTCCATGATATATTTTTTAAAAAAAAATTAGAGATCTCAAAGGCAAATTTTATGGTACACTCAAAAACTTGAGTGTACTGGTACACCAAATCGTTAAATTAATAACTAAATAAGTTGTTTTTCTTTTTGAAGAAAAAATAATTTTCTATTATTGACCATTATAATAATTAAATCTTATTTACAAGCGTCGGTGAAATATATTATTTTTTACAATTTTTATTACTCATAACAAAGAATATTGATTATTTTTTGTGAGAAAATGTTAAAAAATTAATACGATTCTTATAAACCATGAAATGATGTTTTCTAAAATATAAGTATTGACAAATAACTATTTATTTCATAAAAATAATCATTAATTTATAAATTTATGAAACAAGAGTACCGATACACTTCAATTTGTGAGATGTACAGTAGAAGTTTCCGAATTCAAAAATTGTAATGGAGGATTTTGGAAAAATCCGTCAAATCCAATATGTATTGATATAATACTCTCAAGATAAAAAATATATTAATCATAAATATTTTTTTTATCATCATCTATAAAAACACTCTCAATTTTCTTTAAAATATTTATCTACTTTTTCTTACTCTTATCCCAAAGCTCTCCCTCTTCCTCTCTAAACTCCAAACAAAACTTAAAATGTGAAGGTCAATCATCAAAACTTCGAATCGATGGTCTCAAACTCTCAACCACTTATAAACATGTCAATTTTCATTATTCCAACCTACGTGGTAGTTCTTAATTTCCATCATAAACAAACATTATTTGCTTAGTCCAAAATAATCCTACGACGGAGTTATGTGGAAAAAGAATCATCTATCTTTAGTGATAAGTGAATATTGTTGGCATTGTGCATCCTTTCTTTCTTATAAATACATGTTACCTATTTAATTTGACTTTATTTGATCCAAACGTTTAATTTGACGAGTTCAATTTTTTTTTACGGAATTTCACGAGTTCAATTGTTTATCCAAATATTATGTATATATGTATAATGTGCCCGTGGTTTAACTTACATATGCAAAAATATAAGGATTAAGAAAATTAGAAAATGCTTGATAAACACTCTTTGACAACACATTTTAAAAATACAAGGTGCACAAAAAAATCAGGCATTACATAATGAGTCAATTTTATATAAGGTGAATAGGAACCTTCATAAGGAGTCATCAACTTCTAAGAAGGAGAAAATGGCAAAAATCATTAGGAAGTAATGTCTTTTGATTGTATTACACCTTGCATGTGGGTTCCCCCTACCAATTAAGCTTCTGTGTATTGCAGTCTAGAGTTTAGACACAGAGTGTTAAAAGGCCAAAACTCCCAAATATGGAGATCTATGGTGGGGTTCTTATTAATTTCATGGAAACGCTTTTGTTAATTTTGATATAGTATTATAGTATGTACTCTAGTCAAAAGAAATTGAGTGGTACTACGTATACTGCACAGGGGGGTGGGGTGGGGTGGCCTATTTGCAAGTGCATCATTCATATGGGCTGCAGCCTGCAGCTGGCTGTAAAAGACCAGCCTGGTTAAATTAAGGTCTGCACACTGGACTACCTTTCCTTTGTAGTGTCTCTCTATATATAGATCTTTTCAATCTCTGGTTTGAAATTATTAGAGCTTATTATTTCATGCTTCATTCTGCTACCATACATGAGAAAAATCATCGTACACTTGTTCTTTGAACCAATAGGTAAATGAATTATCATTTAATGAAACTGTTTAGTAATTTGCAATTTACCGTAAAAGCTCTTTCAAAAAAAGAGAAATAAAAGTCCCCTTGAGCGTTGTCATGTCCCATATTTTATGCAGAGACCGGAGTTCGAACCCCGAATATCCCACTTCTTCACATTTAATTGTGTGAGCTCTAGCCACTAGACTACTAGATAGGAGAAAGAAAAAAAAAAGTAATTAAAAAAAATATTAATTAATGCGAGGGCAAAATGGGAGGGTAACTTAATAGAGAGACAAAGGAAGTACTTGTTTTATGCCGCAAAGCATGTAAGACAATGTATGGATAATCACTTTTTCTATTTCAACACACCGCATGAGGAGAATGTTGAATGGATTTGTGGCTTTTGGAAGAGACCGAGGGTGTGTAGGACAGGATAGCACTTGTGTATCATAAGTTATATAACATTAACTAATTAAGGTGTGCCACGTAGCACACTCTTTAAAAAAATATGTGACACATTCCTATTGGCCAATGTTATATAACATTGACACCTTAATGGTACACAAGTGTTATCCGTGTAGGACGTATGTACAGTGACGGATTTTAGTTATTTTTTCGGAGATGCCAAAAGTTTATGGAATATACATTAGGCTGTTTCAAAAAATTATCTGATGGTTTACTTTTGCTTGAATCCAGTGCATGGTTGCGGGTTCGATTCCCCCACAAGAACGTTTTTTTAATAAAATATTAAAAATATAATAGAAATATACAAAAAGACGAGTTAGAATTCAAACACGTGACATCCTGAAGAAACGCAACCTCCTTATCCACTGTGACAGAGGAAAAATTGTGAAACTTTTATGCAAGATATGGTATATATAGAAAAACGGGGGGATGTCAGGGCTCCTGTAGTTTTAAGAGAAGATCCGTCATTGCGTATGCGGCGGATGTTGGAATATTTTATTATTTAATTATATTCTGATATCATTATGTGGGCAAATATCGTAATAATAATAATTATATTAACTATTTATCAATTGTGAATTTTAATTGATTAGTGATCAAATTAAGTAACAAGGCTATTAGATTTCTAATTGGGTAATTAATTAAATATTTAATTAGTTGATATGGACCCAATGAGTGGATGTCCGGATGACCCATTAACGGAATAATGGAAAACCCTAATGGCCATGCAATATAAAACAGGTTATGGTCCTCAATACATCGTACACGAAAATACTCTCTCTTCTCCCCATCTGAAGAGAATTTGAGGCATAAATGTACCGGTTGAGGAAGAAGCAAATCAGCTGTCGCTAACCCTTGTTGTTTGTTTCAGATCACCTCTTCTTTACGGTTGTTGTCGAAGGACTGCCATTAAAGCTTTATTCAGATATTCCTAATACCTTATTTCTTAATATCCTTGATAAATCAAACATGTCGTAGATCCAATCATAATCATGTTCAATATTTTGTCTGCTTCTGCTATTGATTCATAATTATTGAACATGATAAAACCTAAATTTTCAACGGTAGATCTTTGATGAGCTTGAATTTAGCTCAATCTTGTAGCCTTTATAAGATCGAGTTTCACGTTGATTTAGAAGTAGTGGTCAATACACTTTCCGGTTAGCATTATGATTTCATCAAATTATGTTAGCATTATGATTTCATCAAATTGACCGTGATTTTAAAAATACACAAAATCTAGCATTAGTTTTTGCTTCTCGTTAGAATGTTATAGTTAGTTGAAGGATCGTTTGGATTCGCATTGATCAAAAGAGAACTAAGCCTACATTACGGTTTGCATCTCAAAGTCCTCTTTTTAATTATTTAATTTAGTATAAACAATGGCGGTACACATTTACATAACTTTGAACACTGCCACTGCTTTTCAACAAAGAAAAGAAAAGGAGAAAAAGGAAAACTCTGCCACAGCTCACAAATCCAGTTATAATATGGTGACTTTTCTTTAATTTATTTACTTTAAAGTCACGTGAGCTCACCTGACTGCAAAGTTGAAACTTTGATAGACATTACAACATATATATTTGTTTTTACCGGTACAAAAAACTGAAACAAAAAGAAATACAGGTGACGAGCTCATTATGAAGAGAAGACAATGTACAAACTACAAAGTACAATGTTTAAATTTGTCATTGATGGGATCATGCAACCGGCCCTACCTTACCTTATGTATTGTATCCAGCTTACAATTAAACTATGCAAATTTCAACCAAAGAAAATACTATGCTACTTTACTATATGTGTATACAAAAGGTTAAAGTAATTTCCATATTAAAAAGAAAAAGCTAAAGTAATGAGCTACACAGGATGAGTAATCTATTTCGTGCTTCGTTTCACAAAAGCTTTAGTCCACATGTAATAACAAATCATCTTACCGTGTCAAAAAGAAAAAAATCATTTTATTATATGTTTGTCAAAAAAATAAACCATCTTATTTAGGAAAATGTTAGAGTTCCCGAAAACAAATCTCACGAGATTATCTCGTTAGTGCAAAATAACCATGTGGCACCACCTCCTTTTTTCAATAACCCATGTATTCCAATAAAGAAAACAAATCCAACTGTTGCCAAATATTCGGGAATCCGTCGAGATGATTTGTATTGCTCTAAATAGCATTGCTGAGAACTAAAGGAAAAGTTGAAGACCCATCCACATTAAATTTTATTTTTCTCCTTCAACTTGGTTGTTTGGATTAAAGGTTAGCTGAGGAAATTTCCCGTGTCATCTTGATTTATATGAGTTGGTAACATGATTCATCAAATTTACCGTGATTCTAAACATACACAAAATTTATGATTTAATTTTTGCTTCTCATTAGCATGTTTTTGTTTTTTTTGAGAGGATTCTCATTAGGATGTCTTAGTTCGCTATGAGTTTTGGTGTTTGCTCTATTTGTGTTGGCTTTGTACACCTCATGCTCAAATTATGAAAAGAAAAAAAAAAGTATCTTTATAATAAGTGATGAATAAAATTAGAATGTACATTTTTTCCTATGGTGCAAAGTTTACTGGCATATTTCTTTCTGATCTTTAGTTTAGTTGGACTCATCAAGACCGAGCTACGTAAATTATTTGTCAAAAGTAAAAGAGAAATGATATTTGTACAACCATTTTGTGACAACTTTTTGACAACTTTCTCTCTCATACTCGCACTATTATATTATTCTCTCTCTTCCTTTTTCTCTCTCCATTGTTTTCGACCAATGAAAAGAGAAAAAAAAGAAATTGTCACAAAAGTTGTACCAAATGATTGTTCAAATATCATTACTCAAAAAAAAAAGTTTCGTAAACCACTATACCAAAAAAAAAAAAAAAAGTTTCGTAAACCATGATATACAGAATTAGGAAAAACAGTAATATTGTTTGATTAAATTCTTAGAGCATCTCCAACTCAACTTAGATCTTCAAATGAATTTGTCTTCTTTAAAAAAAAAATCAAATGAATTTGTCAATAATACCTAACTGTAAATAGATTTACCTAACTACCCAAGAGCACTTAGTTGAGATGGAACGAGTCTCTTCTAGCTTAACTAAGGTCATGAGTTCGAATCCAGTCTTGGGCATGCAGCAACGTTAAAACTCTTAGGGAGAGCTTGCCGTCCATTTGGGTCCCACAGTGCTCGAGGGATTAGTCTTTGTAGTTGCGCGCAGAAGATACCTGATTTACACCCAAAAAAAAATAGATTTACCTAACTTTATTGCCATGTCGATATTATTAAATTAAGTGGATTTGATTTAATTGACAATTGATTGTTTAATTTTACCAAGTAAGTTTGAACTCCTTAACTCTTGCTTTTATTATTGTTAAAGAGTCTCACATCGAATAAAAAATGATCTGACAATGTGTTTATAAGTGAGAGCAATCTTCACATCACAAACCGGTTTTGTGAGATTGTGTTAAGCACAACCACGATTTCTGAGATGACATCATAGTCTCGTTCAAAATCCGTTGAGTCACATGCTATCAGGTTTTCATTATCGGGGCACCCACCATTTATGTCCACGCTCCAGATGTTCAATCATCGGCATGATGGGGTGTGTTAAAGAGTCTCACATTAGATAAGAGATGGTTTGACAATATGTTTATAAGTGGGGAAAATCCTCACCTCACAAGCCAATTTTGTGGGGTTATGTTAGGCCCAATCACGATTTTTAAGAATTATATATCCCAAATCCATCATTGAACCCCAAATATTTTAATAAAATGAAATTTAACGAACTTATGTGCAATAAATTTATGGTACGAGCATATTTCATTAACTTAAAAATCGATGGACTAAAATTACTAAGGAAATAATCTAGAGGATTAAAATTGCATTTATCTCAAATAATAAAGACTAAAAAAAGTGTAATTAAGCCTAAATTTGTTCAATTTTAGTTGATATATTTTTCCAAAAATAATAGTCAATATAAGAGCAAAACATGAACTACATTGAAACAAACTTTGAACTACACTCAAACAAACTTTATATTGATAATAAACTTAATAACTAAAGGTATAATATATTTACGGAGAAATGTTAAACAATGTTTAAGAGGCATTGATCAAGTCCCAAAAAAAAGTAAATTTTTATTAAAAAATAATATAATTATATCATTTGATAAAAAATGACGGTTTATATTTTTCTAAAACATAAATTATATTTTTGGATTTCTTAATAACCGTTCGAGCGTATCCTTTAACAAGACTCTATATTTAATCATTCTTCCTTTTTTCTCCTGCATAAGATATATTACTTTCTCTGAAAATGAGTGCTCGGAAGCTTAACACCTCCCACAATTCTAATACTCATAGGATCCTTCCATCGTGAGGAAGAATCACATTCTTTCCTTCTTTGATCTTCTTTTTTTCCCTTTATACCTTTTAATGGTTCTCTGAAGTCTGAACAACCATACTTTCACATGCATACTAAAATTAAAAGGAAGGGGGGAAAGAGGAGCATTGAGGAGCATTGAGGAGCACAATTGATAAGACACTTGCAGATAAACCAAGAGGCATTCGTCACTCGTAGCTCAACTTTCTTTGTCTTGTCTTCGTCTTTTTGTTTTTCTTGCCCAGTTACTTCACTATGCAAGCAAAATAATAATGTTGTGTGATTGTGCTCAAAACAGGGTCTTTTGGAGGGACAGTTTCAATATTTTGAAACCCAATAATACACTACTTGCGGTGTTGGATGTCACCTCACCCACCATCACCTACCCACACCTTCAACTTAAGACCACAACATTGATTTGGACAATACTTATAAAATGCACAAATTCATACTAAGCGCCGAAATAGCATAGCAACAACGAAGTAGGAACTACCCTATCCATAATCATAAAGTTTTTAATTAAAAGAAATTTCAAGACCAAAAGTATGCTAAGAACTTATTTGGCGTAGATTAGATAGATTTACATTATGAACAACTTTCAAAGACATCCATTCATAGACTAGGAGTATTAATTAGGGGTGGCAAAACTTGTCAGCACTTCTCGTTTTGGCTAGTCCTACGATTAACCCATCAAAAGCGGAGCGGGGCAAGGCGAGCCAACCGTTGTTAAATTTAAATGCTCGCATTGTCCCTCGAGGAGTTAGCGGATACACCGGTCAAAATAAGCATTGTAAGAAATGACACTATTAATCAATCATCGTGAATTTTCAATAAAAATGACACACTATTTATCTCAAAGGGGTTTACATATAATTCTAAGAAAATGGCAACAACTACTCTCTTATTTGTTAAAGAAAAATAAAATACGTTATAAAAAATTAATAAATCAGTTGGGTATTTGGGAATCACAAATTCGTTAATTTCAAGAATCATTTTCAATTATTCGATTTATTAATCCTAAATTTTGATAAACTTTCTTTTCAACTGTTCATGGAAGAATGAATCGAGGCAAAAAGCTATAAATGTGCCAGCTAGAAAGAATTTATTCACACTAGCTACTAAATAATCGGCTAAATTGTTTATGCTCCGTTCAATAATTAAAAACAATATTTTAAAAATAAAGGAGTGTTCCAACAATAACCGCTAAAAGTCTAGGTTGAATTATATCCAACATAATCTCAAGATAGTTTAAGTTTCTCCAACAAACAAAATACACTCACCATTAAAATAAACTCAAAGGTAGAAGGAAAAAATAAAATAAAATGAGTAGTTGGGTTTTATTTTCAACACATTCACTTAAAATCGTAGGTTAAATGAGTCGGCCTCACATGCTCGACACATTGTGAGACCGCTAATTATAATTTATATAATTATTTTGTTCAACCATTGTAATAATATATACATAATATAAAAGTAGCTTAAAAAATATTTCGTGAGCTTAGCTCAGTTGATAGGGATATTGCATATTATATGCAGGAGCCGGAGTTCGAACCCCGGACACTCTACTTCTCCACAATTTAATTGTGTGAGCTCTAGCCATTAAGCTACTTGACAAAAAAAATAAAAAATAAAAAATAAAATAAAAGTAGCTTAAAAATAACTACAAACTTTAATTTAATAATTTTTGTACAAATTTTTCAGTTACCTTTTTTTTTTTGAAGTAAAATTTATTTCAGTTACCTATTATCATTGTTACGTCTGATTTCCACTAATTTTGCATTTTTTGCCGCAATACCATTTTAACTATGTTACACGCTTCGTGATGATTTCGCGAGTTTTTCCTTTGCGATAAGTAGCATAACTCGACTGATATATTAAATCTTTATCAAATAGAGTGAGGATCCTCTTCATTTGTTTAAAATAAATAAGTGATTTGAAAGTTTGAAGCGAAGGGAGAGTTTTGGAGGAGAAAAAGATAAAAAAATCCCCTATTTATTTGAAAGAGTAATATAAAGAATGATAAGATAATGTTTTTGATTAATATGTTTTTTATTTTGTGGGTATCATAAATATAAAAAGTTTTGAAGAATTTATTTATGACCTCTAAAATGCACCTTTGATGCATTTTTTATGTGTCCAAATTGAGACTTTGTATTACGAAGAAGAAACCAAATGAATCTCAAGACTCTATTCTTTACACCTCTTCTTCCCTTGTTTTCCGAAGCTCTCATCTTCTAAATTCTCGATCAATTAGATTTTCCGCACCTACTACTAAGACAAGATTAATAAGGTATGTTTTCTTTTTAAAATTACATATATTATAAATTACAAATATTATAAAAAAATTTAAAATCAATTAAATATGAATGAAGTATTATAAGATCATTATCATATTCTTTGATTTTTAAAAAAAATATTAACCCTTCCAAAATCCTTCGAAAACCCTCTTCCAAAAATGAATGAAACCATAGCCATATGGATTCAGTGAAGAGTAACTGAACCCGGTGAAGTATAATTAAGGGAGTTTCCATTAAAGGCCTTTAGATATTAATTACTACTAATATGAAGGAAATGAATATATGATGACGAAGCCCCACGTTGCCCAATAAAATAGAGTAAAAGAGACAGATATAAAGGCTGACAATAAAAATGAAACGGTAATAAAACAGTGTTTGGATGTTGAAGTGTCTGTGTAGTCTGTACCTCAAAGGGACCCTCCAAATTTAAAGCATTACTGACTCAAATCCTACACCATTAGGTGCATCCCTATTTACTGCAAAATATTGTAGAAACCCAAAGCCCCTTCTCCAACGAAGAAAATGAAATGTCTCCTTCTTCCCTTTTTCTTTTCTTTTCCCCCTAGAAATTTGGCCTTCAATTCAAGACAAGACCCAGGCACAAAGGTGAAAAGTATTTACTAAAATAATAATATTTTTTTTTAATCTTAATTAATTAATTTTTTTTGACAAACTGAATTATGGAATAATTGTTTAAAATGGTACTTAATAATTTCACCCAATCCAAAACACAATAATGATCACTGCGGAGCCTAATTTAAAATATGGAATTCTCCACTTATTCATCCAAAGATGAAACTCTATCTACGCTCCTACTTGACAAAATAAAATTAATCAAAATGATCACTACTTTGAGTAAAATAATTATAACAATAATCACTCATTGCATATTAACAACGGTAACAAACAAACAGAAAATAAATTGAACAAAAAAAAACAATAATTAACAATAACAACGATTAATTAATTCCAGTATCACTAAGCTAACAGATTGAGCCGTGTAGCCAATATCACCAACAACGTACAAGAACAACATCATAATGATAATCAAAAAGCAAAACAACAACATAAGATGATGAAGAAGAAGAAGACCAAGTACACATTCGGTAGTTGAGTACCCCGTCTTTGACATAAGAAGAATCTAAGAAGACCCATTTTCCATAGAAGAAATCTGCAGTAAAATATGAAACATTGTTGGATCTCATAAGTTGTTGCAGCCACAGGCAAAGACATCACCATCTTGTACTTGTGCTTAAGCTTCAACTTCAACTTCAACTTCTTCCAACGGTACCCTACCACCATCACAAGTTGATAGTATTAAAGTGAAGGAGGGTGTGAAAATGAAAAGAAGGGGGGTGCATGTTTGTTTCTATAGAGGTTGAATGAAACTAAGAAGAATTGTCGTAAGAGAAGAAGGCAAGAAATGTGGATGTATTGAAAAGGGTGTTTGTTTTTTCAAGAAGCTTACTGCAACTCTCTGCACAATGGCTGTCCCACTTTGATTGTCTGTCCAAACATAATGTTTAAAATGTAATGTGGTCTTGGTTGCTAACTAGTAATAATAATTTAATGTAAAGAAGAAAATAAATTTAGAAAAAATGAATGGTTGGTGAATGCTTTTTTGTGTGTGTACGGTTTAGGGTATGGCATTGGGGAGTTTATTTAATTCTTCTATTCTACTACCTTTGCTTTCCCTTTGGATTTGGCCAGGTTTGGGTTAAGCTTCTACATACACTTCAATGCTGCTTTTAATCTCTTTTTCTTTCTTCTCTTATTAATTGGTTTGGTAGCCCCAGAAGACCAGATTAGCTAGATTTGCGCAAGCAACCTCTGTCGTCCTTTTCTTCATTCCACACTTAGCCTTCGTCAATCACCGTAATTCCAATCCTGTCTTTATGGATTACCTTTTTATTCTTTTATTTCTTTTGTTTTTTTGTAACTCTCTTACCTTTAGTTTGTAGACCTATCAATTTTGGCCCTATCTAATGGGCCTGTCCAATATCCTCATATTTTGAGTTAGCCTAAATTGCAAGAAAATTGTTTTTTGTCTTATCAGTTTTGCTTATTCCCACCCCAAACTTTTTAACATAACATCAAGGTGAGTTAATATCACATTGGTTCTATTGAACTTGAGTTAACTTATGTTGAAAGCTGGTGTGAGATAATTCATGTTGCGTTCATTTCTTGTTTTGCGTGATGGACAAAACATCGTCAATTTTATTCGTTATTATTATTGCTCACATTTTAGAAAAATATGTCACTAATTATTCAACTATTTATTTTATCTTTCATTTGGTTTTATTCTTGTGCTTGTTATTCCATAAACTTGTGTGAAGTGAAACATGTTTGAAGATGCATACATTGAAGTTGAAGCTCATGTCTGATACTCTGCCTTCAAGAGGACGATTGAGGTTTTTTTAACCCCCATCGACAAGTTGGATGAGTTGAAGGCACAACTTAACAGATATTTTATCCATCTTGGTGAAAATCAAAGAACATCTCATGTATCTATACATGTGTCATGCGTGAATCTGGCGGCGGATAAAGATGAAGACAGTTGAAAGATCGTTTATTTTCCAAAAGTTATCGTGATGATGGTGATGTAGATTACATGTCTAGGTTGATGGTTGAAAACAATATCTTACATCTCTGTGTCCGCTCCATTGAATTGTAATATGTTCGGAAAAAAATCTGTAACGTTGCACTTTTAATGAAATTCAATTTTTGTGGATTGTGTATGTTATGACGAATTTGTGTAATTTGGTTCAATTATGAGTGATTATGCAATGATGAATATTATGAGTGAATTAAGTCGTTGAATTGGTTTAATCTGACTCAATTACGAGTGTATATAGATTACGAATCATTAATGGCTTGGTTAGAAGCAATAAATGTTGTCTGTTAGCATAGCAGTACTTAGGGGTGTTCAGAGGTTGGGTCAACCCAGAAAACCCAGTCAAACTCACCCAAAAAACCCAAAAAAAAAGGGATGAGTTGGGTAATTTGGTGGTATGATTTCTAAAAATGGAAAACCCATAAAAATAAATAAAATAAATAGGTCTCGGGTAAAACTAGACTCAAACCCAAAAAAACTCACTTACCCAATAATGTTAATATTTTTTTATCTTTATTTTCATAGGGTAGAAAAAAGTTGTATTTTTAAAACATACACATTGTACCCTATATATTTAAAATCAAAACATACTAGAATTACAAATTAATATGTTGCATTTTTTGGTTACTTTGATACTAATGCAATTTTATGTCATGCAACTTTAGTTTGTTGCAAGTATTTTATGATGAAGTTTATTATTAGATATTCTATGATGCATAAAATTATAGTAAAATAAGTTAAACATTTTTTTATGAAAATTAAAAAGTAGAGTACTATTTTAAAACAAAATTATGAGAACTTGCCATTTAGTCATTTAATATTTAAAAAATAGAAAAATAAGTTGGGTAACCCATTACCCAATCCAACCCAACCCAAAAATTAGTGGGTTTGCCAAAACCCACCCAATAGTATAACGGGTGGTTATTTTACCTCACGTAAACCGGAGTACCCTATTTGGTTTGATTTTGGGTTTGACCAAACCCAGCCCAAACCCACCCATAAACACCCCTAGCAGTACTCAGTGTATAACTCATGATGGTACTGAACGAGACTTAACTCATGTTGGGGTTATTTCTGGAAATCCAGGATGGGAATGAACAAAACGAGAAGAGCAATTTTCAAATTGCACTCTTTAGTTAATTAACTTATGATAGATCAATAAACCCTTAAAATTGTTCAATCAATTAGTTGTAATTTTTCTATGAATATCTTTTTTTTAGTATACTTCGTTAGGATTGTATTTTTTTATTGGATATTTTTATGAAATGGCGAAAAATTTGAGGGACTTTTTAATCCATCACATAATTACAATCATGAAACAATCGGTTGTTTCATACTAACTAAATTAACCATATTTTTATGCATTGTTTAAAAAATTAAAGTAGTTTATTTATTAAAAAACTTGGTTTAACATAGCTCAACTCCACACATTTAAGGTTGGCTATCATATTTATAACTTAGAAGGGTTTATTAGATTAGAAATTCACAAAATTTGAAAAGAAAGGAATTAATCGATGAGTAGAATCTCCAGCTACATAAGCAAAAAACAATTGGCTGGTTTGAGCAAGACATGGCTCAAAGAGTCGCCAGTGATTATCACCATCATAGCAAAGGCAACACACAGTGATTAGGTTCGCGATAGGAGTGGCAAATTTTAACCTCCCAATCGAGTTCCAATAACTTCCACTTCTTTCAAATATTGAATGGTATGGAATTAGTTAAAATGTTCTATTTCACTCCGTTCAATTTTTTTAAATCCTAACAATGAAATCTAATTACTTACTGTTTCATTTCATTCCATCTTATTCCACCAATCTAAGCATAACAATTGTGGCTTTCATTCCATCGTAATCAACCGATCTTATAAGAATGTTTTATTTGATCTTCTAATATTAATTCTTTGAGATCTTTCATCGCAAGGAGATTAACTCATAACTGTATATCCACTTATGAAAATCTCAAAACATGTGAGTGTATAGTGGTATCAATTTGCAGCATTTGTTATTTGACAAAGGAATCCCAAAAGGTTTAAAGGTACTATGGAGTTGCACGGTTCTATGGTGAATGCATCTATTGATCTTTCTTCTCTTTGTTTTTTTCTTAAACAATACTTGTTTGTTGGTTCTCAGATTGAATAAATAGAGCCACGAGCTGTGGTGAGTGACATTTTCTTACGCTGCGAGTTTATTTTTTTAAAAAAAATAATGTAATTAATATTTTATTGATATTTTAGGATGGCAGTGTATGATTGAATTTTCCACGAGTTTAATAAAATTATAGTGTGAGTTAGTTTGCAAAAAGTAAACCTTAGAGTTTAACAATATCACACGAAATATACTATCATGATTTTGTCAAATTCATCATTATTCTAAAGATGTTTAACACAAATAAATGATTGTCGAATGTGTACAAGTAAAATAGTTTTGCATTGTGTATAAATGTGTTTTCTTTTATTAGATCAATAAGGTCTATCATATTTCACATTATTCCGATGATAAAAACTATTTTGTAGATAATGCAAAATTCATCTTACTCATATAATATAGATTGGTATTTATAAATTTGTGACGATGAAATCATTTCATTTTATTTTTAAGGGATAAAATTCAAAATTTGTTATATTTTTAGAGGAATTTTTTTTTTAACCTTAGTAAATATTTAAAACGTAATGTTGAATATGATAGTGAATGAGCAGGACGGAATTTGACAAAGTAACGAATTTACTTGAAATCAAAATTTTGGATTGAAAGTTCATAGTAAAATAGGATCATGACATGATGATAGTGAACAGCAAGAGACAAAATTTAGGAGGAGAAGTCAGATATGAGAAAAGTAGAATAAGGAGTGGCTTTTTCTAAGGGGGAAGAAATTGAAAGGGAGTCCCTAAGGAGAAAAGTAGGACAACTCCTAAGCCAAGATAGGCTTGAATACATTTCAGGAATCTCTCATATCACACGATTCTAGTTGAGAAGCTTTTATCTCATAAATAACCACATAAATAAAGGTGAAAGTAATGTGAGAAGAAAACTAGAGTGTAAGGTGTAAAGGTGGCCTGCGAAATTAAAGCACCTCAATGACCCACAAGGCCATAATATTGTGGTTTTAAACTTTTTTGAGATGACACTTTTGAGTGAGAGGAAGATGTTCTTTTTTTGTTTGAAACAACAAATATTATTCTGATCGAGTAAATGCAAGACGCATAAAAACTCGCGGAAAAAACAAGATAATACAATATGGTGCCGCAAATATATAGAATACCTCTCAACAACAAAACCCCGAAACAACCCAAAATAATGAGGCCGGAGTATACGGACGGCCAATACACCAACCGCATACCCACGCCTCAATCCAAAAACAAGGCATCTCAGGAAGCCAAGAAACACGCCACAGAAAGAACTCCCACGCAACACCACTAAGATCACCCCTAGCAAAACAGTACTAACTTCCCCATTCCTAATAAAATGGATACTAATAGAATACCAAAGAAACCAAATAATCCATAACATAGTAAACTGTCAAAAAGGCAGCCGTACAAGTAATAGAAATCCATGACAGGAACAAATAGTGGTGTGCAGAAAAACTCCCCACTCCCTAACAGCGGGACCTCCTACAAATACCGTTATCTCTCAAGACAAAGTCTTGGGTTCCAAACCATTTGTAAAAAAGACAAGACGGGGTGTGAGTCCTCTCTAACATCCACCTCCAAAACAACACCTTAATTTCTTCCACCAGTTCATTCACATCAAAGTTAATCCCCTTAAAAATCTTGTCATTTCTCTTCATCCACATCACCCAAATGGTGGTATGTCAAATTAACCAAAAACCTTTGGTAACCTTTTTATCTCTCCCACCAACACTCCCAATGAACAAAGAGGTTTGGCGGGATTGGGAACCAACAACCCACCCACCTCATCACTTTTAGCCAAACCAAACTCGCCACCTCGCAATGCAAGAAAAGGTGGAGTGCCGTTTCCTAGTGAGAGGAAGATGTTCTATTTCAAAATAATGAAGACCTTAAATGTTAAAGAATATTTACAAAAGAATTTACATATTTTATGTCTCTTAAATGTCACCAACGGCGCTCGAACCCTAAACATGTAGTTACAAGACCAATATTATGAACTCTTTGATTTTTCAGGGATGAGCGCTACTAATCCAAAATTTTGGATTTAAAGTAAGTAAAATTCTCGAGGTATTTTCAACCTCGAGAATCCATATTAAAAAAAAAAATTGCCTTCCATAAAATTTGAACCTTATTCGAACTTGATCATCCAAGATGTTGACTGCGTGCAATAGTGACAACTCCTATTCCGAATTCAAAATATAATAATATGTTGAGTAAATGTTAAGCCCTTGATTTGTTTGTGATTCAAATTTGACTAAAACCTAAATTAAATTAGATGTGAAATGGTAAATGTCCAAAGTAGAGAGATGTTTCAATTGTGCTCTTGTGAAGAAAATGGAAGCCGTGATATCAATCATTTTCCATCATGAGCTTCAAGGCACACAGTTTCTTTTTTCACCCCACACTTCTCTGAAGCTTCTTGTTTATCCGAGTTTGTCTAGATTTAAAAATTTAGGCAAACTAGGACTATCTGAGAAGTATGAAGATGGGAAAGGAAATTCACAATCATTCATCAATGTGCAGATGACTCCAACGTCGATAAGTTACCACACAAAAAATAATATTGATAGGTTACTCAAGTGTCAAGTTAAACATCAAATTAGATTATTCCCTTCACTTTTCTCTCATTTTCTCTCTCCTAATTATTCGACTCTCTCTTAATCTCACTCTCTCTTTTCATTATATTTCTATTATTTAATGAAGAGAGATAGAGAGTTAGAAGAGGGAAGGAGCGAAAAGTGACGGAGAAGATCCACATCCGTTAAACATGTGTAGGGTGTTCAGCCAAAAAAAATGTCATTTAGGATTTCGTCAAAAAAAAAAAGTTACATGTAAAATGCCTATTTTGTTTACATTTGGATCGCAAGTTTGATAAAATCCATTTTCAGGTCAAATCAATTTTGTTTTGTTTGAAATGAAGTAAAACACAACTTTAACGTAAAACTTAAACCAACAAAGCTCGAGGGACTAATCTATCTAAATTGGATCCTCTCCTTTTGATCACTCTCTCCTACCTCCTATCTCTTGATCTTGTCTCTCTCTTGATTTTTTTTTTCTCTCTTAATCTTCTCTCTAAAATTTTGAGAGAGATAGAAACAACTTGTAGAAGGAGTGAGTGAGAAGAAGGAGAGGATCATATCTCTAATCTACCAACTAAAATCTAATGACGAATTTGCACTAAAAAACAATATAATTTGGTTACTTGCCAATTGATTTGGGTTGAGACGTTGCAGTACTAAAAAGAAAAAATGAAATCATTTTCCACACATTATTGAGAGAGGCATTGGCGTACTGAACAAAATTAATTACTCTCTAATTCTTGTGACGAACTTAGAGATAAATTTCACATTTTTCTCTCTCAATTTTTTCGCACAAATTTCTTTTACTAATTTATGTTTTCTGTGTGGTTCGTTTCTGATACTACTAGAAATTAAATTCTCCAACAATTCGTTAATTTTCATCTTGATCATATCATATGTCTATTGTATGGGTTAATATTCATGATACAGTCAAATTCAATACAATTGGTTCAACTTTGATTTTTGTCAAAACAATAACTTATTTCCTCTAAAAGCTTAAATCCTAATTAACTAAATTATAAAGAGTACCGGTCTTTATATAAATAACGTAATGAAAAAATTAAAAAAATAATAAATAAAACATACATTTCCAAATTCTTTTTAGAATTGAGCTATAAAACCTCAGCACCTTCAAAGTCATAATGGAACGTAGGCATAATGGAGTTGAGGTCTTCCAACATGGTATCATTGAAATTTTCATATTCAAAGTAAGTTTGAATGTCATCGGGAAATGCACATTGTGACAACTGATCAGACTCCAACGTTGTTGACACATTGGAAGTCATTGATGCCATTTCCACCATTTCCTTAAACTTAGATGACTGAAGCAAAAGCTCTAGGGCTGACGTGGCACTAGTTGGTCGAGATTGAACCAACGTGCCTTCGTCAATAGAATTATTGAGTGATATTTCATTGTTCACGAGGCTAAATTCCAATTCTTCATTAGAGTTTGAGTCGTTGGTACTACTGTTAGAGTTAATGTCACAAAGATTAATATTGGAATTGTTATTGTCATCATTGTTGTTATTGTTGGGTTTAAGCCACTTAATATAACGGCTGAGATCGAAATTGGTAACAGCATTAAGTCCACGATATTCAATAGCTGCCATGTCATAAGCTGTAGCTGCTTCTTCTTGGGTAGCTGCAAGATTGATTAGTTGAACTTTGTATAAGTACAAAACCATTTTCAATGTCATGTGATTCATGTCCCATTGAATGTGAGTACATGTGATTGATATTATTTTGCCATACATGACCCATGCAAAGCCACGCTATGGAGTAATAACTGAATTGGTCAATGAATGGAAGCAATGAATTGAATGACACTTTTCTAAGGTCTTTGTTTACAATAATTATAAAATCATTTTCTTTTGAACTTTGAAACAAAAAAAGGTTATTATGTATACACCTACCTAAATTTAGATAGTTGTACCTGGCTAGCTATTTAACTACTAATGATAATTATAGTAGTAAAGAACATTTTACGCACCATACGAGCATTTATACGTACATCACTAGGGTTCACATGTACGTACGTATTTCATTTTGTAGTAAAAGAAAAGGTGTTTATTTCATTGTTTGCTAAGAGAATTAGAGACAATGATTTTGAGCTTACCATATGTTCCGAGATAAAGATACTTATTGCCAAAAACTTTGCCAATCCGTGCCTCCCACCTTCCGTTATGATGATGTCTAGAACATTAATGGAAAAGCGAAATCATTAAACCTTAAATTGATTCTTAATTGAGTAAAAAAATTGATTCTTAATATTACACTTTTGTTCGGTCTTAAATATAAGCAAAAGTTGATCGGTTTGATGTATATATAGTCTCTAAGAAGAAGAACTAGCAAATATATACCTTGCTACACCTCTGTATTTAGACACTCCCCGTGAAAATCCACTGCTTTTCCTGCAATTTTTATTAAAAATAAGCTATGTTTAATATTTGCAAAATTATTCTTGCTGATATATATAATGAAAGAAATCATGCTTGATTAATACCTTCTTAAGGATCCAATATACTCCTCCCTTGATTGACTCTCCATTTCAATTAGTTCTTTCTGATAGTTTGATAGCTGTGATTTGAAGACAATTTATTATTTTTATCCTCTGAACTAATTAATAAATCCTGGATGCATATTAATAAAAGTGGTTTAGAAAGTACCGGAAAATTAATAATGGTATCTTGACCCCAATATTTCAATGCTGCTAGATCATAAGCATGTGCTGCCGTCTCCTCATTATCATAAGCACCTGAAGTTTTAACATCAAGCTCAATACTAAGTACCTAAATGATTCTTTTGGTTTCATTTCATTGTGATGATGATAAATAATATATGCAAATTTAAACATATGTACGTACCAAGGTAGACTGCAACGATCAATTACAAAGATCACCACCATAGAATTGAAATGCCACATGAAAAGAAGTTAAAACATTAGCGAACTTCATCATATATTGATCAATTAATGTTGAAAAAAGAAACTAATGAAAAGAGTATGAAATTACCTTGTCTTCCTTTCTTGTTCTGAGACTCATTCCAACAATTCTTGTCCCACAAATGAGCTTCATATCGGCCTGTCCAACGGTGCCTGATCGACGGTAACATTTTTTTTTTGTTTTGAAATAACAAATGTTAGTGTATCAATTGCTAATCCGACACGAGTGACAGATAAACATATACAAGAGAGGAAATAAACTATCAAGACGATATGATCGACCAAATTACCTAGTGACTCCTCTGTATATTGAGCTGCGTTGCGGTGGAGAAGTTCTAGGGACACTTTTCCTCGTTCGTTTTGCCTTGGTGGTGACAGTGTTACTTGCATTCAGATTATCGTTATCATTGCTTGCATTGTCTTTTTCTATTTGCTTCTGCGATTTTTTCGCCATTGGAAAAAAAGAAGTGTATACTGAAGAAACAAGCTAGCAAAGATGTATATTTATATATAGTATTAATGGTGCATTAATTTGAAAGGTAAAAAAAAATGTTTATGAATTATAGTATAGTGTTTGGGTGAAGAAGAATTTAAAGGGATGGGCTAAGGAATGGGGTTAGAAAAATTTGTGCTGGCAGAATTGTGATAGCCGGCTGAAAGATGGTTGTTTGTGGCCGTCTGTAAAATCGGCTCTATGTTAAATTCTTTCTCTCTTGTCTTCTCTTCAAAATTCTGTGATGTAGCTGTCAATAAGTTTCTGAATCTGTTTTATATGCCTTTTTATTTGTAAGCCTGAGTTTATTCTCTGTTTTCTACCTCAATATAAACAAGTGTCTTTTTACTTTTAACCATTTTATAATTCCATAATAAATACATGGATCCTACCTTTCTATCACCTCTCTAATCATTTTTAAATTGAGGTATACGTACGTATAAAGTTGTTCAACAAATTTGTAATAATTCAATGGCCACTAAATTTGGTGACTATATAATATTCACGCTTTCTTTTTTACAAGTATATAATATATATTGCTACTAATAGTATATTACATAAATGAGTAAAATAATTTGACCAAAAAAATAAATAGAGTAAAACAATCATTTTTGTTTCTAAAATGTGAGGTTTAGGTGTGTTTATCGTTAATTTTAGGCTAAATTACATCATAGGTTTTTTAAGTTTGAAGTTTGTAATAAACTAATTCTTTAATCATTTTGTTACAAACCTCAAACTTAAAGGGCTCCGGTGTAATTTAGCCTTAATTTTACGCATGACTTGTGTAATATGTTCTCTTTACGTGTTTTGAATTAATCTTAACGTATGTTGTGCTTTGATTAATCTTGAAAGAAAAAAAGAGTGCATTTTTTTTTGATAAAGAAAAAAAGAAAAAGACAATTTGAAGTGTCAACGCTCAAACGCAGTAGCGCCCCGTATGTAGGTGTAACTACCTCATATTTCTATATTTGTGAGCAATCTAAAAAATTAAATGTTGGTAGGGCCTCAGATTTATACCATGGTCTCAGTAATCACATTTACTACCTCTTACGGTGGAGAGGTATAGAATTCGAGGTGTATGTGGTCGTACATATGCACGTAATTTTAAGGGCAGAGTTCATAATTGGGTGAGGCCTTCCGAGTGTAATCTATAAATGTATTGAAATTGCAAATGTATCTTTAATGTCGCTTTTGTTAGTAATTTTACGAATTGATTATAAAAAACATATTTGATGATCAAAATGACTAATAAAAGAAGGAGAATACCCCTAGGGCATTGGATAAGGGAATAAAAATAGAAATATAGTATTGGAAAACGGTGAAAAGTAATAAATTTAACTTTTTAAAAGTCAAAATATTGTTGAAATCAATGCAAACATACTACTTTTGGTTTCCTTAACCATTGGCCTGAGAACAATGGTTAGCAAGACCCCTAAAAAAAATATATATGGATGTGTTTCTAATTTCGATACATTCAATGATCAATGTGACAACAAATTACATTTTTTAGGAACCATAATTGTGGTATCTTAGAGTTTATAACCCTCACACACCACTCAATAACCACTTGCATTAGGGGAATGGATTCTCTATGCGAAATCCTCTATTTTTTGCTATTGTTTCGTCTACAACATTAAATATGAGAGAAAAAAAGAGATATTAAATTATACTAAAGAAAAAGAGGATATTTAGAGTGTGGTTGAAATGTAACAATTGAGAAAAATACACTTGAGAGTGATGGTCATACATAGACACAATATATACACATAGATATTCATTGTAAACAACATATGCATTTAATTTGTCAAAAAAAAAAAACCATATGCATTTAACTATCACCCAAAAATAACATCCATTAATTAGTCATTCTCACCTATTTTTGCAAGCAAACCACGGCTCCTTTGTAAACAGAATCCTAATGGTTGCAGTTGGTTACCTTTCTTTGACTCATTGCAGTGGGTTGCCTAGATTACCTAATAGCGAAAAGACCATTTAACAAATACCAACAATTGCCGGAATCCTACTCTTTATCTCTTGAGCAAGATCCCCTTTCATTGATTAGTTTTTTAAAATCTATTATATCATATGTAATATGCACTAATGCTCAAATAAATTGTGTGATTTTAAATAAAATGATCATCTAATTAAGTAAGTGCAACCAACGGGATTTAATCTAGCAGATTGTGTTAGATTCCCACAAGGAATTAGACAAAAGTTTGAATCCCAACTGGAATAGACGTCGATATTTCGTGTGTGAAGAGTCTCGAATAAGATTACTTTCAATGAATGGAAGATGTGTGGAAAAAAAAAAAATAGCAAGTGCAAATAAGAAGTAACCAGTGTTGATAAAATTGCCAGATTCACGCAGAAAATTAGTGTGACTAATAAATTGAACATTATTAACTCAACAAGTAATACTTCGCACTGCAGTAAGAATAGCAAACCTTTATTTACAAGAAGAATAAAACCTGTCTATCAATTTTATATCAGGCTCCAAAAAATTAATCAATTTGTGACTTAAAAAAAAAAAAAGAAGTGGTATGCCACACCTTTTCAACATGGATTACTAACAGAACATCTATGAAATGCAATATGGGGAATGGGTGAAAACAACAGTTCAAGAACGAATTGTTGGAGTTTGCAAGAGAGCTTAACCAATGGGAAAATTGAAATATGTGATTTAAGTTGATAAGAATTATAACTAAAAAGCAGAGAACCCTAGTGTTTGAAGTTAAAACTCAAGACATTGGTTGGTGCCTTGGTGGTTTGAGGTAAATTGTTATCAGTAATTTCACTGTGGCATCACAGAACTACGGAATGAAGGAAGGTTACATACCAGAACCAAACGAAATGGCAATGTTTTCATCCTTTTTACAATTATTATTTTTCAAAAGGGAAAAAAATTATTACACACACTATGCCAAGCAGAAGTGTGCAAGGAATAGAACAGAAAATACAATGTAGAAAAACTGTGAATTAAGTAATAACATACATTCCTTCCAAAAAGAAAAGTAATAACATACATAAGGATACACCAGAGCTACTTAAAACAACAATCCTTTGCAAAGGACAAAAACCCACCCCTCACAAACTACTACTCCACCCTCCACTAAATGAAAACCAATAAGCAATCAGACCAATATCCCTTTAGCCACCACTTACGCTCCGCAGGAAACAAGGATCACACATTTGCAAGCCAAACTCCCACACATTGCTAGAAAACTCAGCCTACCACATTTTTAGAGGAGAATTCCAAATCAAAACGAGCAAAGTTTCCCGAGCAAGCGCGACGCGCCGACAAAACACGGGAATTCTGCATAACAGAACCCCATAGCAGATTGAAAATTTCCAGAATGCAGTAATACTCCTACCAGATCCCTCCTCAAAAACATCCAATAGACACTTTGAAGCCCCTCCCCATCCTGAGATAATCACATAATATTGAGGACTCCCCAACACAACCCAATCAAACACCCCCTGTACAATAGCTTTCCGGCCAAGCTAACACAAAACCAATCCAAACAACAGCACCACCTGCACAAATTAATTTCTGTAATAGACAAATGCATCAATTTTTCTGATCATCCGCAAACACCCTAACAAGCTAAAGGATTCAACCAACATTGAGATATTGCATATTTGAATCCTGTATGTTTAATCCTTGACCAGTTCCACGAAAGCAACTTCACTTGTTCTGCAATTCCGTCCAACGACACATTTTTATCCTCATTATTTTTTTTTTTTTGCGTTTCTAGACTTCCAAATACTCCTCCTCTGGCAAGAAAACCAAATTGTTCCGTTGAAAATGACTCAAAAACATGCATCCTGGAAATTTCAAATTCGGGGCCCGAATGGAGCAGTCTGGGGCCCGAATTGTGCCTGCAGAAGGAGCCTTTTGGCTACGTGAAAAATCGGCGCCCGAACAGCAGAATTCGGCGTTCAAATTGCGTGAAAGCAGAAAAAATAAAACAGCTTTTTCATGGGCCGGTTCTGTTCCAATTTTTGAGGGATGCTTTCCACTATAAATATAAACCTTGTATAAGATGATTATGTGTGTAGAAAACAAAACACTGTGTAGAAAACAGGGTTTAGAAGCCAACATACAAACTAGGGTTTATAGAGAATTTCTCTTGGCAACAAACACTAGGGTTGGGATTGTTTTGATTCACCTTGAACAAAACACTATTAAGATTGAGTCTCTTGGTCACGGGAAGAGATTGGGACTTGGGTAGAATTAGGTTTGAAGACTGATTCTTGTAACTCAATATCTCTTTGCAAAGAAACTTATATCATTACAGTGGAACGGAGAGCTGCTCTCTCCGCTAGAGTAGGTCATCATTAGACCGAATTGGGTAAACAGATTCTTGTGTTCTCATTCTTCTTTTATCTCTTGCTGTTTATTTTTTGTTTGAATTATTTTGTCACCCGCTTGATTTGATTACTTGGTATTAATTTGCTTCACGCATCAAGTTTATTATTGGTGTGGTTTTCACAACGAATTCACGACAATTGGCGTCCACCGTGGGGCAAAAGTCAAATCAATAACCAAGTACCATGTGTTCGAAGTGGGATATTGAAAAGTATAGTCGTAGTAATGACTTTGGGTTGTGGAAGGTAAAGATGAGAGCAATTCTAATTCAACAAAAGTGTGTTGAAGCATTGAAGGGAGAAGCACAGATGCCTGCGCATCTAACACCTGCTTAGAAGACTGAGTTGAATGATAAAGAGGTCAATGCCATCATTCTGTGTCTTGGGGATAAGGTGTTGAGAGAGGTAGCAAGGGAGATTACTGATGTGTCTATGTGGAGTAAACTTAATTCATTATACATGACCAAGTCCTTGGCACATAGACAATGTCTGAAACAACAACTCTACTTTTACCGAATGGTGGAGTCAAAACCTATAATGGAGCAACTGACAGAGTTCAATAAGATTATTGATGATTTGACGAACATAGATGTAAATATGGAAGATGAGGGTAAAGTCTTACACCTACTGTGTGCTTTACCTATGTCCTTTGAGAATTTCAAGGATACAATGCTTTATGGCAAAGAGGGCACTATCACTTTGGAGGAAGTTCAAGCAGCTTTGAGAACCAAAGGGTTAACCAAGTTCAAAGAGTTGAAGGTTGATGATAGTGGAGAAGGCTTGAATGTCTCAAGGGGGAGAAGTCAAAACAGAGAAAATGGGAAAGGCAAGAATTCCAGGTCAAAGTCTAGATCGAAGGGTGGTGGTAAGAAAACACAGTACAAATGTTTTATTTGTCACAATCCAGGTCACTTCAAGAAGGATTGTCCTGAGAGGAAGGGCAATGGAAGTGGTAGTTCATCCGTTCAGATTTCAAGTGAAGAGGAAGGCTATGAGAGTGCTGGAGCACTAACTGTGACAAGTGGGGAACCTGAAAAGGGCTGAGTCTTGGTCTCTGGGTGCTCTTATCACATTTGTCCGAGAAAGGAGCACTTTGAAACATTGGAGCTGAAAGAAGGTGGAGTTGTTCGCCTTTGTAATAATAAGGCTTGCAAAATTCAAGGTATGGGTACTATCCGTCTCAAAATGTTTGATGACCGTGATTTTCTTTTGAAGGATGTGAGGTCTATTCATGAACTTAAGAGAAATTTAATATCTATAAGCATGTTTAATGGTCTAGGATATTGTACTAGAATTGAATGTGGTATGATGAGAATTTCTCATGGTGCATTAGTTATAGCTAAAAGGTCTAAAATACATGGTTTATATATTTTAGAAGGTTCCACTATTATAGCTCATGCATCGGTTGCTAGTGAGGACACTCTGGACATAACTAAACTGTGGCATTTGAGGTTAGGTCATGTCAGTGAGAGAGGTTTGGTTGAGCTAGCTAAACAAGGTTTGTTAGGGAATGAAAAATTGAACAAACTAGATTTCTATGATAATTGCACATTAGGCAAACAACACAAGGTGAAGTTTGGGGTGGATGTGCATAAATCCAGTAGGCCTTTTGAGTATGTTCATTCAGATCTTTGGGGTCCAGCATCAGTTAAAACTCATGGGGGAGGTTCATATTTCATGTCTATTATTGATGATTATTCTAGAAGCGTATGAGTTTACATTCTGAAGAATAAAAGCAACGCTTTTGAAAAATTTAAAGAATGGCATACACTTGTAGAAAATCATATTGGAACTAAACTGAAAGTGTTGAGAACTGACAATGGCCTGGAGTTTGTTTCAGAGCAGTTTCATGAGTTTTGCAGGAAAAGAGGTATAAAGAGGCATAGAACCGTGACATACACACCTCAACAGAATGGTCTAGCTGAAAGAATGAACATGACCTTGTTGGAGCGTGTGAGGTGTATGTTGTTGGGAGCTGGATTGTCCAAGAGTTTCTTGGGAGAAGCTGTTAGTACTGTAACATATTTGATTAACAAATGTCCATCAACATGGATAGATCTCAAGACACCTATGGAGGTTTGGAGTGGGAGACCGGCAGACTACTCTAATTTGAAAGTCTTTGGAGCTTTAACATTTGCTCATGTCAAACAGGACAAACTTGATGCTAAAGTTGTGAAGTGTATTTTCATGGGTTATCCTGAAGGTGTGAAAGGTTACAAACTGTGGAAGATGGAACCTGGAGGATCAAAATTTATTATAACCAGGGATGTTACTTTTGATGAGAACCGTATGAGGATGAAGTGCAAAGACCTGGAAACAAGCTCAAAAACGGGGGTACAGAAAATTCAGTTTGACGTGGAGCCTACCACTAATGAAAGGGAAGGGGAGGATCAGACTCCAGTACCTGATGAGAGTGAAGGCCAATAAATAATTGATCCTGACTATCAGCTAGCAAGAGATAGGCAAAGGAGACAAATTAAACCACCTGAAAGATACTGTTATGTTGACCTCATATGTTATGCTTTGAATGCAGCTGAAGAATTGCAAGACTCGGAACCAAGGAACTTCAGGGAAGCATTAGAAAGCAACGAAAGCAAGGACTGGCTGAAGGCAATGAATGAGGAAATACTTTCATTGGAAAAGAACCAGACTTGGAAACTTGTTTCATTACCTAAGAATTAAAGGATAGTGGGGAGCAAGTGGGTGTTTAAGAAGAAAGAAGGAATACCAAGGGTCGAAGCACCAAGGTATAAAGCAAGACTTGTAGCAAAGGATTTTACTCAGGTGGAAGAGATTAATTACAATGAAATCTTTTCACCGGTGGTAAAACATTGTTCTATAAGGGTACTTATGGTGATTGTTAACATGTATGATCTTGAGTTGGAACAGATGGATGTGAAGACCGCATTTCTACATGGAGAGTTGGAAGAAACTATCTATATGCAACAACCAGAAGGTTTCTTAGAAGATAATACAAAAGTATGTTTGTTGAAGAAATCTTTGTATGGGTTAAAGCAAAATCCAAGGCAGTGGTATCGTCGGTTTGATGAGTTCCTAGTAAAGGCTGATTTTGGGAGAAGCAACTATGATAGTTGTGTTTACATGATGAGAAGGAATGAGAAAGTCATTCTCTACCTTCTCCTTTATGTAGATGATATTCTTATGGCAAGTTTTGACAGGCAAGAGATTCAGAAGCTCAAGAAAATATTGAATGATGAATTTGAGATGAAGGATCTTGGTAATGCAAAGAGGATACTTGGTATCGATATCATGAGGGACCGAAACAAAGGTGAGCTGCTCTTATCTCGGCAAGGTTACTTGAGGAAAGTGGTGGAGCATTTCAGAATGAAAGATTCCAAGGTCGTTGGCACTCCTCTTGGTCATCACACAAAATTGTCAATAAAGCAGTGTCCTCAATCCGATGAAGAGAAAAGCAAGATGGAGGGTACTCCCTATGCAAGTGGGGTTGGAAGCATCATGTATGGTATGGTTTGTAGTAGACCGGACTTATCCTATGCAATAAGTGTGATAAGTCGGTTTATGCCAAATCCGAGTCAAGTGCACTGGCAAGCTTTGAAGTGAGTTCTGAGTTATTTGAATGGGTCTTTGAAAGGTGGTCTGAAGTATACAAGGTCACAACCAGGAAGGGATGCTTTGGAGGGATATGTGGATGCGAACTATGCAGGTAATGTAGACACTAGAAAATCTTTGCCAAGATTTGTGTTTACATTGTTCGGTACAGCAGTAACTTGGAAGGCAAATCAACAATCAGTTGTAGCTCTTTCAACAACTCAAGCAGAGTACATTGCCCTTGTTGAAGGGGTCAAGGAAGCCATATGGTTGAAAGGTATGATTGGAGAAATGGGGATTAGTCAAGGGTGTGTGAAGATACATTGTTGATAACCAAAGTGTCATTCATTTGGCAAATCATTAGGTATATCATGAAAGAACAAAACACATTGACGTTCGTTTGCACTTTGTTAGAGACGTGATTGAGACATAGGAGATCATGGTGGAGAAAGTGGCATCGGAAGAAAATCCAGCAGACATGTTCACCAAATCATTATCGAGATCAAGGTTCAAGCATTGTTTTAACTTGATTAACTTCATTGAAGCATAGATGAAGGTTGGAGAGAGCAGCATGATGTTTGATTGTTAAATTGGCATCATCACTATTTTAGAGTCAAGGTGGATAATTGTTGGAAAATGACTCAAAAACATGCATCCTGGAAATGTCAAATTCGGGGCCCAAATGGAGCAGTCCGGGGCCAAAATTGTGCCTGCAGAAGGAGCCTTTTGGCTACGTGAAAAATTGGCGCCCGAACAGCAGAATTCGGCGCTCGAATTGTGTGACTGCAAAAAAAATAAAACGGCTTTTTCATGGGCCGGTTCTATTCCAATTTTTGAGGGATGCTTTCCACTATAAATATAAACCTTGTATAAGATGATTATGTGTGTAGAAAACAAAACACTGTGTAGAAAACAGGGTTTAGAAGCCAACATACAAACTAGGGTTTATAAAGAATTTCTCTTGGCAACAAACACTAGGGTTGAGATTGTTTTGATTCACCTTGAACAAAACACTATTAGGATTGAGTCTCTTGGTCACAGGAAGAGATTGAGACTTGGGTAGAATTAGGTTTGAAGACTGATTCTTATAACTCAATATCTCTTTGTAAAGAAACTCATATCATTATAGTGGAACGAAGAGCTGCTCTCTTCCCTAGAGTAGGTCATCATTAGACCAAACTGGGTAAACAGATTCTTGTGTTCTCCTTCTTCCATTATCTCTTGTTTATTTTTTGTTTGAATTATTTTGTCACCCGCTTGATTTGATTACTCGGTATTAATTTGCTCCACACATCAAGTTTATTATTGGTGTAGTTTTCACAACGAATTCACAACATGTTCTTAAACCCAACTCCATTCCTTTTCCTCCAATACTTACTCCAGAGAAATAATTGAGATGAGAGTTGCAATTATTATGATACACCACACTCACTCCTAGCCATTTAGCCATATATATCCATCCACAATTTAGAAAAGGCATGGCATTCAAAAAATAAATGGGATGTTGACTCTATCACCACAGCCTCCTACACAATTTAGCTAATCTCAGCTTAGGATTCCTTTTTTAAATAAATTATCTTTGGTCGGAATACGGTTTTGAAATACTTGGCACACAACCACCACGACTTTCAACAGAATGAATTTATGCCACGCCTTATTGTTGAGTGGTTGATCCAGGATTGCTATCTTCCATTAAGACGTTGTAAGCGGACTTAACAGAATAGAAATTTGACGAGTCCTCCACCCAAACTATACAATCTTTTTCTACCCTCCATGATGATAACCTTTTCTAATTCCACAATCATGCGATGAAGCAATTCCGCTTACCAGTACAATAACTCTCTTCTCCACCTAAAATCCCACACCCGGTTCCCACCAATTTCCCTCTTCAACACCATCACCTTAGCCTCTTTGTTCAAAGATTAGGAAAACAGTTGCTCAGTTCTCATTTTTAATGACCCCCCCTCCCACCCAATGATCACTCCAAAATAAAGTATCCTCTCCGTCCCCCATTATTTTTCTAACGCAACCCTAAAACCAATTATGATTGTTACCATCCCCCTTCTTTCCACAATTTTTTACACCCCACCCACTCACCCCCATTTCTTTTTCCTTACAAACTTATTTGTCAGCATCTACACGCGATCAAAAGTATTTAGATTCTAAATGGTTCCTCACCTAAAACTTGACAGGATGCTATTCATTTGTCCCTGATGTTGGAATGGTCATGACTAATGTTGAGAAATTAATCTGGTGGCCAGTATCATGTTCTGCTAGTAACTGCAGATGGACAAATAAATAATCCTTTAGCTAACAG
>Ga0315914_1001470_pt1 | contig 35247 bp, 14 predicted proteins | sample MpolenodulesMG_FD_203920 | JGI IMG/M metagenome (GOLD analysis project Ga0315914, IMG submission 203920) | Medicago polymorpha root nodule microbial communities from Los Angeles, California, United States - elongated nodules | ecosystem: Host-associated > Plants > Roots > Nodule | place: USA...
CTGAGTCAGGTTCTGCTTCTGAAGTCACTGTAGCCACTAACCCCACAGCTACATTTGCTTCTTCTTCAGCTTCTTCCTTTTCAGACCCAGATTCACTGTCTAAGTCTTCCCAAGTTGCCATCAAGCTTTTCTTGATCTGCTTCCTGAATTTCCTTGTGTTGAAGCTAGCTTTCTTGGACTCTTCCTTTGATTTCTCCTTTTGAAGATCAGGGCATTCAACAATGAAGTGTCCAATCTTCTTGCAGTTGAAGCATCCCTTCTGATCTTCCTTCTTTGAGCTTTTGTAACCACCTTTCTTACTCAAAAACTTCATGTTCTTTCTTTCTAGATACTCAAGCTTGTTAGAGAGCATAGCCATCTTTTCAGTAGGATCTTCATCAGAATCTCCATCAGGTGACTCATCTTCAGATTCAACAACTTTCAAAGTCTTTGATGACTTCCCTCTAGATGGCAGAGCAATAGATTTAACCTTCTTAGCAGGTTCATGCTCATTCAGACCTATCTCATGAACTTTGAGAGAACTGACAAGATCTTCAACACTTAAAGTGTTTAGATCCTTAGCTTCCTCAATAGCAGTCACCTTAGGTCTCCATCTTGTAGGTAAGCTTCTTAGTATCTTACTCACATGATCAGAAGCTACATAGCTTTCCTTCAGTATTTGAAGTCCAGAAACCAGAGTCTGAAATCTTGAGTACATCTGCTTAATACTTTCATCCTCTTTCATCTTGAACAACTCATACTGATGAACCAGCATGAGAGCTTTTGCTTCTCTGACTTTCTTGATGCCTTCATAGTTTGCACAGAGAGAAGCAAACATTGCTTTAGCAGTGGACTTGTCACTCATCTTCATGTACTCTGCTTTAGGTATAGTAGTGACAAGTGATCCACTGATCTTGTGATGCTTCTTGTAGAGTTTCTTCTGTTCAGGGGTGTGTTTCTTTCTATCAATAGCAGCTCCTTCTTCATCAAGGACTAAGTCACCAACACCGTCATCCAGTATGTCCCATAGTTCTTCATCAAGACCCATGACATAACTGTAGAAGTTGCTTTTCCACCAGGAAAATTCTTCAGGATCTCCATTAAATCTTGGCACTTTTCCAGATTCAGATTTCTTGTCACCATAACCATAATCATATGGTATAGATGCACCACCAGATTGAGAAGTACCAGAACGAGAAGTGGATTCTTCACCAGACATGTTTTTCTCAGATCTTTTTCTGTTACACTGTTAAGTGTTAAGATAACAAACCAAGGCTCTAGATACCAATTGAAGGTGAGAAAAACACAAGAAGGGGGGGTTGAATTGTGTTAGGTTTTTCTTCGATTCTCCTACTGATGTCATAGTTCAGAAGTAGTTGACTACTAGCTTCTGAAGTAGTGATCAGAGATTTAATGTGCAGCGGATAAAAACAGAGTAAGAGAGAGAGAAGAAGGACACAAAGCAATTATACAGGTTCCTTCCACAAACCGGAAGTAGTCTTGTCCCCCTTGCACTTCCAAGGAGATTTCACTAACAATGTAACCTCAAGTTACGAGTACTCAAGCACACAAGCAAGAGATTTCCAATGCTCAAGCACACAAGCAAGAGACTTTCCTATGCTCTAGTACAACTACAAGAGACTTACAAATGCTCAAGCACACAAGCAAGAGACTTACAAACAAACAGATTTACACAGAAAATTGTTTGAGTTTGAACACTTGATATACAATCAGTGGTGTTCTCAATACAAATCAATTACAGACTCTTTAGACTCTTGAGACTATAGAATTTCTAAAATATGGACTATGCTAAGAAATTCTAAGTAACTTTAAAATGCAAACAAAACAGAGTATGAACTTTGAGATGTTTAGAGAGTCTAGCTTTTGAATGCGTGTGTATTGCTTTCTTTTCTGGATTGTATTCAGTCTGTATGTATATCTGTTATTTCCAACTTGAAAACCTTCACTCCTTTATATAGTGGTGTGAAAGAGACGTTGGAGAACAGCCATCACGCATGCATAAAAGAGTCGTTTGAAACTTGTTGATCACCAATAATCTTTTGCCTGATATGGTTATTGTCCAATGAAGGATCAATTTCAAATCCGTGCCTTGTATGAGGGAACATTTCTGCAGGCAGAGCTGTTATCCTTGTCTTGTTGCAAAGCACGACCAAAGTAGTGGAGAAGGTGGTTGTACAGTTCTTACATTTGTCCTTTTTCAACGCTCTTGTTAGAATAAGCATTCTGAGCTTCCAAATTTCATCTGGATTGTATTCAGTCTGTATGTATATCTGTTATTTCCAACTTGAAAACCTTCACTCCTTTATATAGTGGTGTGAAAGAGATGTTGGAGAACAGCCAGCACGCATGCATAAAAGAGTCGTTTGAAACTTGTTGATCACCAATGATCTTTTGCCAGATATGGTTATTGTCCAATGAAGGACCAATTTCAAATACATGCCTTGTATGAGGGAACATTTCTGCAGGCAGAGCTGTTATCCTTGTCTTGTTGCAAAGCACGACCAAAGTAGTGGAAAAGGTGGTTGTACAGTTCGTACATTTGTCCTTTTTCAACGCTCTTGTTAGAATAAGCATTCTGAGCTTCCAAATTTCATCTCAAGACCGTTGTTGCACTTCTTTACGTCTTTAGCAACTCTTAGACAAGATAAAAAGAGATTCCAGCTTTTGAGTTCTTCAGCTCCTAACGAACTTCAGCTTCTGGTGATCTTGCTTCTGATGAGGCGCTTCTGATGAACTTGCTTCTGATGACGTCATCACTTCAGGAGCACTTTGTACTTCAGGAGCACTATTTTTCAGACGCTTCAAGCTTCCTTTTTGTTGATTCTTTTGTTCTCTTTTGTTCTTTCAGAACCTTTTAAAGATATAAAATTTTGTCTATGGTCCTGTACACTTGAACAAATATTAGCATATCCAATTGACAATTTTTAATACCTTGTTATCATCAAAACCTTAAGAGTGACATATGTTAAACATTTTTGTTCTAACAAACTCCCCCACTCTAAGGGTAATTTTTGTTAAACACATTTTGTTCCAACATAATCTACACTCCAAAATCCCCAAAATTTCTTCCAAAAATTAGTGGTAACGTTCTTCCTCAATTAAAAAAACTTCAAACCCTAATTATTTGACTAACTATCAAATCGATCCCTACATTATATTAAAAACCTATCAAATAAGTCGTTGAATTATTTAATCAGATATCAATTTGATCCTTGAAGCATATATATCAATAACAACAACATTATCTTCTTCAGTATCTTGAGTAGCACCAACATTGTCCTCTTGATTTCCTTGAGTAGCACCAACTGTTTCATCCATTCCTTGAGTACCATCAAAAAATTTCTCTTGATTATATACTCTATTTTGCACACTAGCAACCAAACAGTCTACCACATTTCTTTCCTCAGCAGTTAGTATGGCAACCTCCATAACTTTGAATGGAATAAAGACAAGAATGATGGAGAAGGTTCAGTCCATGGTTAAGGCTAAGGAAAGTGGCAATGATGAGGTTTGGAGGGCAAGGTTGATGGAAAAAGTTGATTGTATAGTAATTGAGCTTAAGTTGATTAAGTTTTTGATAGTCATAATTTGTTTGTTTGAATTTTTTAACATGCTATTGTATTGTTCTAGGTGTGTGTAGAGTTGTAATGAAAAGAGGTTGAAGATGAATGAAATGTAGCTTTTCTGTAATAATTTTACCATCATATTAGTCCCTGAATTATTTGTCTAACTATCAAATTGATCCCTACATTATATTAAAAAAAAACCATCAAGTAAGTCCTTGAATTATATAAACATAAATTAATTTGATCCTTGAAGTATAGCCTCTGCAATGTCCCACAAACATAACTCATTAGCATCCATTTTCCCCCAAATACAGAATTAACCACGAACATATTGCACCCTCCGATACTCATCTCACTCTAAACCACCACTGTGATGCAGGATTAGCATAGTATTGTCTTCCATCCTACGGATTTTGACAACATTAGTCTTAATCACAAACAAAACAACATCAAAATGCAAACCCTAAAATGCAAACCCTTTTCAGAAACTATTTTAATCAATTAATAATTTCCTTCATTACTAAGTTAATCTTCATCAATTTGAGTAACCAACCAGAAAAAGATCAAATTTTTAAGTCTTAAATTGAAAACCCTAAAATGAATAATCTAAACAACCGTGTCAAAAACACAACACTCACAAACAAACAATAAAGCAAGCATCAAATGAAGTTTAAAGTTGAAAACGAAATGATAAAAACTGAAAAACAAAAATAAAAATAAAAAAACTGACAAAAAATGGGTGAAAACGAATAGAAAAAAGGAAAAGGAAGAGGAGCGACGTTACGTTAACCCCAAACGAATTCTTCCTTCAAAAATCCAATGTTGATCGCCGAAGATGATGATTATTTTGGAGAGGTGAAGATGGTGAAGGTTTTAGCGGGAAAGGTAAAGGTCAGGGACGTGCTTGATGTGAAAAGAGTGAAATCTGAGGGTGGAAGGTAAGGGTAAAAGAGGGGTAAAACTGGAAAAACAGAAAGAAAAAAAATTGAAGTTCAAAAGTGAAAACTGAAATTTTCATCGTTTCCATCAAATTGGTCCTTGTACACGTGGCTTTGTTGTTGACACGTGTACAAGACAACACATCATGTAACCGAGCATTTAGACGGAGGTACCATTTTGATGGACGTTTGACAAGTTCAAGGACTATTTTGATATTTCCTTAAATTGGGGGACGAATTTGGCCGATTTGTGCAAATTCAGGGACAAAGTTGATGATTCACTCCTGCATATTTATATCAACAAGAGTATTTGTATGGTCACAATCCAAAGTCTATTTTTGGTATAATTGTGAATGTCAGAATCTAGACGATCCACCATGATTTTTTAAATGCTACACTTTGTAAGTTTTGTAAAATCACTATAGATCGCCTTGATTTTGCCATATTCATCGTAATATCAAACATACATTGAATGAATATCATTTAAATGCGCATATATACACACATACCTATTTAATTATTTTTAAAATAGATCTTACTAAATTCTTTTTTGTGTTACTTTTTTCAACTTATGTGATTTCCCAAATGATTTACATATTTGAGGATCAACAAACAAATTATCTTTCATGTTTCAAATACCATTTTCATAATAGCCCACCTTCATTGACAAGGAACTTTCATCGGTATACTTCTATACTAAAATATAAAAAAATCAATTCTGATGGTATCTGATTCTCAGTCAGCCTTTGTTAAAGGAAAGCAGATTTTAGATGGTATTCTCATTGCCACTGAAGCGGTTGATGAAGTGAGGCGTATGAATAAGGAAATGCTCTTGTTTAAAGTTGATTTGAAAAAATGTACGACTCGGTGGACTTAAAATATCTCGATTTGGTGATGATTAATCTGAATTTTCCGATACTATGGCGGAAAATGGATTTCATAATGTATAGGAACGGCAAATGTGTCTGTTCTTGTGAATGGGTGCCCGATGAACGAGTTTCCTATCAAACGGGGGCTCTGGTAGGGGGACCCTCTTTCTCCTTTTGTATTCTTATTGGTGACCGAAGGGTTCAATGTATTGATGACCGCCTTGGTGGGCGCAAATCTCTTCTGGGGTTATAATGTTGGCAATAACGGTGAGGTGCTCTTATCCCACCTCCAGTTTGCGGATGATACTCTTATTATTGGTGAAAAAAGTTGGTCAAATGTGTGCTTAATGTGGGCGGTGTTACTTCTTTTTTTAGGATATTTCAGGGTTGAAGGTTAATTGTAATAAGAGTATGTTGACCGATATTAATGTGCCTCAAACCTGGTTGTCAGAAGCCGCATTGGTAATGAATTGTAGAACCGGTACAATACCTTTTGTTTATTTGGGACTGCCTATTGGTGGGGATGTCAGGAAGCATAGTTTTTGGAAACCTGTGATTGATCGTATTGTTGCTCGGTTGTTGTCATGGAATAATAGGTTTCTTTCTTTAGTGGCTGCCTGATATTGCTTAAATTTGTCATGTCTTCTATTCCGGTTTACTTTCTTTCCTTCTTCAAGGCACCCATATGTATAATTTCTTCTGTCGAATCTATTTTTAAAAAAAAAAATTTGGGTGGGGGTGAGGATTTTAGGAAAATTGCTTGGGTGAAATGGGATTCTATTTGTTTACCTAAGGAGAAAGGAGGGTTGGGTGTTCGGAGGATACGAGAATTTAATTTAGCACTCTTAGGAAAATGGTGTTGGAGGATGCTTGTAGATAAGGATGGGTTATGGTATCGAGGGCTAAAGGCCAGATATGAGGAGGAAGGTGGTAGGTTGAAGGAGGGAAGGGGGGCAGATTTGGTTCTCTCTGGTGGAGGACATTGTGTAACATCTGTGGAGGGAGTGGTATGGGAGTCGGGAATTGGTTTGAGGATAATACTTGACGGTTGGTTGGTGACGACAGAAATACTTATTTCTAGATGGATAATTGGGCGGGCGGTGTCCCTCTAGGGATTAAATTCGCTCACCTTTTTTACTTAGTCGTACACCAAGGGAGTTCGGTGGCGGAGATGGCATCGTTAGGGTGGGAGGAAGGGGGAGCACGTGGGTGTGGAGGAGACGCCTTTTAGCGTGGGAGGAGGAGAGTGTGAGGGAGTGTCCTGCTTTGTTACATGACATTGTTTTACAGGACCATACTCATGATAGATGGAAATGGCTGTTTGACCCCATTCAAGGTTATTCAGTGCGTGGGACTTATCATTTTCTTACGGCATCTGACAAACTTTTGGATAGGGGCCGCATACATCAAGTGTGGCACAAGCACGTTCCTTCCAAGGTATCAGTCTTTGCTTGGTGACTACTTCAAGACCGACTTCCTACAAAATCTAATATGTTGCGTCAAAGAGTGTTACAACCTAATGACATCCATTGTGTTAGCGGATGTGGCAATACCGAGATAGCGGATCACCTTTTTATTGAATGTGACATCTTCGGAAGCATTTGGAATTTAGTGTGGCAATGGCTCGGTATTACTTTTGTTTCCTCAGGTGGCATCGGTGACCATTTTACTCAGATTATTCATTTGGTCGGTATGTCGCGATCTTCACATTCATTCTTCAAGGTAATTCGGCTAGCTTGTGTGTGGGCAATTTGGAAAGAACGGAATCACTGTATCTTCAAAAATGTGGCTTCTGATCCAAATGCGCTTCTTGATAAAGTTAAGTTGAATTCGTTTCTTTAGTTGAAAGCACATAATGCTTTGTTTGTTTTTAGCTACCATGATTGGTGGCGTCACCTGCTACATTGTATGGGTATTTTGATGTAATTTATCTTTGTTTTGCTTGCCGGTGCTTTTTGTTGGCACCCGCTCCATTGTAACTTTGTAATTTTAAAGGGGTTCATTTTCAACACACCTTGTACGGGGTGAACCACTTTTAGTTTTGTTAATATATCTCATTTTAACTTGTTAAAAATAAAATCAATTCGGACTAAGAAAATAATAATCTATATATAACCAAAGTGTAAATTTTGTTTTGACATAATTCAAACTATGATTAACGTATATATAATGTTTTTTGTTTTGTTTTGAAAAGTAATTTATATATAATGTAGCTCGCGAGTATCACGTGAATAGAGTTGTAGAATATTTTAATTTTAATTGACATTATTAGTATTCAAACTATATATGATTAATAATAAAATATTGTAGTGTCTTCCAACATCACTAAACAAAATCTGATTTTATTTGTTATATATCCTTAATATATAGAGTCAGAACCATGATTTGAGTAAATTCTTTCTCTATTTTCCACTTTTTTATTTGTTGCTGATGGCCATATTTTATTTTGCAGGGACGACATGGAAGAGCAAAATTGTGTGTTTGTGGAGACTTCAACACGATTCAATTTGAATGGGAAAGGAAGTAGAGCTTATGTACGAGGCTTTTTTTTTTGTTTGTTTTAAGGTGTGTTTGATCTCCTAAAAAAATGAGGACATGAAAAAATAACTTCAGTTATATATTGTTTGATTTGCAAAACTGTTTTAAGGACCGGACAAACTAGAGACAAGAGATAGGACAAAAACTAAAATTATTGTCCCCGACTAAAATAGCCTCTTTGCGTAATTGCTTCCAGCAAATTTAAGAAAGAAAGGTGTTGATCATTGTCTTATTTTTCTATGAGAATGAGATCACCTAGTTACTGGGGACCAAAACTGTTTAGAATGTTAAAATTTGGGACATAATTTGTTAGTTATCATGAGTTTGTTTGTGAGAGTGAGTGTAGTATTAATGTAGAGGGATGAGGGGGTTTTGTCTTGAAAAAATCCAAGGCAATTAAAGGAAGTCTTTGGGGGTGTTCGATCTTAAAGAAGAAAATGCAAGTGTTAGAGGTAGAAAATTTTTGGAGAGACATGACATATCAACTACTAGTTTGTTTTCCTTGCAAGGATTCTGAGTATTATTCACAGGAAGAAATCTAGGTCTAAAGGAGTGTCTATGTGGACACATGAAAAACAACAAATCAAATACTCACGACCACAAGAGAGGAAGACACTGCATACTCAAATGTGGTGTCTTCTCTTGTGGTCATGAAGCATTGGCCCCGTTGTTTCTCTTATGACCTCTGGACTCACTTCTTATTATATTCGGTAACAATTTTATATTTACAACATTATTGTCGTTTATTTGACAAAGATTGTCTCTAAAACTTTTAAAAATGCCTATTTAGAAGAAGAGGTGAGTTGAGGTCTTGCTGTAAAGTGGCCTTTTAAGTAGGCTTTTCAAGCTTGACAAACCTTTAAAAAGGCAAGGTCATGTCTTGAAAATTGGCCTATTACTGGTTGAAGGCAAGGTTCAGGCCTAATTTTCTTATAGTAGGTCAGACACGAGCCTTACAAAGTCTTACCAGACTTATTGATATCCCTACTCACGACGCACAATAAAATAAACCTATCCACGTTACGACTCAAGGTCCCGTTATGTAATATTTCTCCCTAGGGTTAACAGCAAAGTCATATTAACATAAAGCACGTTTAGACAAAGTCATACAAAGTCAACTCTCGATTTCTTGACAAATTATCCTAGTAACTAATCTATCTATATTTTGTTATAAAACCTAAAGTTAATAGTGATTTACAACTTAAAATTGATTCAGAGTTAATCATAAATTGAATAGTATTAAAAATAAAATATATTAAATAAACATAATTCAAATTGCATCAATAAAAGGAAAATCATATCACATGTTTCAAACACATAGAAAGAGGTTCATCTTAAAATCATAATCTAAATACATCATCAAAGAAAAAAAGAGTGAACATACACGTGAAATCAGAATTCATAATGAATAATTCTGGCTGAAAATGGCTCTTAAATAGGCAATTTGCGCGCCCGCATGGGCTTTTTCCTGGGGCGCATGGCCTAATAACAACAAAAGACATCAGCGCATGTGGGTGCTATGCATGGGTTGCATAGGCTTGAGGCAAATACCCCTTTGCCTCTTTTAGTGTGTGAAGGGTGCATGGACCATAGACGATTTCCCTTGTTTTCTTCATACTTCATGTGTTTTTCATCCTTGATATGAGCTTAGGACTTGAGGTAGAAATTCCCCTAGTTGTTTGAACTTTAATAACTTCATTGCACTTGTTCTCTTTGCTTCTATAACTTTCATGAGATACCTTGGTTGGCCTAATTTCATGATTTATACCTAAAAGTACTCAAAACCCATATATAGTTGTGGGAAGAAAGGGAATTACAACGACTCAAAACATAATATTAACGACTCAAAACATAATATTATAAATCATTTCCCAAACCATTAATAACTCTCTCTTAAATCTCTAGAATATTGCGATCAATAAGTTCCACCTTGGAATATGTTAAAGACAAAAACAATTCTTAAGTTTTAATTTATTCTTTGTTCTAGGATTGGCAGGCAATGAACATTATGTGACCAGTTCAAACAGACCAATCATGATAATGGTGCAAATGTGGATGGCAAAGTCTGGAAAAAACCCATCCTAGCAGGTATAAGTTCAATATCGATGCCTCTTTTCCCTAGTTGAGATGAGAACGGAAGCTTTGCGCTTGCCAAGTCAGAATGTTTTTTTGCTACTAATGGAGGTAGATACATGGGAACCTTTTGGCCTGTTATCTACCATGTGTTGGACTCGAGAGTTCCAGCTAATGAATGTAGGCTTTGAATTGGATTCGAGGAATGTAGTGTCTAAGTTCCATAACTTAGGAGAGTTTCATTGAAATTATGGCACTGTCATCTAAGACTGTCGAAAGATTCATATTACATTTTTTTCTTCTTCAAACTCAGATGTTGAGTTTATTAAAAGACAACCAATGAAGTTGTCCATATTTTAGTTAAGATGGTCACATTCTCAACTAATTTTCGTATTTACACTGATGTACCCCCATATATTGAAACTCTTATTATTAATGAAACAATTTAAGATTGTTGTAGTAAAATAAAATGATGAAGGTTCTTACTAACGAGTGCCCTAAGGACACTCTTTAAGGATTCTCAATTAAGAAACTATTCATTAAAAATGTTCAATACTTCAATTTCCGATGCATTGAACGCACAAGTTTCTATAAAACTTACTATATAAAGTCTTTAAAGAGTGTCCTTGTGACACTCGTTAGCATTTCTCCATGATGGATTTTTTTATATCAAGAAGAAATGATAAAACAAAACCAAACTTCAATCTCAGACGACTAACTCCCAGAGCAACATCCAGAAGAGAATGATGCAGCGCACTTGTTGCCTTGACGGAGGGTATGATGAAAATTAACAATCCAATCTCGATGTTGCAGTTGGACTATCTGATTAATCAGAGGAGCACGAGGATGATAGGGTTGGATATATGACATGATTAAATCAAGAGCCATCCTAGAATCTGATTCACGAATAATGTTCATGTGGCCCACATCACACGCAATACGAAGGCCATGAAAAATGACATACAATTCGGTCGTCAAGCAAGAAGTAATACCACAAAAACCAGAAAGACCCAACATCCATTCGCCATTATGGTTTCTCATAAGACCTCCAAAACTTGATCTTCCAGGATTAGAAACTGAACTATCGCCAACATTAGCTCTGATGATATTATTCAAAGGAGGAATCCATTTAACCTGTCTAATGAGCTTCTGAGTTGCATCCCTTGAAAGGTGTACCACCACATCTAAATGAAGAGAATAATATGGTAAGGACAAACCCAATTTACCCAATCATTTCCATTAAAAAAACCTTATGTAATAATGAAGATATTATCATTAGGAGCAAAAACATAATGTAAGACCCAATCATTTCCCAATGATGAATATACACACCTTTTTTATTTTAAGGAGAACATAGACACCCTTCATTTTCTTTTTTATCTCTCTTCTTCCATTACATCATCGAATTATCATATTTATTACATCACTATATTTTTTTTCATTTGTTTTAAAATATATACTCTTAAAAGGTGTAGACAACATTTAATAAAACATAATATGGAAACATTTAAAATAATATTCTTATAAAAAAAAATCAAAAATAGTGTGATCGGTTTCCGTCCATCACCAATTACCCTACTCCAAAAAAGTCACAATCCGTAGTCAAGATCAACTTTTCTTTTTTTTAGATATATGGTCAATATCAACTCTTTAATGTGTGCCATTGGTCCATTCAACCCAATAAATTTAATGAAAATGAAAACTCCTTGCGACCAAACCATCAACAAAAAATATTAGTAACACTTAAAAAAACAGCTTAATTTTTTTTAGCAAGCTTAGTTTAATTTTTTTTACAAAAACAAACGTAGTTCATGTCATAATAATAGCAAAAACAATAATTTAGTATCAAATAAAAAAATATGAAGATCTATGAGATCCGTTTGGACCAAAATCAATAATATAATTTTTTTTTCCCAGAAAAAATAAACCTTGAAGATCTGTCGCATATACAAATACAACCACCTTTAGTAACCGATGTGCTAATATTGGTGTACCTTCTAGAAAAACTCTACCAATTAGTTAAAGAGAATGCAACGAATGTACTAAAACAATTTTTAAAAATCTTAAAAAAAAAGTTTTTACGAAATTTTTTACATTTAATATACTGAAGTAGGCTAAATGTGTTTTTAATCTCTATAAATACACCAAATTTTTATTTTAATTCTTCTAAAATATTTCTTCGACTTTTAGTTTTCAAAAAATATCTATTTTCACTTTTGATCATTCATTTAAAGTAAACTCACATGTAGAATTCATATTTTTAAATAAAATTTTGTAGAAAAGTTTATAATATTATAAGAATCTCTCAACAAAAAAATTAAAATTTTTTAACAAAATTTGAATTAAATATAAATTTTTATATTTTTTTTGATTAAGAATTTATATTTAATTTATGTTTTGTTAAAAATTCTATTTTTTTTTAGAGATATTTTTACAATATTCTACATATTTTTGCATAATTTCATTAAAAAAATAAAATTTAACTTAAAAATCAAGACTAAAAGTACAGATTGAAAATTTTATAAAAACTAAAAGTTGAAGAATTTTTTTAGAGAAATCAAAACGAAAGTTAGGATATTTATAAAGATCAAAATCATATTTAACATGGATATATAAAAAGTATTCCAAAATCGATTCTTAGATATATTATTGTGTTGTCTTTATCAACTGAGTTAGAGTCATAAAGACGACAAAAATATCAAAAATCTAGTGTTGGAAAAAGATTTTAGAAAAGAAAAATGTGTAATAATTGAAGTAGTACAACACGTTTTAGAAGTGTGCCGCCGCGTCTTCTTCCTCTCATTCTCAAATCACAACAACTTTCTCTCTTTCATTTCTTCTGAAGCTCCTTCTTCTCAGGTTAGTTAATTAATTACTCTTCTAATCAATTTTATTTTCTTAATCACATTCATATTCATCACTAACTAATTTCTCTTAATTAATTTTCACAGATCGAGCTTCAGAAGAAAACAAACAAAAACAGTTATTAGATTCAGAGTTTCTTCATTCATTCATGGCAACAACAACAACAAACTTGTTACAACTTCGTTGTAATGTGAAACCTAACCTTCTTCTTCCACCACTCGCCACGTGGCAGCAGCATAGAACAACAACGAGCTTATTCGGTTACGAATTTCCGAAAAAAGCGGCGGTGAAGGTCACGTGCAATGTGTTGGAGAAGCACGTGATTGAGAATGGGAGGAGTGTGGTTGAGGAAGAAGGAGATGAAGGAGGGATAAAGAAGAGTTATACATGTGTGATGAAATTTGGTGGTTCGTCGGTTGCGTCGGCGGAGAGGATGATGGAAGTTGCTGGACTTGTTTTGAGTTTTCCTGAGGAGAGACCTATTGTTGTTCTTTCTGCTATGGGAAAAACTACTAACAAGCTTTTGCTGGTATATACTTATTTTCTTTACTCTTATTGTTATATTACTGATACTTCTGATTGAAGACGTGTTCAGTGTCAGATTCGTGTCATTGGCATTAAAAGTAATCTTCAGTGTTAGATACGCATCATTGGCATTGAAAGTAATCACTTCAATCTTTCTAATATTGTTATTGATGTCTAGTTGCTTGAATGTAACTAAATGTATCGTTGACATTGTAAGTCGAAGTTGGTATCAAAAAAATGGAATCAAAGAATATATTTAAGTTATTTTGGAAGAAAAGATTCATGTTATCAACTTTTCCAATACCATTTATATCCGTAGTACTGATACTTCTGATTGAAGACATGTTTAGTGTCAGATACGTGTCATTGACATTGAAAGTAATCTTTGATGTCAGATACGTGTCATTGGCATTGAAAGTAATCACTTCAATCTTTTTGATATTATTATTGATGTCTATGTGCTTGAATGTAACCAAATGTATGGTTGACGTTGAAAGTCAACGTTGGTATGAATTTTTACGCTTAAATGCAGTTTTGGCTTTTCTATTTTGACCAAATTGAAATTTTGGTTGTCTATTTTTGATTGCGCAATTTCGGTCTCTCATTTCAGAAATTTTAATTGATTTTGACCATCAAATTTGATGATGTGGCCGTAAATTGTTCACCCTCAATCTCTTGTATCATTTCAATTGATCTTCTTTTGCTCTACGTGCATGATCATGACTCAAGTTAACACCCTACTTTTTGAAGACTTTCACCGAATAGGCATTTTGTTTTCATGTTAGATCATCTAATTTATTGTCACGTCATCAAATTGAATGGTCAAAATTTTTGAAACAGGGGACCAAAATTACACAATTATAAATAGGGAACTAAAATTGTAGTTTGGCCAAAATAGGGACCAAAACTGCATTCAAGCCAAATTATTATATATATGTGGTACTAACACATCATATTGAAGGCACATCTGGTGTTTGATAGGTGTTAACTTTCAACACTTGCACAACACTGACACATGTGACTAAATTCAATTACTTCCATTTTTTTAATTTTTAATTATTACAAGTGTTATTATGGTGTCATTGTAAGTGCTTTGTAGATTATTATTTTCTTTACAAATAGAAAGTATTTATTGATAACTAATATGATTGCATTGCATAAATAGTTTAATTAAATGTTTATTTGATAAGTATTTATGATACAAGTATTTATGAAATAGAAATCTGTGTAGTGTGTGTTTAGTTTGATGGTAGGGAGAGCCAAAAGTGATTCTAGACGCATAAAATTGGTTTTTACATGTTTGGGTGTTGTTGATTGGAATTGATTTTGTCTAAATTGGATTATAACTTAAAGCTAGGATTTCTAGCATTTGACTACAAATGTGATTTTTACACTCAAATTTATTCAAATTCTACTACTCTACCGTGCTATAGTGCCACTATAACCGCTATTTGACAACACTTCATACCAAATAAATAGTGTATTGTTGAACCAGAAATTTATTCAAATTCTGCACTGCTATAGCACAGCTATTTGATACTGATCCTAAATAAATACTATGTTTGTTAATAATTGGTTTGTTATTGATTCCTTTGTTTTCTGATGTTGGAGTACTCTTCTCAATGAAATTATGTTTGTTTTGTTATTAGGCTGGAGAAAAAGCTGTGAGTTGCGGTGTTACTAATGTCTCTGGCATTGAAGAGCTTAGCTTTATAAAAGACTTGCATCTCAGGTAAGAGCAGTGAGTTCCTTTTTTTACAAAAAAAAAATTATGGAAGAAAAACAATGAAGTTCACATCTTTTTTTCAGAAAAGTTATAATATTTTTTGTTGTTGTTATGTTTTTACCTGCATTTCAGAACCGTGGATCAACTTGGAGTGGACAGATCTATTATTGAAAGTGAGTTATTTCTTATGTTCACAAAATAGATCATTTGATTATTAGATTGCATGATTTGAGTATTTGTTTATAGGTTAAAATGTTCTCAAATCATATCACCTGATATGTTCTATTGCGTGCAGCAATACTTGTAGGGTTATGGCTGCTGAAAATGCATTTAATTTTTTTCTTTGTTCAAAATAACACTTGCATATTTGTTATTTTTGTCTCCACTTCTTTAATTTTGTTGAGGCTCTCACAGTGGATGAGATATGGCCTGAACACGTGTTTATATGTGGGAGATATTGCTCGTCTCACAGACCGGTCTGTAGCGTTAAACTAGACCAACCCAAATTTTAAGATGGTATTAGAGTTTATCTAAGATCTGTTGGGCTACCTGTTATCTAGCCATTAGGTTACACTTCGGAGGTCTAGTTCTAGATGTGAGGGGTGTGTTGAGAGTCCTACATTGAATGAGATATGACCTGAAAACGAGTTTATATATGAGAGACATACCACACTTTCCAAGTTGATTTTGTATTTAAAATTATGATATCAACAATTGAGTCATCATTTTACCCAGAAATTTTTGAGTTGAGGAGTTTGTCTGGTCTTTCGGATATAATTATTTGGCATCTAATATGTCAAGCTTGTATGACTTTTTATGGTCACAATTTTTTTTATAACCTACAGCTGCAGCTAAATTGTAAACGCATAAGTTTCCATGAAGAATTTCACCCTTGCATGAGTTTTCTATAACCTACATCAGCAGCTAGATTATATATGGCACCCATGAACAAGAAAAAGCATACACTCAGTTTTTTATTATAATTGTAACCTTATCAAATTGCTGCATGTTTTCGTTTTGTTTTATCAATTTTGGACCTTCTTTACTATCAATATGGTTGCACTGTAATTTTCATATGTTTCTACTCATTTTTGTTGTTAACTTGGTTTATGCACGTCAAAATATTTCCAGAGCATCTGGAAGCACTGGAGCAACTTTTGAATGGGATAGCAATGATGAAAGAGCTAACTAAACGAACCCAAGACTATCTAGTTTCTTTTGGAGAGTGCATGTCCACTAGGACCTTTGCTGCATATCTTAATAAATTGGGTGTCAAGGCCCGCCAAGTACGTGTTCTTGTTGTTTATTTATCTTTTTTTTTTTTTTGACCAAGTTGCTTATTTAAATTTAAATCTAAGACATACTGTAACGAAAAGGTTGTTAGTATTTTTTTTTCGCTAATCATGTTGTCCAACTCTGACTAAAGTCATCAGGTTTTGATTTGTTGTGCCTGATCATAGTTTGTTGTTAATTTATTGGTCTGGCAGTATGACGCATTCGAGATTGGTTTTATAACAACTGATGACTTCACAAATGCGGATATTTTAGAAGCAACTTATCCGGCTGTTGCAAAGAGATTGCATGGCGATTGGCTTGCTGATCCTGCAATTGCAATTGTTACTGGCTTCCTTGGGAAGGTAATTGTGCTATCATGCTTTCCTAACATTTCTTTTATTTTACTTCAGCATTTTGTGTAACTATAATGATAATTTTCTGACAAAAAATGGGACTTGTGTTTTTTCTTAAAGGCGAGAAAGTCATGTGCAGTAACAACACTAGGTAGAGGTGGCAGTGATTTGACAGCTACGACAATTGGGAAAGCATTAGGGTTACCTGAGATCCAGGTTTGTACATAATAACACAGTTTTGCATTTCAAAATAGCAACAGAAAAGAAAACAATTAATTTCAATCACATACACAGGTATGGAAGGATGTCGACGGGGTCTTAACTTGTGATCCAAATATATACCCGAAAGCTGAACCTGTCCCCTTTTTGACATTTGACGAGGCTGCCGAGCTTGCTTACTTTGGTGCTCAGGTATTATTACATTCCCTGATCCACTTATCTAGCTCTTGTGACAAAGTGCCCCACAGGATCTCTTATGGTTATGGTTTGATCAATTCTCTTAGATTCTAATTCTAGCTTGCACTCTTGGATTTGTTTTTGCTTTGAATCTTGCTTTTTTGATGTTACTTCATAGATACTGTGATTTTCTCAATAGAAGGAAAAAGCTTATTATTGAGGAAAAAGTACAATTATAAAACTATGGGGTTCAATAAATCCATTTCCTCACACAATAGAAAACCACCTAAAATACATTGAGAAATTCTTTGAATCCATATTGTTGCCAATGTCTTTCAACGTACCAGAAGAGGTTATTCCAAATTGAAAGTGAATTCAACGTTCTCCAAACAAGTTATTCTTAAAGTAGTTTCAGACAATCTAAAAGCAAGTGAATCATTGTTTTGAACCTACACTTGAGCATAAGTAGACAACAAGCAACGTGAATATTCAAGAAAATATTGTGAAGCTGTGCATTTGAATTAATTTGAATGAGTGACACCACGCTAGAAAATTCTGGACTGCACATATATCTGTGCTGTTAATAGTGTCACTTGACATCCATCTGAAGTTAGTGTTAAGAAGCCACTTCCTTAAGGGATCATGTTGGCTAAGATTAGAGAGTAGAAAAAAAATGGTAAAACTTGTGTACAATAACAATATGAAATTATTTTTACTTGGTACCGGAGACCAACCAATAAAATAACATTGAAGGGAGACCTTAAAAATTCATATTCCAGGGCAGACTGGTTGCAGTGAAAAACGATCAAGGAGTACTGCACAGATTTCTTGATGTAAAAATGAAACACTAGAAGCAAGGAAACATTGTTCTAAGGGTTCAAATAGGAAATGGTGAATTCTGCACATTGGATAGGCAATTGAAATAATAAAAGCTCTTAAAAAAAAGAACTTACACTTCCAAACTTACAACCCAAAACTAATCGAAGAGTCACATATCAAATTGGTATCTGAATCAGGTAAAAGAAGTTATGTAAACCATAGATATGAATTTCCAATGTATATTTACTGGAGATACTAGTTTTGGAATTGCATGGGGCTAGATGCTTCATCCCATGACAGTTGTTGAATTATGATCTTTGATCAAATTGGACACTGTTAAAAATGCCAGTTGTAACTCTTTTTTGGTATGCAGTTATTGAGAAAAAGACATTATTTTGGGCTACAACATAAGCTCTCCAAGTAATATAAGATTTTTTCTTCTGTTAATTTTATATCAAAATTCAATTATTTATCTAATTTATCGGTGAGTGAGGCCACAATAAGAGGTATTATCTCTTATTATCACCTTTAGTGCTATTGTTTAGGAGCATGACTGTTATGCATCTAATGGATATATTTGCACCTTGGTTTATCAGAATTATCTTATTTATGGTTAGCCTAAATTGTTTATTCTCTGATGCACAGGTTCTGCATCCGCAGTCTATGAGACCTGCTAGAGAAGGTGATATTCCAGTCCGGGTTAAAAATTCCTACAACCCTAATGCTCCAGGCACTCTCATCACCAAGGAAAGAGATATGAGCAAGGTTTGTAGAATTTTGTTTTGCAATAAAAAGCAACTTATTATTTTAAGCAAGACTGGACAGTATTAAAGTTTTCTGTTTACAACCTGCAGGCAGTATTAACAAGCATCGTTTTGAAACGTAATGTGACCATGTTGGATATAGTGAGCACTCGCATGCTTGGTCAGTACGGTTTCCTTGCTAAGGTGAGAGTTGGTGCCTGTCAGACCTATCATTGTTGTCGTTGAATGAGTTCCGGTTTTCATACTTTTACATGTATACAACAGGTGTTTTCAATCTTCGAAGATTTAGGCATATCAGTCGATGTTGTTGCTACAAGTGAAGTCAGTGTTTCCTTGACGTTGGATCCATCAAAGCTATGGAGCAGAGAACTAATACAGCAGGCAAGTGTAAGGCATTTCTATAGCTTTGATCTGTTTGTTGAGGAGTGAAAACCTCCTTGATGAACTTACATAGACAAATGCCTGCTTGATAAGGTGTTATTCGCAATTTGTTTTTTTTGTTCACCAGCCACGGCATAAATCTAATTGTATGGCTTCCTTTGTTGTTTAGCAGGAACTTGACCATGTTGTTGAAGAACTGGAGAAAATCGCAGTGGTGAATCTCCTACAAAATAGATCTATCATCTCTCTCATTGGAAATGTTCAGCAATCATCATTAATTTTGGAGAAGGTTCTGTATTACGCTCTCTTATTTAAATTTAATTCCTATCCTTACTTTTTTTTATTGATTTAATTGCTTTTTCATAGCATCATAATTATCCGGGCCTTTTTATCTCTACCTTTTTCTCCATGTGGGGAATGTCATTTGTTTGCCATGGATCCCTTGGGGGCACTGTTGATCTTGGATTAAAATCCACAGCTTGAATAATCTGTTGTTCTTGAACATGTTTTTATTCATACTAACATCCAAGATTAATTGTTCTGCAATCAATCTATGTTTAATTATTTCTGTTAATCATATAAAATAACTGATTAACATTCTATTACAGGCATTTCGTGTCCTTCGAACCCTTGGTGTCACTGTTCAGATGATCTCTCAAGGTGCATCTAAGGTATCCACCTAATAAACTTTATACTCATCATGAATATTGTATGTGAAACTCCTTCATTCATTTTTCAACACTTTTCATTCTCATGTATTCTTTATTTTCTCTTTTGTTTTCGCCGCAGGTGAATATCTCATTGGTTGTAAATGATAGTGAGGCAGAGGAGTGTGTAAGGGCTCTCCATCACGCTTTCTTTGAAACCGAGTTCTCCGAGTTACAGATAGGATACACAAATGGAAATGGTTCCGTTCCTAAATCATCTTAGGAACAATTGTGAGCCTCAATTATTTATCCTCAAGATATATATTCCAATTTAAATATTGCTATTGTCAACCAAGCAATTTTCATCTCCTTCCAACCTTGTGTGATTGAGATGTAGCAATGGCAAAGCACAAGTGTCTACTATATTTTTCCGAAAACATGGCATGCAGAAGCTCCAGGAGTTTGCTCCACGTCTGATAAATGAGAATGTATTATAGGGTTCTATTTGGAGATATTAGCATTATTTTATGTAGCTTATTCTATTGAGCTGATAAAGTTTATTGTTCAAGCTCAACTAGTTAGATTTTTTGTATTAGTAGGACTCATAATCGGTAAAACTATTAATACTCCGTAGTTTTTAAGAGTAATACACATTACGCACCGGTCACTGCACTAGACCTATCAGTATTTCGTGGTTCAAACAGGTCATTTATAAACTTTAGTAGTAGTCAGAATAAACTATTACTATATCTTAAAAGTATAGTAATATTAAGAAATAAATCATATTGGAAAATTTGGTGTACGTTGTTTTACATCACTCAATCGCAATTTGTTTGTCTTATCAAAAACCATAGTAGTCAATAGCGGCCACGCGTAGCGTAGCGGCGACAAACGCTAATTGTTGTAGCGTTGCGGAATGAGATAGCGGTGCTATAGCGGCCGCTTTAACTGCTATAGCGGAGCGAGAGGAGTGGCCGCTTCAGCCGCTATTTGATTTTAGTTGAAAATTTTCAATTTGACACTATTTTTAAAACATTTTGTATGGTTTTCAAATTTCTAAATTATTTTAGGGCATTTTGGGGATATTTTGTCTTTGAAGAAGCTAAATTAGCCCACTTAAATTGATACCAGAGAGAATCGAACTTGAGACCTCGAGGAGGAGCACACTTCCAGGTCTCAAGTCAATACCACCCGACCAACCCAAGTGGGTTGCATTTTGGGGATTTTTAAAACCAAATTGACTCTTTGTATGGTTTCTCTTTTCTTTTCTTCTTCTTCTATCTTTATAATATTATTCATGTAATTTGTTCAAAAATTAATCAAATATCGGTGACCATTATTTGTCATACCACTATACGCTAACCCGCTATCCCACTTTTAAGGTCGGCTTCTACGCACCGATATCCGAGATTGGCTACTGTGTTGAATTTTGATTAAGACTTTCGATACTATGTTGGAGACTCTAAAGTTTTCATAAGATTTGGGTGTTTTGTATGATTTATGAATGTTTCATGAGATTTGAATGTTATATTTAATTTTATATTAGACATGTGTGTTTATAATTTATAGGTATTATTTACGTAATTTGTCAAAAAAGTTATCAAATAGCGGTCATAGTGCTATGCGCTATCCCGCTATAGCATTTTTGGGGTCGGCCGCTACGGGCCGCAATCCGCAATTGACTAGCATGTCAAAAACAAATTTCAAATTGCTTATTGAAATGCATGCTTAATTCGCAAGATTTTATTAATACCGTAAAAAAGTGGATCATTATGACGTAGTTTGATCTATGTAATCGATCTCATTTTAGTAGGATGATGTTTTGTTGTTGTATTTATGATGCAAGTTATTTAATATCTCTTTTTTTTGTTTGTAAATTTAAGTAATAATAATTTTAATTTATCAAAGCTCATTCTATATGAATCATGCTTTTCTCACATAAGTTGTTAAAAACCACGTGGAAATGACGCTTTTACCTCCAATAGTAGTTAACTACGGTTCGATGCTTAGTTTTCTGTTTAGGAGCCGATAATAGTTAACTACTGTTAGAGTTTTTTGTTCATTTTCATGTGTTTTAAAGAAACTTCTTACGTGGAAAAAACAATTTTCCTATGTTATGGCCATGTGAAGAGAACCAAAAAGCAATTCACTATCTAAACATCAAACTCATACAAACCAAGAAGCAATCCACAATCTAAACATCAAACTCATACAAAAAGTACTGAAGTATATAATTACATACAAATAAATATATTTATTAATGGTAGGAGCGCACCGATTAAGTCATTGTTTGGAGCTCAAGAAGTGCTTGAGGTTGTTCAGAATGGCTATGAAGATTTGGTAGCAAATCCAATAGATGTGCAAAGAACAATCCATATATTCAAAAAAGAAAGATAGCAAGGCAGTGTTCTATATTCGGCAAAATGTAGATACTGTCAGTCGTCACTTTGAAAAGAGGCCTGAGATATATTGGAGAAATATCATGGTGGTGAAAAAGTGAAGAAAACAAAGCTTCAATCTCCGAGAAGAAAGTATGAGTTGATGTCGATGGAATAAGATTAGGGAATCAATGATTACTTCTCAAAATTGATTGTGAGAAATTTGAACATTATGTTAATGAATACTGGCACAAGAAAGATGCTAAGAAAGGTCGGAAGAAAGATAAAAAAAATCAAACATTACTCGTGATAATTCCAGTCTGAAGTAGTTTTGCTAATGGCTACCTCATGCGAAGGAGATCTTATACGTAAAGAGTGATATCTTGATTCTGGATGTTAAAATCAAATGACATGACACGAAGAATGGCTCACAAACTTTGATTCGAATAAGAAGACAAATGTCGGACTTGCAGATAGTAGAAACCTTGCAGCTGAAGGCATAAAAGATATTGCTATCAAAAGAAAATATGGCAAGAAAGCACTCATATAGAGTACTATATGTGTTAGGAATGAAGTGCAATTTTATGAGCATTAATCAGTTAATGGAGAAAGGATTCTCAATCACCATGAATACTAACTCACTGCAACTTTTTGATTAACATAAGAAGCTTGTGCTAAAATCCACATTGTCAAAGAATAGAACTTTCAAATGTAGTATTCAAACTGCAAAAGAGGTGTGTTTGGCCAATAATGAAGGGAAAACTTGCAGATGGTTTTACTAAGGCAATGAAAATTAATAGATTTGAGTTCTTAAGGGACAAGTAAGGGATGATATGCTTGTAGAATTTTGGATTAAAGAGGGTGTGTTGGCTTGGTAATTAATCCATAATGAGAATAAAAGTTATTTAGAGAAGGATAAGCATTGGTTAGAAAAACAATTGGTTAAGTTTGTTTCATAGCTAAAGTTGCAAGTCACGATTCATTCACAAATGGAAAATCAGTTCCAACAAATCATATTTTACAACATTCTTTATCTGTGTTGTTTGTAATGCAAGAAAACAAGTGCTGCGCTAACAAGTTCATTCTATGATAATGGTTTGGAATCATGCTTCATTTTATTTTATTACTTTGAGTCGTGCTTACATGACAATAGCACACCTAGTGTTTGCAATTATTTTCTAATAATTTTTTTATCATTTCTGACAGTTTTTTTTTTGAAGGGATAATTTCTGATATCTCTTGATATAAAAAAAATAGATAATTTTTCGTAGTGTGCATACACATATTATTTAAAAAATCATTTAATTAAACTTCTTATACTAATTATCTTTACAAAATAATTTTTTATCATTACATATATTTTAGATGCATAATAATAGGATTTAAAATTTTACAATAATATTTACCTATTTTTTATTTTTTTGACAAAAATAATTTTAATTTAGTTTATGTATATAATAGTATATATTTTTTATTTTTATATTAGTCATGTGATGACTCAAGTTCAAATCCAAAATTTCATATAAAACATTCTTACAACTAAATCACTAGATTATAACAACGAAAACGGTATATAATAATATATGAATTTAACAAGTTACACCAACATTTAAAGAGAGTATATAATTTTGCCACATCACTCTAACTTTCTAAAATAAACGCTAGCTAACAACTGTCCTATGAAAATTGTTTAAGTAATAAACAATGATAATAACGTTTGCATAAACCCCTCAGAAAAAAAAATTGCATAAAAAATTGTATAAATATTTGACATATAGATAAGTTTTTTTCCTTTGGATTCATTAAACAATATTTTTAGGATTTTGCATCTTAAAATTGATAATAATGATTATAACTTAGAATCAAAGATGCATGCTCTTTAAACTCATAAAGTATATACATGAATGATATTTATAAGAAATGTTAATAAAGATTCCATTTGAAATGGCTTGTTCCACACTTTAAAACTTGAGGAACAGATGCATGAAACTGGAAGGGACAGAAAGAATAATAGCCGCAATGGTTGACGCATCACGCATGTGCTGATGATGCAGCCGAAAGCATATAATAATAAATCCTATTTTTTTTTGTCTGGGGTTCGAACCCTAGTTGCTGAATATATGCATTGCCTTTACCAACTGAGTTAGGTTTACGAAGACAATAAATCTCTGTTAATTAACAAGTGCATCATTTTGTCCCAAAAAAAATTAGTGCATGCTAAAAAGAAATATTTTCTTCAAATTACAAGTTAAACATTTGTTAATATAATAAAGTCATTGTTAACATATAGGAGGGTTTTCTTAATATTATTACTTCAGCTCAATTTTAATAGTTTATTTTTTAATTTTTGTTTTGAATTTTTGGTTCATTAGAGTTTTCTTAGTATTTAACACCTCAGTTTTAACTAGATAAATAACTTTTATTCATTCAATAATATTTTAGAGAGTTTTCTTAATTTCTGATGAATTCATTAACCCTAATTTTATAAGTTTGTCGCTTGCAAACTTGTTTCTTTTCAATCTAAGTTTAGCGCTTGATAGCCTTCACTTTCGACAACGTCAACATGTACAAATGTGATATACAAGTAATTTTAACATTTAGATCTATTTAATTATCCATACACATTGTATGATGAACTTTCAATAAATTATCTTCACTAATTAATTGATTCACCTCACATAGTAGGCTATCATGCTATTTCTCTTTGGAATACAAATAGGCTATCATGTTATGGCTATTCATGATGACATAGTCAAGTCACATGTGTACTCTCCCAACAGCATCATAACCACGCTCACTCACAAGTGACAAGCTAGGTTCAATGTTCAAACATTTTTCAGTTTTGTATTCATCTTCACTCTTCCTAAACCCTAAACCCTTAATAAGAAAAACACATGAGTTTAAATGAAATTTTTAGTTTGGTCAAATTAGCCATATTAAGAATAAAATTATGGTCATTCTAGCTAGTTCCTATTATTTGACCAATATTTGTGATTTATTGTTAGGAAATCTTAAATTAATTTAATATTTTTTCATGGACTCAAGAGTTTTCCCTCTATATTTTTTATTGAGCACCAATTTTTATATTTACTCTCAAATATATTTACGGCAAACCTAATCATACTTTTAGGAGTAGTATACTTTAAAAATTAATGTTTTAAATGAAAAAAACAATATCATACTTTTAGGGTGTTGTGTAATGTGAGGGCTCAACATGTATATTATTTATTTTTGGCCTTAGTATTTTGTACCGTGGTGCAATGGTTTTTGTTGTCAGTTTTTGTGAAGCTTTTATCGTTGTATTGTTTTTTCTTACCACATCTGGTGCTTTGAATCTTTTACACTATATTTCTTTGGCCTTTTCAAAAAAATATATATATAAAAAAAAATGGTCTATTTGAAATGGAAATTAGGCAACCTAATCCTTGACTTGTAGTTATTTCATTAGAATTAAAAGTAGATGAAAATAAGGAGGAAAATGTGACCAAGAAATTTGGCATACTTCTTTTTGACCAAAAAAATTGGCATATTTATTCCAACAAAAAATCAAAAATGAAAAGTAACACATGACTATATACCCATGCCCTCTCCCATATAAGAGAAACAATAGCAGTCACAGATTTTGACTACTGGTTAAAAATCATATGACTTGTATTTAAGTTTTGAATTCTCTTTAAAAAAACTTGGCTTGTAAAAATTATAATATGAACCGTCCAATCTCTTGATAGATTGAAATCCATTGACTATAGTATTTAACGATCTTAAAGAATTCGGGTCACGGAGAAGCTATGACCCTCTCATGTTCCTATCAAAAGGAGGACAATCTCCAACCCTAGGCACAACAACATTCTTAGAAGTAGAAGATGGCGACATTGTTGATGGTGTTGCGAAAAATGACGGCAAATTATAATAACGAAATTGCTCATTAGTATTATTAATATTATTCTGATGATGATATTGTTGATGATTATTATTATTGTAAAGACTTGAAGCAGCACGTCGAAGATCTTCATCATCCTTACTACAAAGCACTTGTGCATATTGCATTAGGTTTGGGAACACTTCTTCTGATGATGACGATGAACGATTAAGAGGCTTCGGTGGAGCAAGCTGCGAAGAAGAAGAGGAAGAAGATGAAGCATTATTCTTATTACGCGGCGGTGTTGGATCCGATGGCAAATTAGAAATGAGTTGAGGGAAATTAAGCTTGGCTTTGTTTCCTTTGAATCTCAATGCAGCTTCATCATAGGCAGTAGCTGCAGCTTCAGCTGTTTCAAAGGTACCAAGCCACACTCTTGCTCCTTTTTTAGGATCTCTTATTTCAGCTGCCCATTTTCCCCAAGGTCTTTGCCTTACACCTCTATAATGTTTTTTCTTTTCATTACCTAATTCAAATCATTTTAAATAATTGGTTAGAACATGTTTGTCCACTTATATCTAAGTTTTCATTTGTAAATGGCAAAGACAAAGTTTCATTATATATAAATGGAAATTAAAATATCCAATGAAAATTTATACACACTTAAAAAATCAACATCTTACATATAAGATAAAGAAATAGGACACATAAAAGCATTGAACATAACTAATAATGGAAATTATGTAGTGGTGGTTTTTGCGGAGTTTTTTTGGGTTCGATGTTACGCCTATATGCGGCATCTTTGTATTTCATTTTCTCCGTCTCTTTGCGTCTTGCTAAGAGTTTCGGTTTCAATAATATTTGCCGTTATAAAAAAAATAATGGAAATTATGTCATTTGAATTAGGTTTGACATATAACCTTTTTTTTGGTTGATTTTCCAATTTTTAGAAGAAGTAGCCCCTGAAATTTGGAGTTTGTCCGAAAGATAAATAAAATTTGAAATTGTACGTATGAACTAATCATGGAAAGAAATTATGTCATTTAAATTAGGATTGAAATATAATAATAATAATAATAATAATAATAATAATAATAATAATAATAATAATAATAATAATAATAATAAAACAATAATAAATAATGTATATACAACAAATTAATGGAGCTTTTTGTGAAGGAGAAAAAATAAACATTTTTTGGAGTTCCTAGCAGTTTGATTTGTAACACCAAAGGAGTAATACGTAGATAGATGAAAAATCTTTCTCAAAAATAATAATAGAGTGAGAGATAAAATATCAGGATTAGTTGGACTTAGGTTATTGGTGAAAATATCTTTATCAATATGTGAAGAAACACTATGACCAAACCTTGATCAAGACATCTCCTAGTTATCTAAATAGACCATAATACATTCTTAAAAAAAATGAATAAATATAAAATTATAAGATCTTGATCATTTCAAGATAATAGAGAAAGGACACTACATAACAATATCTTCCAAATCAATGAAGAAATTGAAGAGAATGAATGAACTTTGTAATACTTTACCTTGATTTGTAGGTTGAGATGGTTCTTGTTTCTCCATAAACAAAGGTGATGGTGAAGCTTCTTTCCTTTGATTCTTCTACTCTTATATATGTTGATATTTATACTATAGCTATGTTGATGAGCTTTGAAAACTTGATAAAAGCAGATCTAAGATTTCTCAAAAGAGAGGATCGGTTATTTGAAGATGAATGAATGAAAATAAAACACCAAGATCAAAAGAGAGAGATTCTGTTTTGCTTCTTTTAAATATGAGAAAGAGAATGACAAAAATTCAAAAAGGAGATAATAATGAAATTAAGAAAAGAACAAGATAAACATTAATATAGACTTTAACTATCTTACGAAGATTTTGGTCCAAAAAAAGATAAACGTACGAAGATGTCTTTGTATTAAAGTATAGACATCTCTTTTTGTTTTACACCACTCTATTTTGAATTTTTTTTTTTTTTGTCTTAGATAAAGTGGTAATCCACTGAAAATAAACTTACACACAACTGTGAGCTTCCAAGTTCGAATCCGGGTCACGATGTCCGGCCTCGCAATTTCGACATTTGTCAATTGAGCTAGGACTTCTAGACCTTTTAAATTTATTATTAAGAGATAAACATATGAAGTTATTGATGTGTATATAGTTTCTCTTTTTCTATTTAAAAAAAAAAGAGTTTCTCTTTTTCTTTTTATTTAGAAATATATCCATCCTGTTTTGTATTTTTTATTATTATTATTATTATTTATTTTGATTCTTAAGGGAAAGAGTCGTGATAATAAAAATCCTTGTTTAAGTAAAGTTTAGTCAAACATAATTCAATTTAAGATTCAGATTCAGTTTCTTAAATCTCATGTTTGATGCACCAAAGGGATATGATAAAATAAATCATTTTCTTATCATATCCTGACTTTTCTTTGTAATTTCAATCCTGAATATAGGCTGAGTTAGAAATTATCCTGATGGGATTAGAAGATCATTCCTTATTTATTATCTTGATATTCTGTCATTTTTAAAATATTGTCATTTTTAAAATAACGTTAGCATGTATTTTCTATTATAATTAATAACATGTCATTTTTACAATATTTAATTAATTATGAGAGCAATTTTTTTATTATAATGATGTCCTGTTTGTTATCATGTGCGGATCAAACACATGATAGGATTAATGTTTATCATGTCCTTATCATATCCTATCTCTATCTAGTTTTATATCATATCCTGCCTCTATCCTATCCTGACCATCAAACGGACCCTTAGGGTGCGTTTGATCTAAAAAAATGAAGGATTGAATATGACAACTTTATTTGTACACCGTTTGATTTGTAAAACTGTTTCTGAAGGCAAGGGACAAGATAAAAGCATAAATTTTTGTCATTCACTAAACTCCGGCACAACTTTTTGTCTCATAAGTTATCTAAAATACAAAAATAGTTTTTTGTCCACCAAAACTTATTCAACATCATACAAGTTTGTTTGTCAAAAAAAAAAAATCATACAAGTTTGTCTTGTGTTGTTATGTTCAGTACATACTGTTTAGCAAATCAAATGCACCCTTAGATAAGAGAATTAGATTGATTTTAATTATGAATATGAATGGTATAGTTATTAACTTTGTCGATGATTAATCAATGTAGAAAAGTTTCTTTAGACAAGTCTCTAGTAGAAAAGTTGTTCACAATCTTTTTGTAGATTTTTGTAAGGGACATTTTGTATAATTTATGCTCTCTTTGTTTATTAATAAAGATGATATTTATTCATTCAAATTGATAAAACATATAAAAAAAAACACAAATTCAACGTCGCTAAAACTAGAAAAGATGAATCTACAAACAAACTCGTTACACCTAGTTTAATCTCATAAAGAGCGGAAATGTCTATTAATATAACAATCAAAATAAAAGGAAATACACATGTCCCCATATATGTAACTTTGACGTTCAATATATCATCTGAATTTGTAATAGTATGAAACTCATTTATCAATGTGAATCAAACAAACATTGCAACAAAACGAACGTTAAACAATACCACATTAAAATGACGAACAAAATAATGTCACATCCAAACAACAAAATCACGAAGGAAAAAAAAAACAAAAAAACCACTTTTTTGCCAAAATTAATATCACTTTTTAGACAAAAAAAGACGATATCTCGCTACAACCCTAAATGTCTCTCTCAATTTTCCCAACACTTTTCTTCCTCGTCCTCAAAAGATGGGCGACTTTTAACTATTTTTTAACCTATAATTACCCTTTGTACCACATTTTTTAATTTTTGACAAGGTTTAAACTCGATAATAATTTATCTAAATTAATATTTTGAATCCAGTTTCACTTGGGATAATTATTGTAATTGTTAAAAATTAAGATAAAATTGTTTAATGTCAAAATTTATTATTTTAAGCAGATGAAATGTGGCATATTTTAACAGGGGACAATTGAGTTAGGGAAAAGTAGGTTTGGTATGTATATTATATATAGATCTTATTACAAGTGTCAGCTTATGTCTTGTGAATGAGTTTTCTTGGTATTCTACCTTGTTAGGATTATAATATTTGTGTATAGTATATTTAATTGTTTGGATCGCATAAAGAATATATGTGGGGTATAATACATTGAATGTACATTCATTTTTGTTTTCTGGAGAGTTCCATTTTTGGACTAAACAGTGTTAGTTTCATCCTTTTAGTTTGAATTTTTTTTTTTGACAGAATTGATTGTCTATTTATGTAGTTATGCTACTTTTAATTTAGCATTAAGCTAAGTATATAATAAATTTGACTTTGTTTAATATATATAAGTAAATTGAACTTGCACCATGCACAAATTGATTTCCCATTATTAAATTGGAAGATATCAAGGTTAAGGTAAAGGATGATGATAATGTAGTTGTGATAAGTGAAGAGAGGAAGAGGGAAGAAGAAGAAGAAGGTGTCAAGTATTTGAGAATGGAGACAAGAATTGGAAAGTTCATACGCAGTTTTGTTCTTCCTCACAATGCTAATATGTCTTTTGTTTCCGCTTCTTGTCCAAATGGTGTTCTTACTGTTGCTGTTCTTAAAAAATTGTTTCCTCATGGTTACTCTAACAAGCCTATGAGAACCATTCTAGTAAAGAATGGTTTGAATTGAAACCCTTTTTTATAATAGTAGTTATCTTAGTTAATGTGAGACTATGTGATGATTAACTATGAAGCACGAATGCTACTGAGATTAGGTGTGTCTGACACTGACACCTATGATTACACTTAATTATGTCATTTTCAGAAATTATTATCGGAGTTGGCGTGTCGGTGTCGGTGTCTGGGTCGTATCTGGTGTCTGTTTGTCCGTGCTTCGTAGGTGATGAATCATGCGGTTAATGTGTAAGACAATGTGATGGAAGGATGATGTTAGTGTGTAATAATTAGGGAGTATTTGATTGATGCACTGCAGATTACATTAAGATATGATGATGATATGGTAGGTTTATTTGTATTATTAATATGTAGCACTCTAACTTTAAGATATTTGAAGGTGTGCCTAAGTGTCTGACATGTCTCGGTGTCCATTTTCTAAAATTATAACTCAGTTTATTTGTCGTGTTTCATACATGACTCGTGAAGAAATCTTATTTATTTGCATGTAAGGGGATGGGATATATATCTTATGGAATCATTACTAATTTTGATTGTGATTACATTTTCTTGATCAATAAATCCATGTTTGTTTTAGTTATGATAGACTAATCAATTAATTTGTTCTGTTTGTCTTATATTATGCATCTGAGAATTGATTTGTGTTACCATATTTGTCTCTACCTGTTGAACTTTGACGGTTCTTAAATCTCTTGTTGTACAATGCATTTTTCAGTTTTTGCAGCAACCTGGATATTCTTTTCAGCCTTTTATTTCTAGGATATAAGTAGTAATTTGGTTTCTTCTTAATGTCCAAAAAGAATAGGTTAATGTCACTCTAGACAGCTCACCTTTCAATGTTGAAATTCTTTGGTTTAGAACTGTAGCTGTTTGTTCCAAGATCTTTGTATAATAGAGGGATTTTGAATTCCTGTAAATGGAGAATCACGAAGTTGTTGTAGTGAAACAACTTTGTTCCTTTGATTTTGATCGGAATAATCACAATGTGACCTTGTATTTTGGAGCGATTTACTAAGTTTGAAATGCGAGCCATCTAATCTTGATCGAATTGTGAGTGTTGTTTGACATATGCAAATAAAATATTGAGAATCCTCATAATCTAGGAATTGAATCCTCTAAAGTAACGACATTGGCGATATCGGTGCAGCGATTGTAAAGCTGTTGGATTTAGATACAAGATCCTAATGAAAAGAACAACACGAACATAAAGTAAGCGTAGTGGATATGCGGATGTTGTGTTGGATGTGTATCGTGTATGATATCTTCGTGAATGCATAGTAAAGAACCGTACCAACTAGTAATAATGGACAAATGATATGAGACTGGCTATCACTTGTTGAATAACATCATCACATAAATGGAAAAGTGTACCCTTTCCACTATTTAGTTTTTTGTCATACATTGACTGTGTAATCATCTACATCAATATTTCATGTCCGTTGATTTCTTCCTCGGTCCAGTTCCTTAATTCATATGCAAAAATAGTCACACAACTCATCTTAATTGTCTCTTCAAGTTATTATATTTTAATACTTAAAAGGGTAGGAAGAAGGAAAGATCAACCAGTCTTGTAGCTTTTTCTTGTTCCAGCAGAATAGAATGAAATCATTATCTCTTTCACCTGCACATTAAGAAATTTCAAATTAGCATTTATTTTTACATGTTTGGCTTGTGCAAAAGTTATTTTTCAACAATCTAATCACTAATTACTTCTCGATCGTACAAGTTATAAAAAACCTTTTGTAGCACCGATCCTTTCGATTGAAGACATGTCTGATGTATAATACGGTTGACATGACATTAACACATCGTGTCAATCATGTTAAACACTGACGACATCAACATGCCTGATAAACTTATTTACTGTCCGAGAAAACTAACTAACCCAACAATAGCAGAAGCAAGAAACTTCACCAAATCCATTGGGGTCAATCCAGGATTTTTCTTTTATGGCTGTCAAGTAACAAATTATGGCCATTCATTGCTGGAAAACTATAATTCATAGTTCTATAAATTGCAAATGTGGTGGCCGTAATATAAGTTTTAGAGGTTTCTGCTTCGACATCACAATAAATTCAAGATTAATTGATACAAAATCTTTTTATGAAATGATAAAAATATATCCTAGCTTGATTTCTGAAATGAATAAATGGAACTTTGAGGCTTAGATAATCTTTTTCGTAATATTTAAGAAAATCCAAATTCAAACATTCAGGACTTTTACTAGAACCAAATTTTTTAATAGATATGCATATGCCCAGAAACGTTCAATTAGCATGGTCCACTTTCTTCATTATAAAATAATCTGTTGTTATTAACAATGAATTGATCCAAGTGATAAGAGATTTTAGACCCCTTAAATAAATGGTCAAATGTTCGATCCTAATAATCGATGGTGGAAACTTCGTATCAATAATAATAATAATAATCCCTCTAAAAAAAATTGAGCATAAATATGTAGAATATTGTAAAAATTCCTCTAAAAAAAATTAGAATTTTTAACAAAACATAAATTAAAGGGTTAAATATGTTTTTGATCCCTATAAAATTTGGAATTTCTAAGTTTACTCCTTACTTAATTTTAATAGTTTTTTTAGTCCCTATAAAAATAATTTACATGTAGTTTTAGTCCGTACATAAACAAAGATTCTCTAATTATCCTTAAGCTCTTAAATTTTTGAACGATTTTTTTGTGAAAATTTTAGAACATTACAAAAGGTTTGTTTACTAAAATTTAGAATTTTTTAACATAAAATGAATTAAATATGAATATTTTTAAAAGACAAAAATTTAAGATAAAAGTAACAAAAATTAGGACGTAGAAATAAAATTGAGAGATAAGTTTTTACCGATGAACTTTTAGTAATGTTCTTAACACTTCTACAAAAAATTGTTCAAAATCTTACAAGTTTTAACATAATTAAACAAATTTAGATTTAATAAAGACTAAAACTGAGTGCAGAAATTTTTTATAGGAACTAAACCGAAAAATTGGTATATTTATAAGAACTAAAAACATATTTAATGATACAATGAGTGTTGTTATATATAAAGATTAGTTGGAGTAACTAACTCCAACTAACTCTTGACCAAACTTTCAAACACTTTAACTAACTAGTGTACTCTAACTAATCTTTTTGTTTTCAGGAATAGAAATGCTAGAGGATAGGCCTTTAGTTTAGTATGTCTTATTAATGTGAGGATGTGGAAAAATTGAATAGAGTTTGAATAAGGTCTTCTTTGGTCATCTAAGGGTTTAGGCGGCTAATGTGGCACCAGATCTGACCATGGAGGAGTGCAAACAGCTCAACCAACATCGGCCTTCAAAATGCATGGGCCTAAAAAAATATATAGCCTAATATCCACGCCCCACTCAAATTAAAAAAAAAAAACATAAGTTCATTCTTTTTCTTTTTTCAGTACGCGTCTGAGTTTTTCTTCTCACTCAACACCTCTCTTTTGCTTAATATTTTTTATTTCGTTTCATGTTTAGAAGTTCTTCTGATTCTGATTTTTTAATGAAGTTTAGCTACACGAATTTTGTTATGCGTTGCTTAATGCTTATTAGTAATTACTTTTTAAAATTTCAATGTATAATTGCTAATTTTTTTTGAATGTTGCAAATATATGGTTCTAATATATGTTGAATGTTGAAAAATATAATTGCTAATTTTGTTATATGATGGACGTTGTATGTTGACAAATTTTGGTATATGTTGCTAATATATGTCTCCAAAATTCCAGGTTCTACATTTTTTTTCAGTCTTCCTCTACGTCTCTTAAATTGCCTCTTAGGATTAGAAAGACTTAAAAAAATTATGTTTTCGTTTTACTGGAGCCTATTTTACTATGAGAGTTGAGGCTCATATTTTATAGGAACGATCATGTAAGGCACGATATTACTGTTGCAAAGGGAGGAAGACAGAGGGAGTTTCAGTGGCGAAGAAGAGGGTTTCAGAGGGTGTAAGGAAATTCTATTATGTTAAGGAAGACGTTGCATGGGCGAGTGGGGGTGCAGTTGCTAGATTTTTGAATGGAGGACATGTTTCTATAGTCAAACAAAAAATCATGGACGCGACACAGGTTTTGATAGTGTCATTGATTCCCATGGGTGGTGATAATGTTTTCTTGTTTTATTCTTGGAAAGATGACATTTTATCTGTTATTAATGGAGCGGCTGAATTTTTTAATATGTTCTTCTTGGAAGTTCGTTCGTGGTCACAAAATGAGGATATTGAATATGAAAGAGGAGCGTGGTTAATGCTTTACGGTGTTCCATTGCACGCATGGAACATACAATTTCTCAATTTATGTTCTTCGTTGTTTGGGAGACTTATAAAAGTAGATCTTTGCACTACAAAATTTAAACGGTTAGATTTTGCATGTATTCTGTTAATCATTACAACTTCCAAATTATTGATGTGTGTTTTGAAGATGATGAGTCACATGTTGCTTCAGGTTACTCCGATCCAAATAATGAACCCGTAAATGAGCCATTGATAGAAACACTTTGAAGGTGAGAAAAACCACAAGAAGGGGGGGGGGGGGGGGTTGAATTGTGTTTTTGGAAACTTTTTCTTAAACGTTCTAGATAAC
>Ga0315914_1001471_pt1 | contig 35241 bp, 26 predicted proteins | sample MpolenodulesMG_FD_203920 | JGI IMG/M metagenome (GOLD analysis project Ga0315914, IMG submission 203920) | Medicago polymorpha root nodule microbial communities from Los Angeles, California, United States - elongated nodules | ecosystem: Host-associated > Plants > Roots > Nodule | place: USA...
GATTTACACTGAATAAACTAGAATGACATTCATAAAGATTAAGAGTTACAGGTTACATAAACATGAGCTAGAACAGAATCATCTCTTGACCTAATCACAAAAGATCTAGCTACCCGTGGCTATAGCACAAATAACTAATGTAAAAGAAGGATTCATTACATGAAATTGGTAACCGAATATGAGTTTTGATGGTCTCCCACCTTCTCTCCAGATCTCCAGCTCCAAAAGACAGTTTCTTTCTCCAAAATGTCCAACCTCTCCTTCAGAAAACAACTTCCCTTTTATAGGAAAATTCTCAGATACGCTAAAATCGTACTCCGATGCTGTAAATCGGAGCACGATTGCTTCATTAAACTCATATCCCAGCTGGAGCGTCTGCCAAATCGTAGCCCGATTTGGTTCCATCGAAGCACGATTTTTTACGAGACAAACTGTCTCAAATTTGCTGTAAAATTGTAGCCCGATGCTGTAAATCGGAGCACGATTTCTTCTTTGTTTGTCAACATCAAATGTGTCATTTGAAACTTCTATCTCATGCAAAATCACCTGAACTCATCTCAAAAGTACATAAAAACCAAAATAAAAGTATGTATGACCTAGTGTCATCAATGTCTCAAATCCATGGTTGTGGGTTCCCGTGGTTACATGGAATATGAATTAAAAATTGTAACATTTTGTCATGTATGATTAGTCTAAATCGGATCAGCCAAATATCATTAGTCACATTTTCCATAATATATAATCGTCACACTTGACTATATTTTGTGTGAACACGCATCTTCTGCACGAAACTGCAAAGCCTAATCACTGGAGCAGGATAAGATTGTAATGGATGCAAAACTCTCTTTAATAGATTTAACATTATTACATTCTTAGGTCTGCATTCGAATCAGAACTTCTGATTAAACTTGAAAGAGTTACATTATCATCTCATCCAAATGCTTTTAGGTACATTTGATTATTTAACACATTAAAAAATGTGAAAACTAAAAATAGAGAAGAGTGGTTTTATTAAATCATTTTCATTAATTATTATTATATTTTCACTATCATAAATGCAAATTGAAAAATAATGAATTGGAAGTAATGCACATAATATGTTTATGCTGTGAACTTTGATGTGCACCCGTTGAAACCGCCAGGTTAGTGGCCTTAGTAACCAGGCTTAAAGAAGTGAAGTGAGCCAAAAGTTTAAAAATTGCTCTTCTCCCATACAAAATTGCTCACTCACATAAACTATCCAAAATGCCCTCCACATGATTTAAATCATCTTTGGTATCATCAACATGACTTAAGTCGCACTCATGCTTAATTCAAGAGTGAGTTAACGCATGCTGAACCCCAACGTGAGTTGACTCACGCGGGGTTGCATTCATACATATTCAACTTATTTCATTTTTCCATTGCCATAATTCATGCCTTCACTTATTGTGGCACATATCCTCATTTCAAATCCTCTTTCCCACTCAATATTAGTATTATTTCTTCACCTACCTTAGCAGATAAATCGCAATATTTTCTTGACCCATATATAATTTTTTGAGTGGTATACTATACTCTATATATTTAATTTTCCCGTCCATATTTTAGTGCTTATAAATTTTCATTTGATATATGACGATAGCACCAAACAGGGAATAGAGCTGTAATTGAGCAATGTGACATGTCTCTGGCTTAAACTTTGAAAACTTTATTAAAAATCAAAAGATGCATCATGTGCTCGTGAATGAAAGTTTGGTAAATTGCGTATACCATGCACAAACATACATTAAGGAAAAAGCTAGGCATAGTTTTGAAAACACTACCCATGCACATATTGACTAATTAAGGTTTGAAAAAGTTTGTTTACTAATTAAATTAGTTAGTTACCGAAATGTTAGTTGGTATTGTGATTTGTTTGCTAAGGTAGGTGAAGAAATAATACTAATATTGAGTTGGAAGAGGATTTGAAATTGGGATATGTGCCAAAATAAGTGAAGGCATGGATTATGGCAATGGAAAAATGAAACAAGTTGATTATGTCTGAATGCAACCCCACGTGAGGAACTCACGTTGAGGTTTGATGTGCGTTAATTCACTGATATTTAGCGTGAGCGTGACTAAAGTCACGTAGATGATATCGAACGTGACTTAAGTCACGTGAAGGGTATTTTAGGTAGTTCATGTGGGAGTGAGCAATTTTGTATAGGAGAAAAGCAATTTTCCAAAAGTTTAGATAAATTTTTTATGGACTGCAGTCCTATCCATGAAGTAATTTTTTGGTCAATTTGTCTATGAAATTCTAAACTACAACTGTTGGCTTCGGTGTAAAAAGTGACTAATGGCATACTTTAGTGAAATCGGCTTGAAGTTGAAGGGCTTAAGGAAGTGAAGTGAACCCAAAGTCAGTAGATGAATCATGAATGATCAATCATGAGAATTGCACAAGAAATCACTAAGCTCAATATGGATGCAACATTTTATGATCATAACAATTCTATGAGACTGGGTATTTGTATGCGAAATGATAGGCAAAGCACAAGTTGTGTGTGTGAAGCCGAAACTATAGTCTATGGCATTCCATTCATTGCGCCAAGGAATATCATCTCACAATGTGATTTTTCAGTTCTCTAAGTTAGTAGGTTGGTTTCAATCATGCATATGAAGCCGAACCGTATGTAATTTGGAGTTATTATCATATGATCTATTCTTGCATAATATTAGTTTTTTTACTCAATGAAATATTTATTTTTATTTTGCAAATAAGTTGTTAATCACAATATTAGTCTTAAAAGTTGGATGTGCTTAACTCAATTTTACAAAACAAACTCGTAAGGTTAGGAATGTTTCACTTATAAACACATGTTTAGATCTAATCTCATCAAGTGATAGATTCTTAATTAATTACCCCTCTGATCTTTATTATAAGAAAAAAAACTAAAAAATCATCAAAATCAAAGTTGTTGTGATTTTTTAAATGTTTTTACAAATATACCTTCACAAAAATTTGTGAAGCATTAAATATACTCACTAATATTGAAAGGACAAACATTAAATGAGGGTTAGAAATGTCTTTTAAACAATAAATGTACCTTGAAAACTTTTTCTTATAAATAAGAACAATAATTTTTTTGATAATTTTTTTACAAATAGGACCGAAAGGTGTATTAGTAATAGTAATTCCTAACCTAACTATAATCAACATCAGTTCAAAATTTATTAGCTAGAGAGTTAATTCAAAAACATATAGAAGCAAAGCTTACACAATCAGCTGATCAAGCAATTCAAAGAAAATCTATAGTTGGAAAGAAAAACACGATTCTCCATACACATATCAAATTAAATGCGCATAAATATTATTTTAATAATTAATTACACATGCATATGATTATATATAGCCATTGATCAATATTTTGATTCAATATATAAATTAATCTCACAGTCAAATTAAGCACATAGTAAGTATATAGAGTGTACTTAGAGATTACAATTACAACATCAACCATTAGAAAGCCAAAGATAAATAAAGTTAATGCTTGATATGTACGAGCATACATGCATGTAGGTAGCTTTTTGTATATAAAAGAAAAACAATTTCACAATTACAAGCTAGCAAGAAACTGTATTTGCTTTAGAAGAGGAGTTAGAGTTTCCATCAGCTTCTCGCATGGGTGGTTGTGAATTCCCTCATAAGTAGTCACCACAATGCTAGTATCTTTGGATAGCCTTTGCACCTGTTTCTTCACGTTGCATGTGTGATGTGTGCATCGATAGTAGCTTCTTTATATTTTACCAATGCAAATTTATGAATCAAGAAAACAAATAATTTAGTGATCCCAATACATCAAAGAGAGGAAGTCAACAACAAGTAAAGGAGAAGCAGCTAACCACAACATCGAAGACTGAAAAAGGGATATCACATATGATACAAAATCTAAAGTAGTAAAAACAAAACCAAAAAGAGATATTGATCATTTTTCACTTTGATCTCTCATTTGCTATTCTTTACTCTTTTTTTTTCTCTTGGTTAAATTATACGAGTAGTCTTTTAAGTTTAAGGTTTGTGATAGATTGATCATTTGTGTTATTTTGGTCACACAAAAGTCTTTTAAGTTTGAGGTTTATAAAAGATTGGCCCTTTAAGTTATTTTGGTACATAAGTCATTTAAGTTTGTAAACATTTTCGATTTAGTCTTTCTGCCACATCATCGTTTTTGTAATATTTGGTTAACAAGAGGACTACATTGGAAACGTTTACAAACGTAAAGAACTTATGTGTAACCAAAATAACTTAAATGATTGATCTGTTACAAACCTCAAACTTAAAGGACTTATGTGTGACCAAATTAACTTAAAAGACCAATCTATTACAAACTTCAAACTTAAAAGACCCCTGATGTAATTTAGCCTTTTCTCTTAATTTCCATCTCTTTCCATTAAAATTTATAAAATTACTAGAGTGAAATTAAGAGAGACAGAGAGTTATGTAAGAGATGTAGAAAATAGCGAAGGAGAGGATCTCTTAATTTGAAATTTTATCTTAAAAAATATCTTAGAGAGAGTATAATTTGGAGATAACACTCCAGTACCCGTGGAGTTTTGTATGGATTAAAACAAATCATTCAATCATACATGTCATATCATTTTTTATATTTAATTATTTTAAAATAATTTCAAATTTTAAACTAGTTTTGCCGATAGAGTATTGTTAATCAATAAAGAATTTAATTAGTATAATTTATCAGTGTACAATTATTTTGCACCTACATCCAATGATATACTGTCATGTTAATTAGTGAATATAAAAACATATGAGATATCATATTCATTAATTGACGTGACACAATTTTGTTGGATGCATGTTTAAAATAATTGTTCGGCGATAGAGTATACTAATTAAACTCCTCAATAAAGGTATCAAATAATTTTCCTTTTTTTTTTCATTTATAACAAAAAAAATTACAATCTTTAGGATGCATTTACTATTTAAATGACTTTTTTACCCTTATATAAAGTATTTGTCTTTTAAATAACTAGTGAATGCATTAAATATCTCACAATTTCTAAAGAACTAAGAAGTATTAAGCCTTAGTTTAAAAAATATATGAGAATACTTATAAGTTGTAGTTTATAACAGATAGCGGATAAACTATCTGATAGCAGATAAGCTAGTTATTGAAATTTTAATGTTTGATAAAATTAATGATCGGATAAAATTGTGAGAAAAAATAATAACTTTAACCTACTTAAATTAACTTACCGAAAGCGATGGTTACCAAATTAGTCTTCTATACGAGCTTATAAGTTAGCTTATTGTGTTTGTCAAAAATAAAAAGTTTATTAAAGTATAAACTTTTTTCGGGGACTTAAAGAATAAACTTAGAAAAGTGTATTATAATTATTATTGCTATTATTTCAAGGGAAATGATATCTTGTGTGCTAAAGGCACAAGTTAATTAAAAAACCAAATGTAAAAAACAATAATAATAATAAAAATTGAAGATTGTGCATTCAATATCTTAAAAGTTTTAAAAATTACCTTTTAAATATAATTGTTTTTAATTTTATTTTTAGTTTCTTAACTTATGTGCACTTGCAAGTTAACATTCCGCTTATGAGTGCATTATTATCATTACTTCAGTTGTCTACATTAACAATATTTTTAAATGATTCTTGCAACTGCAAGACATTTATCAAAATCGTCCCTCCATTTATATTTGTAAAGATTATAATGACAATGGACAGAGATACATTTGAAACTATAAAGTGAAATTTAAGATGAACCTACATTTTGCAATTCTAGAAACTATTTTGAAATATTGATAATTTCGGAAACTATGTTGACCAGTCCTACACTTTTAGAGAATAAATTGGATGTTTTCTCTTCTTTTAATATACTAATAGACAGATTATATTAAATTTTAGAGAAGAAATTGGATATCTACTCTTCTTTTAATATACCAATAGATCCCCTCAATTTTTAATAGACAAATTCTAAGACCGATTCCCAATTTTCAAATAATATTGCAATTGGCAATGGTTACCATGCATAATCCAAGGTCACGATATTTCGCTTTAACAAAGTGTACCCTTCTTTTGTCAACAAAAAAAAAGGGGTAATTAATTCATGCTCCTAAAGTTAAAATTTAGTATTTTGTTCTAGTTTCCTAAAAAAAAAGTAAGTTGCTCTATTTAGATTGATTTATTTGACCTATAATTATGTGTCTATATATGTATATATGTTAAATATCAAAATATATGCGAATATTCGATTCATATAAATGTAATATGGGTTTTATATATACTTCTCCTTCGAAATGTAATATTCATATACTATAGCATTGAAAAAAATAATCAAGATATACTGTATACGAAAGAATAATTTTGTTAAGTTTGAAATTGAGGGTGCAATATATATGCAACTTAGAAGAAAACCAAATGATGATTTCATACACATACACATGGAGTATATACCTGGGATACTTGCTGTTCTTGACAGCTTTTTGTCCATATTTCCTCCAACGATAACCATCATCCAAAATATCATCAACACTTCTTGTCTGAAATGCAAACCTTGGAACTTTTGTTGTTTTCTTCACTCTCCCACCTTTAACCCTTTTCTCCTCTAACTTGTTTCCCTTTTCTTCTTCAAGTAGTTGATAACTCCCACTTTCATTATTATTGATTACCAAATTAGAAGAAGATGAAGTGCATTGTTGAATATTATCAACTTTTAATACCTCCTTAGCATCCCCAACAAGCAAGTTATTGTTGTTTTGACCTAAGAAAAAGTTACCCCACTCAATATCACCAAGACCTTGATCTTGAGATTCCAAAGGGTAGTTTTGTAAAGAAGGCGTAAAGAAGAAGGGGAGAGAAGTGTTATTGTTTTGAGCTTGTGGTGATGGCATATTCATTAATGGTGGTGGTGGATTTGGTGGGTCTTGGCTTTCCATTGAGTACTCTTATAAATTCCAATGAAGAGAGAAAATTATGAAAATGTTCTAGGGTTGAAATTTATAAGGGGCAAATTAAGATGGTGGAAGGTAGAAGAGGTTTGGCAACCATCACATACATGTACAACATATTGAGAGGGTGTAACACTAGAATGCATTGATGATAACGAAAAGAAAACAAAAAATTAAATGCATATATATGGGGCACGTATCTTTGTTATGTGTTATGTGAAAACTTGTAGGGCAGTTGAGCTGAAGTAGTTGAATTTAGTTGAGTTTATCATAGGGTGCAAGACAAGAGATATATACTATATATGCATATTCCACACTTATATGTTTTTATGGTATGTATGATCAATCGTACATGGTATACATTCTCTAGGCCACCACTTCATCTCACACACACGTTGAAATTGATGGACCGTTTACCTACCTATAAAACTTGCATTAAGTAGTATAGTTTTGCTTATGTCATGAGATAGAAAATTTTAATTGAATAATTTATTTGATGTTACCATAGTTTTGCTTATCTTGGTTACTATAGTTACGCGTTGAATAGTTTTGCCTATCTTGGTTAATATTGAAAACTTTGATGTTACTTTCATGAGATATACTTAAACATAAAATGATAAATTTTAATTGAATAATTTATTTGATGATTACAAACTAATTATACAATTAAATTTTGCACATGTACCAACAAAACACGTACATATATTTAAATCAATTTTTTTAAGGGATCATATATTTGTTAACCAAGATGATGACAACTATTCAATGGTCTTGGTGTTTTCTTGCAGGTTGATGCTGCAAAGTTGCCCACTATGGAGGTGTAATTTTTGAGGTTCAACCCTCTTCCATAAACATCCCTCTTTAACAAAAAAAAAATTTGAGAGTGATAGGAGAGAAAAGATAGAGGAAAATGATGAGGTGAGGTAGATGGAAATAAATTGTTGTAAAAGGATGTAAAAAAGTTTTGTTAGAATTATTATGATTATAGTTCGGTTGGTAGGAATACTGCATTGTATATGTATGAGTTGAGGTACGAATATCAGATTTTCCACTTAATTATTTTAGAGTGAAATTCTAATTATTAGACTATTTGACGGGAAAAAAAAAAGTTTTGTTAGAGATAATCCAACACCTAATTTTTCTTTGTTAATAACAACCTTCTTTTTTTTCAAAAAAAAAAACCTTTTTTTTTTGGTCAAGGTTAATAATAACCATTTATTTGTAAAATAAATAAAATACCCAAGTCACGCCATATAATGGTGCTTTGAAAAAATTATACGCAAATGTTAGTAGCTAGTAATTAGTTGTTAGTATATTATAAATTAGTTGAAAATATTAGAATTATTTCCTCAAATCACAGTAAAATGCTATTATATGATGTTATAAACATGATTTTGTCTAATGTACACAAACCCATTATTCATGTCCGATCTACAAGTTTAATTTCATTTAAGTTAATGATAAAACTTATTGATCCAATAATGAAAACAACTGCCTATATGGTGCAAAACTTATCTCACTTTATGCACCGCATAATTGGTCGATAAACATAATTTATAATCCTTGGCGAAGCAGAATAAAACCAATGAAGCCTGTCGTCGTGGTTATTTCTTGCTGTAACAAATAAAAAGGGATAGCTTGTAGAAACAGAAAATGCAGACAGTTAAACATAATAAATACTCAAGTTCTAATTATACGTAACCTTAAATAATGGTATGGTGGGTAGTACACATTAGACAACCGATTTTGATACCTTTTACCATGAAAATTCAGCATGGTAAATTTATTACGCATGTCTAAACTGATAGATAATTTGATTGGTTGAACTTGCTAGGAATGATAGTTAGCCAAGAGAAAAATGCAGACTTAGAAAAAGACTAAAACTGCTACTTTGGACCTCCAAACAATACTACTATATAGTTTGGTGAACATCATAAACGATAAATATCTATTCAAACACTGACTATATCAAACTAAAAAACGGGTAGCCAATTACATTACACTATCAACATCACAGCTACCATAGTAACTTAAGCATAGGAAAATAAGGATAAAATAGGTCTACCAATTTTAAACTCTAAAGTTTGACATTTAAAAGGCTTTTGCTATCTGAAGAAACTAACTTAGCCTGATCTTCTCTTCTTAAGAGACACATTAGTATACTCTGTTAGTGTACAACTATCTTACACATGCATCCAACAATGTGTTGTCACGTCAATTAATGAATATCAAAACACGTGAGCTGTCATATTCATAAGTTGGCGTGACAACATTGCATTTGATGCATGTGTAAAATAGTTATACAATGACAGAGCATACTAATTAAACTCAATAAATATGTGACTTTCGTGATAGCAATTTTAAAATTCATTTTCCAAGTAACAAAGAAAATATGGGAAAACATACAATTTCAGATTATTTTTTTCTTTCTTTCTTGGGTTGAAACAGAAATTCAGTTTCTTATAGTTCCTTATCTTGTTTTTCATACCGATTATGTGTCACAGCAATAAATTGTCTTCAGCTTACATAGTTTTCTTTTTACAGACAACTTACATAGTTAATTAGGTATATACTGAAATATTAACTTTGTCAAATAATTAACATTCGTATGAAGCTTCATCAAGATTATAATTTGATGAATCTTGATGTATCAGTATGGTCACATAGCATGGTGGCACAATATTTATTCATGCTGGTTATTTGCTGTTGAATATGCATTTGTTCCGAAGACAACTAATTACTACTTATTCTAACAGAAAATAGACCAGTGTTTATCAGAACTACAGCCAGACACCTATAGTACGAAAAAGAATGAAAGCACGAGTTAGTGACATGATACTTAAGCAATGTCCTTTCAAAATCAGTGGTCACTAATAGAATAACACGTATTTGTATTGGTGAAGTGGGCAAAGTCTCACATTGATATATTAGAAGGAAAAACTATGGTATAAAGAGGTTGGATGGTTTAAAATCAAGAAGCTAGCTTTTGAATAATATGTTCCAATCCAAGTATGAAAGTTTTCATAAAGTTTAAACATGCCCACATCAATTTCACAGTACTATCTAGATCCTCCACCCCCTCCAACAAATTTTACTATTTTTACTATTTTAGCTATTCTAAATGCATTTTTGAAGAACACTAGCAGGAATAGAAGCCAAGGTTACAAAACAAAAAGCCTTTACATATTTCAATAAGGTACAACAGATACCACTTATGACACGACAAAAAAGGATGAATCTTGAAGAACATAAGCTGACAAAAACAAGCACTGCCTTCTACACATGATGGGAATATAGTACATTTATCAGTTAGCTCAACCACCAATGACTATCCTCTATTAAAACAATATAATTTTTAATTATTAAACAAGGGAGGTTTGATTTGTCCAAATACATATGTTGACATAAAAGGTTGGAAGGAGGTTACTTGTATTCAATGAGCAACAAAGAACTTAAATTCTCAATACAATTTATGTTATCTTGTATTCTAACATGTATAAATAGTCAAATATTCAACTAAACTTTCAAAAAGAAAAGTATGCATCTGTTTAAAAGGAAATAAAAATAAATCATCACTGAGAACTAGTGTTGTTGAACATTCTTTGCAAGGGCACTATTATTTATGAACAAAAACAAAGGAGGATTGGGTATGTGCAAACCTGTGGCATGAAATACAGCATTTCTATGTCCCCTTGCATGGTCTCCCCAACTGTTCCAGACTCTTCTCATAAGCTTCCCCGTTAGATGGGTAATGGAAAACAGAGAGAGTGATGCTCAGATGGTCGGAGTTATCCCATTTTAGCCGGCTTGAGAAGTTCATTGCTCTGAGGTTCAGAATCTTGAGATAGAGATAACTGGTTGGGTTTCTTCCACTTCAGAAACATTGTTTTTCATGTAATTAGAAAGAACGAAAATCGACACTGTTTCAGAGTATACACTTCATAATATCGATGTAGAACTCATTCAAACCTTTTCTATCTCTAAGCAAACTAACTAATTATTTTCCTGTAATAAAATGTTAGGCCAACCAATCGAGCAATAAATTGACACGGTTATACAAGTGAAAAGTTGCAAAATTTTGGAGACAAATAAATGATGACTATTTTAAACTTCCAATCTATACAATTTTTTACATTCTAAAACTATAGAAACATGTTACAGTAATTGAATAAATTAAATGTCAACAAATTGCCAATTCAAAATTATGACTTCTCTGATCTCCATCAGACCATTAAAAAGGTATGAAATCTACTCTAGTTCCTAAACAATGGAAACAAAATCTTCCTCTGTAAATCTAGCAAATCACAAGGCATGAACAGCATTGTCTCTTTTTTGTCAAATTTGTTATACTCCAGAAGGATCAAAATATCATCTCAATAGCAGCAGGAAGAACACTAATCTTTTTTGGAAGGAATCCCAAATGCTCTCCATCGGATTGAATATAGATGCCACCCTGGCCTGAGATATCCTCCACCTCAATAGAATGTACGCTACAATACAAACAACACTGCAAATGAGTATAACTACAAACCTAGACAGGCCTAAAAGGAAACAAGCTAGGGGGAAACAACAACAACAACAACAACAACAACAACAACAACAACAACAACAACAATAATAATAATAATAATAATAATAGCTAAATACTAACTAAGCTTCCATTGAGCTGTAAAATCAAAAATGTAGCATTAGCACATATGGGAAACTGTCATAACAAGTTAATAACCAATCCCAACAAAACAAATATAACGAATCTGCAAAATTGTGTTGCGGAACATTTCTTGCAAATAAATTTCTTGTTAATTGGAATTCAGCGCATTCAATGCAAATAAAATGTTATGTAAACTAAAGTCTAAACCAATATATACAGCAATGTATACTTTGTCCAAATTCTGGCATCAAGATAAAATTGGCTATAGTGGATAATGTGTGTGAAAATAGCATGAATCATTGGGATTATAGATAACCAGACGACTTGAAAAGACTTTACACAAACAATAATTAATATTAAAATTTTGTCTTCAAAATTGACAAGACCATGTAATCCATAATCAAAGTCATCGGCCATCTAAACCTTAGTAACTAACCATAAAGGTATGTTTCCTTCCTTTGAAAAAAGATTATACCTTCTTGTAGATACATTTTTAACTGAGAGATGTGTCCCCTTGTAAAGCTTATGTAATTTCAGGACAAAATCATACCACTTGAAATCCTGAAGAATAACAACCTGCAGAATCAATGTAAAAATGTAAACTTCAATAGAAGTTTAGCCAACAGATCACGAAAAATAGATGATAATCTTCATCAATGGGGACATAAAGAAAGGCATTTTCACCTCTAAATTTCCAGTAAAAGGATCAGCATTTGGTGTAATTTTCATGCCGCCACCAAAGTATTTTGCATTACCGACACAAACGGCTGTCACTTGAGGACATTTAACCCACTCGCCTTCATTGAACTGCACTCAAACATAAATTATAAAACTTTCTAGTGTGCGTACATAAAGGTTATGGAAGAGCTAAACTTATACATGACCACTGTAGACAATTTTCCATATTACCTTTCATAGCAAGGGTGAAAAACTAATACTGACCTTGACTCTCAGATCATGATTTTGATGCCCCATGAAGGCTTGCAATGCACCAATGACATAGCACAGTTTTCCAAATCTCTTGTACCTAGCAGCATGAAAGCCTGCCTTCGCACTCCTGCAAAATTTAGTCAAGTATGCAATTAGATATGATTCCTCTGTTGTTATGCTTATATTCTAACATTTCAAAGTGAGCCTTACAAATGAATGTCAGCAATATTTATGAAGTAATGATGTTCGCAACTTTCTCCAGTGATAACGCCGACATCTATCTTTGATCTCAACCCTAAAGAAAAAGGATATGTTTCCTGTAAATGAGCTCTCACTCTAGTAGGTATAGTAAGAAATCTCAACCGTTGATGAGAAAATCAATAGTTGATATTCGAAGACATGAAATATCAACCATTTGACTTATTTATCAATAGTTAAGATTACTTACTTTACCCTCTAAAGTGAATCGTTCATTTTAAAGGAGTTGGATCCAAAGAAGAAATATATTAGAATGAATTAAGAGCAAAACTAAAAGAATGTGTAGCAACATAAGATGCGAACCTAGCTTCACCATGCTAGGGAGGATAAAACAAAATACCAATTCTAAAACAAGAAATAGAACAAACCTCTAGCAACACGTTCAACGGCCTCACAAGGATCATTTTTCCTGAAAAAGAGTCATCAGATGTTTCCATTTACTTCAATATATAGAGGTGCAAAATGAGTGTAAATATAAAAAACAAAAACTAACCATCCAAATGTTCTTGCAAAATCAGAACCAGTTCCCAAGGGGATGAGCTGCATAAAGACAGAACATAGTTAATAATAACACCATTTAAGATATTTATTAGGGATTTGAGAATCTAAAATGACATGCATTGAATTAAAACCAAGAACATTGCAATCTGGATGCTGCTACTCACACCAAGAGCAGTTGAACGCGTAGACTCATTCATTTGACTCGTAACAGGTTTTCCAGCCCAGAAAAACCCATTAACAACCTGCTTGTAATGAAATGAGGTACATTAGGCGCGAAACAAGAAAGAATGTACTAATTCAACAACAATTATGCTTACCATCAACTAAATATGTTTTACAACAAAAAGATGAAAAGCAAGCTTGATTTCACCCTTTCTCATACGACAGTAAGTAGAAACTACTGAAAAATTCACTTTGGTAACAAATAAAAAGAAAACAGTCTATACCTCATGAAGAGTTCCATCACCTCCAACAGCAATGACAGCATCAGCCCCTTCCCTTATAGCCTATATAACACGAGGATATAGCTTAGGACTCATTTGAAGTAACATAGCTTAGGACTAAACTTAGGTGCAGTTCCTTGTATGTTGTTTCTACTGTTCTCCAAACAAAGTTCAACAGATGGATTGTGTATCCAATTGTAAAAACAGAATCATTTTAAATTTAAACTTAACCTAAAAATTTAATACACGTGACGTGTTATGATTGGAGAAGAACACCTATAAAGAAGCACCTAAGTTTTGCCCTAAAGCATGTAGAAATGCATTTCAAAACATTCAAACTAACCTCTCTTGTGATGTCAATAGCATGACAAGGGCCTGAAGTTAAGGATTCAAATATCTATTCAAAAATCAAAAAGGGAAAACACACATGTATCAGGAAAAATCCCAAATACACAAAAATAAAAGAAACACTCATGAGTCATGACACAATAAAAGCATGACTCACATTGCATTCTTTACCAAGGCGAGATCTTAGATATGGAACTAACTTCCTCCATTCCCTACCCGTCCTTCCATTAGCACCTACAGCCCAAGTTACTTGCATCAAAATTTTAACAAATTCTCTTCACTATATACCACTTCACTCACGCACTCATATAAGTCTAGATGACTAACTATTTATGGAACACCGACACTTCTGATCGAAAACGTGACTGGACACCTTTCAATGTCCAACACCAACATGACACAGACACACGTGATTATATCGAATTATGTCATTTTCTCATATTATAATCGGTGTCTGTGTCTATATCATGTTCGAGTCTGTGCTTCATTGCTAACTTTAAAGTTGAGTGGCAATTATGCTCCAAAAATTTAAACTTTATCCCCAAATGAATAAAGGGTAGTTATTTGATTTTCAAAATAATGATGGGTAATTATAATTACAACCCATGATTCAGTTAAGCTAAAAAACCAAGAAAAATGATTTTTGGAGCGACCAAAAAGAGAATAAGAGAAAAGACCTTGAGGGTTGACGATGAAAACGAGGTCCCTACGACGAGGAGAAGAAGAAGATGAATCAATGCCAAGGAAGCGTTCCGGGGTGATAGGTTGAAGCTCTGATCTGAAAACCATGGTGGTGGTAACCATGGAAAATCCTCTTCCCAATGCTATCATCAATCAATGATGTTGATAACTATGTGACGCGAATTTGTGAAAAAAGACAAAGAGAGAATGCAAAGGAAGCAAACAAGGACGGAGATTCCTTTGGTCCTATCTGCAGAACATGTCACTATTTGACTTCTTGTTGTTATAACAAAGTACTGTCGTTCTAATCAAAGCACTTTTGTTCGGTTTTTTCTGATTTAACTTAACTGATCTTGTTAATGTTGATGACGTGTCTATTAAGTGTAAAGTTGAAGCAACTTTTCAATTTCATCCTTGAGGATATGATATGAAGATTTCAATTTAAAACATTTTTCAAATTCATCTTTTTGTGATGATTTGTCCATCAAATGTACTGTTGTAAGTCTTAGTCATAGAAAAAAATGATATTTGAAATTGTCAAACGAGTATGGCAATTATGTGCCCTAAAAGGTGTGCATTGCGAAGTAAATAATTGTATTTCCTCTCACAAATCAATTTAAATCAAAATGATCATCATTGATATTTAAAAGAAAAAAACACACAAAGTAGAATAGAAGATGAAGAGCGAGCAACATGTACATTTCCACCACTCCAACGTGAACCACAAGGAACAATTGTTTTCTTCACGGTGTATAATATCGCAAAGGAAAAGATAAAGTGTAAGCAAGAATAAAGAAAGATGGACAAGGGTTAGAGCACATAATTGCGCTATGTATTTTACAAGTTCTAATGTTTTGTATTCTTTTTTCCTATGATAAGGACTATCAACAATGCATTTAATGGACACATTGTCACTATTCACAGCTTTTAACAACAGCCATTCATAGAATGATGGATTTGAGAAATATTTTACATAATCAAAAACTATATTGGTATGTTCATGTTTTCATGGACTAAATTGAGAGTGGTACAAAGTTGTTAATAGGTTTTAACACTATTAAGATATTATGCGTTAGGGGTGGGACAAATAGCTCTAAAAAAATTTAGTCTCAATTAGTCGGCTCAACCCAAACTGAGCGCGGCTCAGTGTGTTTGGGTGGCAAGAAAGGGCTATTTCTTAACTTGAGATACTCCACTTCACTTTTGCTCTTTAAGCACTCATGGTTTGTTATCAGGCACTCTAAACTGACAAAAATACCTCCAATGGTAGATAACTACCGTTGGGAGGATTTTTCAAAATCAGTTAAACCGATATAAATAGTGTCGAACGGCACTTAATTGCCGTTTTGGATTTTTGAGCAATTAGAGGGTGGCTAAAGAGCAACTCTCTAACATTTGGATCACCGTCTTGAAGTTGATTGGGGTGCTCCAGCTTGCACAAAGACGGTGTTGAGCATTGTCTAGTCCTAGCAGTGGTTTGGGTTGAAGAAAGCTACTATATCCACAGAATCAGTATGATGTTTGTATGAATATGTGTAATTTATAGTATGGATGGACCAAATGAGTTGTACTGCATGGCACACTAATATACAACAACCATTAATTAAAAATTAATAATTATAAATAATTTTATTTCCTACAAAGAAGAACGCCTAAAATGATAAATAATTTACAACTATAGCCAACTTGAGATTATTTCAGCAAATATAATTATAGGTTGTTACAATTTAATGTGAAGAACTGAATTCTAGAAATTTAAAAGAAATAAAAAATTTCATAAAACCAAAGGCTAGGCACGCTAGGACATAAAACATTGGTGGGACTGGGAGAGAAGAAGAGTAACAGTGGTGATCAAAATAGAGGTTTCTTTCCATTTAACATTCCCAACAAATGATCAAGAACTTTGCCCCCGTCATCGCGCAAGCCAGAGTGCATGAACTCATTAGTTATCCATAGCCTAATCCCAGCTATTTGAGAAGCTGTTTCCTTCGACAGCTTAAAATTCACATACATGTCTTCATAATAAACGGCAGCTGCAACAGGTACCTGTGATCATAGTATGATATGAAATATGTTAACAGAAAAACTTGGAGATTGGATTTCACCTTGATAAACATATTCAATTAATAAAGATGTTTCAATCATAATTTCAAAGTATAGAGTTCTAAATATAATGTGAGTGCGGAGGGAACTACCTTGTTGTTATTCAAAGCCTGAATGTCATATAATTGGGGCCAATCCTTCTTCTCGGACAGTATATGAGCTACATCTTTGAATGGTTTCAAGGCATGAATCTCATCAAACATCCATGGGAAAATCATCTATATAAGAAATGAAAATGAACAATGATAAGCATTTGCTAATCATAATAGTAAATAAAAGTAAACATATAGATTAGCTTTGATTTAGTAATAGTTAATAATTGCCTATATGGAAAATAAAATCCATGCACAATGTTGCGTATCAAACACATGCATGTCAATTGTAACCGAATCAAAACCATATTTCATTTGATGCCTGCATAAGCCGACTGCAATTGCAGAGACATGAAAGGCTTGAATGATTTCATATTAATTATGATGAAGTTATAAAGTCTATGTTTGGCTACAGGTCTCCATAATTCAACCTTGTTTACTGTATTACTATATTTTATGATTGAAGTATGTCCAAGTATCAGTTTTCGCATATGTGGAAGAATCAAAACAAGACAGCACATTACCAATGTAATAATTATGCAGAAAGTAAAGATGCGTTGTGAATAGTAAAAATAAATAAAATGAGACTCTTTATACTCTACCTCTCCTGTAAGAAGTACAGGGAGTCCTTCTTTAGCAGTTTTAATTGCATCAAATTTGTCTTCAACTTCAGTCCTTATTCTACTGGCAGACCATTTACTAGCAGAACCCTGAGAGCAGTGTCGAGGGAGAACAACACAGATCATGCATGTTAGAGATATAATATAAAACTATTTGTATGCCGTTACCCAACAATATTAGAATTTCAGGTGAGTGGTTCATGACATGGTATCAGAGCTACTGTGACCGAGTGGTCCAGAGTTCCATCATTGATGCTCTCATTCTTCTAATAAAAAGTTAAATTTTAGCGCAAGGCAAGTAAGCCTGAGCATTGTTAATGCTTCAAGACAAAGGATACTTAGTTAGATGAGGGACATGTTGAAATAGTATAATATAAATCATGTGTGTGTCTTTACCTATCAGCCTAGACTTTCGCAATAGTTGCATACAAGAGCAACTCAAGAAGTTTTACCTGACAATAGATGGATTCATGTAGAAGAGCATACAGTGGATTTGTATCAACAGATATCGAGCTTTCAAACTGCATAGAACAAAAATTGGAGGTCGGTTTTCAAAAGGAAACTTGAAATTGAGTATTTGTAATCACAGTAAAGATTGTCTTACAGCATTTAGGAAGTAGTGACTTATTCTCTTAGGTGATCCTGGAACTAAAGTAGGATCCCACACTCTCTCAAACCTAGAAAGGTGGGGAAAAAAACATGAGATTAATTTGAGTTCAAGATAGTTGAAAAAAACACAAGGTAATTATTACGCATTACATATAGTGCATGCTCTCGAAACCAGCTCCAGATCCTAAGCCAGAGAGACCAAGAGTCTGCAGCCCTCTTGGGGTTAAGATGCCCCCAGAAGGAAGGGCCACCTATGCTATGCAAAGAGAAAGGGAAATAAGGAATTGAGCAAACTTGGCTAATACTTTCATCTATGATAACAATAAGAAAAAAGTGAGACAGATAATTACCCCTCCTCCTTCTTGTTCAGCTAAATAATTAACAAGTTCTTGAACAATTTTGATATCATGAGGGTATCTTTTGTAGTACTTCTCATTTTGATGCATAATTTGCTCAAAGCATGCTCTGTATACTGAATCTGCAGTGCATCCATGTCCTATTGGAGGAATTCCACCGGTTAGAAGGGCTTGCGTCAGTCCTTGTGGTGCAAAACTCAAATATGTGACTGCGCAAAATCCACCGTAACTCTGCCATAATTTAAAAATAACACAAGTATAATAAGCAATCATTGAATTTCAAGGTTAAATTGGCTTCAAGGGTACAAATTACAAAATCATTTCAAACCACGTGCTCACAAATCAAGAAAGAAGATAATCCCTAAAGCAATGCTAAAGACAATGGCATCAAAATCAGCAGCTCGCATGAATACCATGAGAAAACAATTATGTGCATACCTGCCCCAAAATTGTCCAAGGTCCAGCATTTGGAACAAGGCGAACTCGAATAAACTCTGCATCTTTCACTATACTATTAGCTCGAAAATATTTTAAGAAGTCAGCTAAGTCCTGTGCAGACTTGAATTGTGACATTGATGACACAGACAAAGGAGTTGATAAGCCTGTTCCTCGCTGCAGAGAAGTACATAAGTAATGGAACAGATCATTCCTAAAGTTATCACACAATCAAAAACATAACGGCACAACACAAGTGTCCATATAAACATGCCTGGTCCATTAAGATGAGACGAAACTGTTCAGTAACTTTTTGAATCCATCCACTAGATTCAGTTGGCGGTCGGCACTCAAACCCAGGACCACCTTGCAAAAATAGTAAATATGGCAATGTTTGCTCTTCTTTTCCAACTGCAACAAAACAAAAGACTTATAAAGAAAAATTGCCAACGTGATGACGGGGGTGATTCACAAGATTAAGCACAAGTGCTCATCCATCGGGCAGTCTAAAAAATTACTACTTATCACACAAAATTTTCTATGCGGCTGAACAAAAACTGAATTTATTGAATATTGACTGTTTAAAATCAAAACTTAAAACAATATGAACAAAAGAAATCTTTATGATTCTGGACTTAAGGAATGCAATGTTGCTAGCCCTAATTGCCATCATACTAGCCATTTCTAATTTAACACTAGAGCATAGATACAGTTTGCCAGCACCGAAACATAGGATATTCCATCATTTAATGCATGATCCGCGTCTACATGACAACCACATTCCACACAGAAATATAACTACTGTACCGTATTGCCTATCCAAACAAACTCATGTCAACTACCTGCCATGTCCTCATCCGAGGCACATCATCCCAATTAGATAGCTGTAAAGATTATATATATCTTTCCTGAAAGGAACTCAAATAATCTCTTCTGATCCGATTATATGCCCCATAGTTCCATACATTAAAGAACTTGATTTAAAGAAAAAGTAAACAAAGTCATACTTTAAGACACCTTAGGCCTTGTTATAAATTTGAAATTTCAACCTCAAGGAATAAAAAGTCCCAAGCAGTTAAAACATGATTCTGACAAAAGCTACACTTTAGAGCTTCAACAAAATCGCAGTGGTACCATGTGATTCTGTCAAACCCACCGTAATTTCCAACTTACACTAAAATGATTTGGATTCTCTCTACTAGAAAAGGCAGTATCAAAACTACAATATATAAACTAAAAAGCTATCAAGCACTGACTCGCTCAGAAATGAATCCAATAATTTGGATTCGGTTCCAGATAACAAAATATTCCATACAATTATTCAAAAATTCACCTTTACGCAACTATGAATTCAAGGAAAATAATTGTATGGCTGAGACTGTAACTACTATTACCTGCAACAACTTCGCGAGCGAAAACGGTGATCTTAGACGAAGACTGTGGGCCTTGAGAGTAATCGAGAGGGACAGTGAATCTGTGATCACGAAGACGGAGTGAAGGTACGGAGAACCAATCTCCGGTGACATGCTCCGGCGAGGAGGTGGAGAAGTCAACGGTGGTGATGGTTACTCCGTTCATTGGAATGCGTGAGCTCCGGCGAGAAAGGGAGAGTGTAAGGGGTTTTGAGAAAAGAGGGATTGATGATAAAGCGCGAGAAGAGTGACGAGGATGAAATTGGAGCAATGTGGAGAGAAGAAAAGATAGTGGTGGCGCGTGTGATAACAACATTGTGTGAGGTGATGATGATGATGAGGAGAGTCAACGATTGTATGATCAAATTTAAAATCTTCATCCAACGGTGTGTGATTTTTGTTGGGGATTTTAATTTTAATGAGAAATGGAGCTTAACTAATTATTATGGATATTAAAAAAAAATTGAAGGATCTCGATATTAAAAAAGGGTTATGTTAATCGGTGCCCCGGGGCACTAGTTAAGAAAACCATAGAGAGAAAGTTTTAAATTTAAAAAAACACTGACTTTTAAGAGATTGACAACACAATTTTCAATGCAAGTACATATTATATTTGATTCTTGTGCCCCCGGGACACTGATTAACATTACCCATTAAAAAAAAATTATTTTCCCTTCAAAAAGAAAAATTATTGATCAATATTTTAAAATATATAGTTTGAATGTCTCCTTCAATCCGATCTCTTCATTTTTGTCTATCTTTTGACATTTTCTCATTATCTTTAAAGAGAGATGATACACAAATTGTGGAGCGAGTGAGATGAAGAAGATCAATAAAAGAAGATGATGCAATTATGATTTATGCATTGTTTTGTTACACGTTTGGGTCACTTTTCTCGCGTCCTCATGCCCTGCTACCATGATAATTGTGAAGCTTGCCAGGGGCGGAGCCAGAAATTAAAGTTTGGGGGGACCAAATCCAATAATTTAGTAAAGAAAATAAATAAATTTTCAGTGCTCAAGATATACACATAATTTAAGAATTTTTAAGTAAAAGAAATGAGTGAAATTGTTGTATCCTTAACGATCTCTCAACTTAAATCTTTGAGTTTAATTTAGTGAAAAATCAATATTGTACATAGTCTTTCCAACTTAATAAACATTGCAAAGAAATATATTAAGTCAAATAAATAAACTTAAGTCAAATAAATAAACTTCAAAAATGCTAAGATAAAAATGGGTCTAATAAAATGGACTCCATGTTAAAAAAAGGGTCATGCTAACCAGTGCCCCGGGGCACTGGTTAAGCATACCATAAAAGGTAATTATTACCATAAAAGGAAACTGTTTTTGACTTTATTATAAATTAACTACTATATAATTTCCTTTTTCATATCCTTAATCAGTAACCCGGGGGCACCGGTTAGCATTTCCCTTAAAAAAGATAGTCAACCCCCATATTTAGCCCTTTTTACAAAAACTTATTAATTTACTTAAGTTCGATCACTTGTATAAGCATGTGTTATCATGCTTTTCTTCACAAGATGTTATCATGCTTGTTTGATCAATAAAAATTAAGCGATATTTTGCAAAGATTTCCTTTCATCCGAAGGCTTTAATTTATTTCAAAACGAATATTACTGTTGTAGGGGGGCCGTGATTATTTACCACCTATGCATATGTTTTGTATTACGGTGAGTAAGTCATAATCACGACGATCCACCATAATTTTTCATAAGTTAAACTTTATACCTTTTATAAAGTTAGAGTAGTGATATATGTACAACCATTTGAGACAACTTTGATGACAACTTTCATTTTCCCTCTTCTAATTGGTCCAAAACAATATATATATATATATATATATATAGAGAGAGAGAGAGAGAGAGAGAGAAAAGAGAATAAGAATAAAATATGAGTATGAGAGATAAAGTTGTCAAAAATTGTAATAAAATGGTTGTACAAATATCATTTCTCATAAAATTATAGTGAATCAGAGTCATTCTAGTATGCTCATTATAATATACCACTCATACATACATTAGTTATATATGCTTTTGGTAGGGGACGCCTCATTCGTCTTTTAAACTAAGTTTGGTATTTGCGCACAAGATCATTCTTATAGGTTTGTAATGTTTTTAAGGCATGTCAACATTATGGAGTTGCAAAAGAGTTCGATTATACCCAGAAGTAAACACTCTTTTATGAGCTTTTTTTCTGTGGTTATTTTTTTATGAGCTTGAAAGAATTAGCTTGCTTCCTCGTAGAATTTTTGATAAAAACAAAATGATATTTCTTCATTCAAATTGATAGATTACATCATTTAACACCGTTAAAAACGTAAATGATGAATCTGCGAACAAACTCACAGCATCCAAGTTAATAGCATACAACGACATAATGCCTACAAAAATATATGGTAAAATTAAAGTGACCGAAATATCCATTGCCTCCGGATCTGCAACGTTGACGCCCAAATCTTTGATTGAATAATCGATCTTCAATATAAACCAAATGAACACCGCAAGAAGACGGGAAATCAAACTACGCCGCATAAGACGACGAACAACAAACCACCACACTTAGATGATGAAATCACAAAGCAAAAACCTAAATCTATGTGAAAATCACTTATTTAGATTGAAATACAGAGAAAAAGATGAAGAGGGGTGATTTTAGGTCAAAAATTGATCCAAAACCACCCCTCAATGGAAAATCTGGAAGAGAAAACTTAGAGAGAGAAAATTAGGGCCGACTAATTAGAGAGGGAGGGAAAGAGAACACCTCTCTTTGCGTTTTCTCTCTCTGTACAATACTACGAGTACATATTATGTTATCTGCTTCCTTGTATAATTAGTTTTCAAGAAAAATTAAAACTTGATTAATTACTAAAAATATTTTCTATTTTCATTTTTCAAAATATGTGTTAGTGTGAGACTTTATAGTAAATTATTGTGATAAAGAGAACATTCTAGGTGACATGAACGATTCATTTTTAGAAATAATGAAAACAATTTTTTAACAAGTAAAATTAACACAAATTTTATGACAATTTTCTTTTATCACAAATTTCCATCAACTTTTTGCTTATATTAGTTTCTTTTATTCCAAAAAATTAATTATTTGAATTGAGGAATATTTTAGTACCTTTAAAATGGGTCTTCCAACGGAATTTTATAACCGAAGTATTCCCCAATTCAATGGCAGAAGGATAAAATTAAACCACCACATGTTAAAGTCAAAAAATAAGAACGGCTTCTTAGCTTTAAGCCACTGTCATAAATAAAGTTGAACTTGATTCAAAAGTTGCTCCTTAGTTCGATTTTGGCAGAAAAAATCCGAAAATTACGCTCATTTCAAATGACACAAGTACAGACCATGCGGATAACATAAAAAAGTTGTAATAAATATCCTTACGAAATAAGTGTGAACCAACATTTTCTTTCTAATCCTCCATGGTTAGTTTTTTTTTTTTTTTTGCTTTTCAATATGCCTTGAGTAGAAATCAAACTAGTAACTACGTACCTTTTTTTTTTTACTCAAATGAATTTATGTTAAATTATTATCAAGAAAATTCAAAATATAATCAAGCGAGTAATGGAAGTTACTGCCTTGCTGGAGTAGTATGAAAAGTAAATGTCAGTGGCTCATTGCCAACATATAAGCACTACAATTTCTTTTCTTTTTTATTAACACCGTCTTCTTTTTTTTTCTACCTGTCTTTTCTCTCCTTCTCAAACCTTAGCCGTCACCATTTTCTTCTTCTTCTTTTTAGAGGCGTGATTTAGGGTCAATTTTGACCCAAAAATCACCAATTCGAATTGTTTTTCCTTCTATCCTAATTGTTTTCCCGTCTTTGTGCGGTGTTTTTGATTTCCCGTCTTAGTGCGGTGTTTATTTGATTCAGGTTGAAAAATTAGCTTTGAGCAAGTGCAGATCCGATCAATGACAATGACTTTGGCATCGTCAACGTTGCAGATCCGGAGACATGAATATTTCGGAGACATGAATATAGTCATATTAGTCATATTTGTAGGCATATGTACTTTGCCGTTTTATGCTATTAACATGGATGTTGTAAGTTTGTTCACAGATTTATCCTTTTTGTTTTTAGCGAATTTGGATTTGTATTGTATCGATGTACTTTCTCAATTTGAATGAATGAATATCGTTTATTTTTGTCAAAAAAATAAATTCTTTTCTTTTTTTTAAAATAAGACATAAGCACTACCATTAGTAACTACTTACTTGAGACATTCAAAAACTTACTACATGCATCACATCATATATCATTTTTTTTTTGAACAACACTTCATATATCATATTAATTAAGCAATTGTATTTTTAAGCAACTATGTTTTTCGTATAAGAAAAAAAAAATTGTGTTTTCTAAAAGCATAAACTTTCCGCCAACTTAAGACATGATGATGAGTGATAAGAATGTTGATGGTAAATTCCTGCCCCATAATTGACGGAATTCCCAACATTTCACACTAAAACTTGGGCTTACATTATTTTAAAATGTGATGATGAAACTCTCTTTTTTGAAAAGTAATTCCCTCTAGCTTTTTAAATAGAATGCTGGATTGGGTACAACTTCGATGTTGATTTCTAAAAGGCATTTAAATGATTCTGTTTAAAATTCTTTAAAAAAAATCGCATTATGCATTATATTTTTTTTGTTCCCCTTACCGTCAAAAGATCCCACTATTACACTTTAAGATTAGTCATTTCACATTACACTTTCACTATTTTTTTTTAGGGGTTTCACTAAATTATTATTAAACAATCTTTACCATTGACTCAAGATTGAATGATTGAAATTGACAACAACAACACAACACATTAACTACGTGTTATGCAAATCCGTTATTATGTTATTGGATTGTCGTTCGTCACGATTTTAATCGATAAAATTTCAAGTACCTTAACATTTTAGAGTCGCACGATGTGGATTGTCCCAATCAATAAGATTTTCCCAATCGATCTCATTAGACATGAAGCATTAGGTAAAGATACATCATTCTTTTCCTTATACTTAAGTACAATAATACTCTATTATTATTTTTTTAAGAATTAAGTACAATAATACTGTGTACAATACCACACACACACATACATAAGAATCCAAGATGATTGGTCAAGAGAACACATTAGTTTATTAACGTTTTATAAAACTTAAGTCATCTATCTTATCAAGCATCCTTATACCTGTTTTTCATTAATCAATTTTTTTCATTTTTCAAAACCAATTACTTATTGATATATCTATTAACGATTTATAAAACATAAGTAATCTTTTGTTATTTATAAGATACGTGTATAATATGATGTATAAGATATTTCTAAAACCCTTAAAAATAAGCTTAAAGTGGCGTTGCATAAGTGCATTTTAGAAACTCAATAAGCTTTTGTGTTGAGAAACTCAATCAACTTTTGATGGCATTCATTACATGAAGAGTAAAACTAAGGGAAAGGTGGGAGAGGTTGCTCTCAAGATTGAATAAGTAAAACCTATGACAAGGTGAATTTAGATTTCTTAAGGTTAATATTGTTGTCCATACTCTAGTAAAGGTAGCTCTCAAGTTTTACATCATGTACCCTTATTGTTTATACTACTTTTTTTAAAGTTAAACTAGCTCATAAAATTAGTACCGAGAAGAATTAAATTTGAGATCTTAAAAGGAGCATATTCCAAGATCACAAACCAACACCACCGGACAAATCCAAATAGATTTATTGCTTACACTATAATAAAATTAGTGTTGTTATTTGCACACAACGACATCATATGCAACCCTTGACCTTGAGGTGATCCAATGTCATACGAGTCTTGCACAGTTTTCGATACAAGCCTATATTTTGTTAACTACCAAAGTTTATAAACATATATTGGGAGTGTCTATATTTGTGTTCCTTTATCACTTCTCAAAATAAAATGATAAAGTTTTGCTTTTGTAATATTTTGTTAACTATTTATAAAGTTCTTTTTTAAAGAAAAGTAGCTTATAGCTTTTCATTAAAAATCAATGTCGAGATACAAAAGAGTACATCATTAAAAATATGGAGACTAGCTAGAAAAGTGGCCTCTCGAGCAAGAGTATGAGTGACCTCATTCGTTTGCCTCCGACTAAACTTAAGAGTTTTCAAAATAAGAGTTACGACTTCTCCTACAATCATCTATATATAATTGCTCTAAATTCGGAAACATCATTGCTACCTCTACTAAAATAATCTTCAACTTTCTTTGCATCTATCTCAAAAATCCACATTTGTAAGTTGTAGTTCATGCACTCATTGATCAAATTGTGTGAAATAAATCATTTCTATGGATAATAATTGCCAATTTATATCTCTTTAAGATGATGAATCATGTGACTTATCCTTACTGTAAAAGATGGTATGCACACACATCTCTCAATTGAATATTTATTTTATTTTCAGTAAAGATAAGTTTGCATATTAATTGATTCATTCCACTAGGCATGATATATGCATTATTCTTGTTTATTTGGAGCCAGGCAAATAGCACATCCACTAATTGTTGAGCCTGACTTGTTAACTTCAAACCATCGTGTCTCTTTCTTGGGAAGACATGGGATAGACGTGAAATACTTTTCTTCTAACAGAACAAGTATATATTGAAAAGAGCCAGAATGAATATGGACCATGGAATCTAATTCTTTTCATTACCTTAACCCCCTTGGGTCCCCAAAATGGTTCACTACTATTTGTAATCGTGCATAGTACTATTGGAATAAATACCCAATAAACAACAAAGGAATGGAACCTTTATATCATAGTCATGAAATATTAATCATTGCAAAATAAAAAATGTCAACCAAAGTGCTTTGCTAATTTATATCACAACTCAATTTAAGCATAATTAAGTTTTTTAATTCTGGTTAGGGTAAAGTGGTAATCTTTTTTAACATGCCATATGCAACCTATCCAAGGAAAACATGATATACAAATGTGCGACATTTGTCTTTAGGAAACACAATTTCTTTTATTAAAGAGTTTAAAAGCAAAACTCACATACACTCTGCAAAGAAAATGAATACAACATATTCAAGAAAATAACTGAAATATACGAGAAAAGTCAAATCTCATATTAGTTAGAGATATGTCTAGGTAAAGGAATGAATCCTCTCATGTGACATGAGGATCGATTGAAATCTCCATCATTAATTAGAAACGAGAGAAAAACAATTTTGAAAATAAAAAAGAATTTTAAAGAAAGAGATCCTGAAAAAAAAATTGAGAATTTGCAAATGGAATGAATCATCTCATGTGATCTAAGGTCCTCTAAAATCTTCACCATTTATTGGAGAGAAGAGAAAAAAGAGTAAGAATTGGGACACATTTCAATAAGAAACTCCACTCACTCATTTTTTATTGACAAAAAATCATACGCTTTCATGCGATCACAATATCAGTGACCGTTTGGACCGTCTAAATTTTATGAAAGTTTTTCTTTTCTTTAATTATACAAATTTGAACTTTTAACATGAGTCATCTGATCTCAAATACAATAGTCACCGATATGGTAACTTAGGAGAAGCATGATCTCTTAATTGCAAGGACTCCGAGTTCAACAATTCAATACATAAAGCCTAATCAATCTTCAATGTGCAAGATTGTTTGTAGAGTTAATTTGCGCTTAAATTTTTTTAAAACAAACCTTAAAAAGCAAATTTTGTATTCTTGTGAAGTTTGTTGCCTCAACAAAATCTTAGCCAAAATGACAATTGACAAAAGATTCTAAAATATAATAAAATGACTTTACATTACCAAGGTATGTAAGTATTAATAAATGCCTAATAATCATCCAATCAAATTTAACAAGATTAGCATAAACAAGTAAATGCTAATCTATGCTATGTTCCTACTAGTTCCTCCCTCCTATACTACACTTCCATTGTTAGCAAAGATTCCTCTAAAATGTTCCATTTTCTCTACAAACAAAAAGGAGTAACAAAAACAAAAAGTTCCTATTTTCTTCAATGAAAAAGCAAAGAAAGAGTAACTAACTTATCATCACTACTACAAAACAAATCAGCTACCACCAGCAGCTGTAGCAGCAGCAGCACTATTAGCCACCCAATTAGGAATTGCAATAGCAGAAGAAAATGGATCTGTGAAACCAAATTCATCTAAACTCTCAAAGAAATCATCACTTAAAACAACATCAGATAAACCAAATTCATCTCCTTCTTCATCATCCATTGTAGAATCTTCCTTCTCTTCTCTACTTTCTGACTTTTCTCCTTGAGTTTGAACCTCTTCTTCACCTCCTGATGTAGCAGGAGAAGAGGGTTTTGTAAGATCTTTGTTGGTTTCACCTTGAGGTGGTGTTAATGGCTTCTGCCGTGTTGAACCAGCAAGAGAGTTTTTGTGTGTTGGAGCAGGATGATTGTGTTCACATGTATATGTTACTATGAACATTGTTGGATCTGTTCTGTTTCTTTCAACTTGTTTTCTTGCTAAACACCCTTTTGAACTGCTACATCTATAATATCCCCTATAAATCACAAAACAAAATAAGAAAAAAATTAATAAAATTTCTTCAACTTTTTCTTTTGTTGAAGAAAATTTGCAAGTGAAAAAATTGAATTTTTACCTTGGATATGGTGACCCTTTTATAGGTTTTTGTCCATATTTTCTCCATGCCCATATATCTGAAGAGAGACTCTCAACTGGTACTTGACAAACTTTCTTAAGTTGATTTTTCCTATAAAGAACAAAAAAAAATGCAAGAATTTAATAAAAATTCTACAAAATATTTACTAACAAAAAGACTTGATTTTTATGAGATGGGTCAATTCAAAATCTTATCTTTAAATCAAAATCAGGCTAAAAATTTAATATTTACCTTCTTTTTGATCTTGGGTTGGTGAGAGAACCACCTTGGTGTGAATGTTTACTTCTTTGCAATTGTTGTTTGTCTTGTGTTTGAGCTAATTTGGGTGAAGCAGAGGAATAAGAGAATGAAGAAAACAAAGGAGAAGTTTGCAAAGAAAGAGGCTGTGATGATCTAGAAAAGAAAGGTTTGCAAAGTTCATGCAACTCTTCAATGGAGTTTCTAGCTTCAAAAGGGTGTGTAGAACAAGAAAGTGACAAAATTTGAGGTTTTTGTTCACTACTAAAAATAGAAGAGTAGGCACATGAAGGTTCAGGTTGCAGGGGAAAAACAGAGGAAGAAGAAACAGAGGATGTAGGTGTGGTGGTTGAAGTGGTGGAGCAACCTCTAACCACCGCATGGAGATCCCAATCTTCTTCCATAGGTAAAGGGACAAAGTCTGAAACAATGTCTGAGGTTGTTGTTTCTCTTTTGGAAAAGACAAAAGAAGGCGCTGACTTTTGATAAGGTAAAGAGAGAGAGAGAGAGAGAGAGAGAGAGAGGAGTATATGATATTATAGGGTACAATATGTGGGAATGGACTTTGTTTATATAGAGAGAGAAAAGTGGGCGTCTTTTACAAGGTCAAGGTTGAGAGAGATAGAGAGCATGGCTGGCATTTTGGCATCTCTATGCTAATTTTATTGCTTTTTTGTTTTGTTATTTTTGTGAATAATGTCTTGTAAACAAAGTTCAATCGATAGAGACAATATATTATAATATGTAGGGATTGGATTAGGATTCTCTCCATTGAAAATTCTCTCGAGTTTTCTCATGTGGAATCTCAACCATCAATCATGAGAGAAAAAATGATAATTAAATTATAATGAAAAGTGATTGTTGTATTTTAATGGTGGAGATTGAAAATGAAGAAAACTTGAGAAAATTTTCAATGGAGAGGATCCAAATCCGTAGGGGTTGATGTTCACACTTCGGATAAGTCACTTATTTACCTTAAACAATGTAGTCTAACCATTAGACTATTTGACAAAAATAAATAAGATAATTAATTAATCTTTTTATATAATATTTATTACATATTGCAGAAAAAAAATGTAATATAAATGTAGTTTTTTATAGGATAAATGTAGTTTTTTTTAAGGAAGGATAAATGTAGTTATAATGGTTAATAAAACGTTAATGTATTTTTAAATTTGAAAAAGATCTTATAAAAAGAGGCAAAGAAAAAACTAAAAATGGTTTTAGGAACAAAGTTTAATTAGTACTATTTGAGTTGAATTCTTAGAATGACAATGGTTTCTTCATGTTTTAAAGTTGAAGTATGCTAGCAAAACAATCTTTCTCATACACTCATTGAAAAAAGCAAGTTAAAGAACGTGTTGCTGTCATTGTTGATTTATTAAATTCATTAATGAGTAAATAAGCGAGTTAAATTTGATTTTTTTTTAAATATTACATTAGTGATATAAGAGTAAAAATGTTACGCTAACATGTGCCTTTAAACATATGAGACTCTACGAATATACTTTATTTGATCATATTTATAAACAAAACATAACATTTTAAATTCATTTAATAAATAATGTATTTAGTCTATATATAGACCAAATACATTAATTATTTAATGAACATAAAATTGTGACAAGAGGAAGTAAGTTATTTATTGATAAAAATTAATTTTCAAACATTTTAAAAAATAAATTGATTATTCATTGCTAGTGGTTTGTGTTTTAGGAGGTTGACTTTAGAAAATGTCAAAGGGGCATGAGAATTGGCTCTAGATTCGATGGCGGAGTAGAAAAAGTCCACACGTTCTGCTTTTATTAATGAGGGACATAGGCTTTTGTGTGTTATGCCGACAGCATTTAAAGTATAATAATGGCTCAAGTAGTGACAGATCACTCGTTTGTACCCCATCTCCTTTAAATGGTTTAGGAGGGTGTATTGGATTAGGATTTTAAAGGACAATTTTTGTTTAAAAAAGTCTTGAGGATTTTAAAAGATTTTGTAGGATTTTGATGACTTTAAAGATTTTAAAAGACTATTAAAGATTTCAATGAATTTAATTTATAAGATTTCAAAGGATTTGAAATGATTTTATGGATTCCAATAGATTTTGGGAATTTTAAGAAATAATTGAAAAAAAATATCATAACACACTCTCTTTCACAAAATCACAATAAAGACTCTTTTATTTATTTTACTTTATTTTTTACGGGAGAGCTAGAGAGAGAGAAGGAAGGAGAGAGAGACAGAGGAAGAGAGAGAGGAAGAGAGAGAGAGAGAGAGAGAGTAAAGAGAGAAGGGAGGAGAGAGAGGGAAATATAGTAAAATCTTAAAAAAAAAAAAAACAATCCTAAGAAATCTCATCTTTTCACGAAAGACTTTTTCATGCTAAAATTTCACTAGAAAATCCCACAAAATCCATCAAAATCTGATTTATTAAACAATCCTTCGAAATTTGAATGATTTTTAATACCACTAGACTTTTTTTAAGTGATTAAGAATCTTGATTGAATACCACAAGATTTTTTTTTAAATGACAAAGAATCTTGATTGAATAACACAAGATTTTTTTAAATTGGAAAGAGTCTTGATTGAATACCACAAGACTTTTTCATGATAAAAAAGTCTTTTAAAATCCCTTGGAATCATGATCCAATACACCCCCCTTAATCTTTTCATTAAAAAAAAACTTAGTACTCCTATTTAAAAGGTTCAATTAATCCTTTAAAAAAACCATCAATAATAGCTGAGTAATGATATTTGTACAACTCATTGTAAACAACTTTTTTTACAACTTTGTTTTCTCTATTTTGATTGGTCAAAATTAATAGAGAGAGAAAAAGGTAGAGAGAGAATAATAACATAATGTGAGATTTGGATTTCCTGGATGTTGTAACAGATCATGACCATCAGATTTAGATCAACAGCTCAGATAATTTAATTGTGTTAAGTTGATGTCTAATATGAACCGTTTGTTATGATATCAATGGATGTGATTTATTACAGCACCAAACTGTGTACTTTTTTACAGCACCAAATCCTGGTCCTATAATGTAAGTATGAGAGAGAAAGTTGTCAAAAAATTATTACAAATTAGTTGTACAAATATCATTTCTCATAATAGCTTGATCCAAATGATAGAAAATTTGGACACCTTTGCTCAAAAATAAATTAAAATTGGACATCTTAATGCTGAATATGATGAAGGTTTCGTATAAATATCATGTAACTTAAAAAAAATAATAGAGAAAATGTAATCAAATATCAAAACTACTCCATCCGTTCATTTTTAAGTGTTTTTTTAAGATAAATTTTTCGTTCATTTTCTTTCTTCTTATCTTTAAATTCAAACAAAATTTTGTTACAATGGTTCCAAGAAGAGTTAAAAATTGTAACTTAAAATTCTATAAATAAGATGAGTAACGATAATTAAAAATTTCAAGTGCAAACCCACTTGGGTTGGTCTAGTGGTATTGACTTGGGACCTGAGAGTGTGCTCTTCCTCGAGGTCTCAGGTTTGATTCTCTCAAATGCCAATTTAGGTGGGCTAATTTAGTTTTTTTTTTTAAAAAAAAAAAATCAAATGCAAAGTAAAAGAACAAACTTGAGAGAAGAAAAATAAAAGACTCTATGAATGTTCAAAAAGAAGAAAATTGACAATTGTTTGTTATGAGAGTGGGAGTGCGTAAAAAAAATAGGAATTCGTTGTAGAAAAAAAATTAAGTGACAATTGTTTGTTACGAGAAAAAGATTACATATTAAATTTATTGAAAAGATAAAGTACATAATAAAAAAAGGAATTTATTGGTGGATTAAATGAGGGTATAATAGGAAGAAAATGTGCAAAAATACACATCGTTAATTTGATGTTAATTTTCTAAAAAGACACTTAAAAACGAACTGATGGATTGGAGTATTATATTTAAATCATTTTATTAATTTGTTAAAAAGGGTCTTGCTAACATATGTCTTAAAGATACTATTTAAGGAATCCACAAAATGAAAGTTTGTCTTGAAGATACAAATCAAACATATTTAAATGTTTCTAAGTTTGGATATCTACCAATACTAGGCGCAATTGTTAGCATATTCCTTATGTAAGTTCTATGATACACCAAAAAATCTGAGTGTAACGGTACACCAAATCGTTAAATTAATAATTAAATAAGTTTTTTTTTAAGAAAAAGAATTATTTTCTATCATTGACAATTATAATAATTAAACCTTATTTACCAAAAGCGTCGACAAAATAAAATATAATTTTTTTGAATTTTTATTACTCATAACAAAAATATTTGATTATTTTTTATAAGAAAATGTTAAAAATTTATTATGATTCTTATAAACATTGAAAATGATGTTCTTTGTTTTGGAATGATATTTTGTTATTGACAAATAACTCTTTATTTCATATAAATGATCATTAATTTTGTCATGTGTACCGGAGAAGTTTCCTTTCCCTTATTTTAAGCTTCAATTTGGATGACGTGACACATAATTAAATGATGATGTTAAATTAATTGTCGTGTCATTAATAGTGGACTTGTTCATGTCATTTCCCTAATTGCGACGTCATCCAAATTGAAGGCTAGAACAGTACAAGGGATCAAATGTCTAGATTTAAGTAACAGAGGGTCAAAATTATGAGAAAAAAACAAGGGATTACAATTGTCGATTTAGTAAAATAAGGAGATCAAAATTGTATTTAAGTTTATTTTAATTATAAACTAATATGAAAATTGAAGGGTTTTGGAGGGTAGAGCTTTGTAAGTCTACGTCTATATATTTGTCATTTAAAAAAAAATAAAATAAACATACAAAAATTTAACCTACAAAAATAGCATAGTGACTAGAATTCACTTTTTAAAATGAGCAAGTGGGGTGTCCGACGTTCGAACTCTGACCCCTACATAAAACAATGCATTGTCTCTGCTAACTGAGTTATGCTCACAAGGACAATATCATATTGCTTTGGAGGAATTTTTTATAAAAACATATGATATTACATTATTGGTTGTATTTGTGTATCATCTTGTTCTTTTTTTTTTTATTTTTTTAAATGTGAAATATCCATCAAAATATAGATGTAGCCCTCTAAATATCACTTTTAAAATTCAACTTTCAAACATTCTCTAAAGGAACATTGCTCATTCACATCTCAAAATGCCGATTGCGAATATACACTATCTTGCCCTAACACACACGTGTGGAAGAGCAATCCGAAATAAGCAACTCCTTGATATTTTATCCTGCCAGTGTTATCACAAATTCATTTCCTACCATCAACCTTATTGTTTGGTGCTATTAATTGTACCAATGTGATTAGTAAAACTTTTTTTTAAGTTAAAATGATATTGATACAAAGTTTCTATCTCTATTTAGCAATGACTAATCTTCATCAAACAATGCCTAAAATCAATGAAAAAACAATTCATTTTGCTTTTCACAAAAAAGTCAATTTGCTAACCAAGTGTTGAGTAATTGACAGAATTCAATTAAAAATGAATTGTTCTCGATTATTTGAGTTCAAGTCCTAATTAAAATAATTGTTTATCAGAGACTTTGTCTATTTTCCGACTGAATTTCAAATTATTAAGATCTTTTACAAGAACCAATGGACATGGACATTACTTTTTAAAGCCCGTAATATCCAAAGTCAATTGTAGTGCGTTGAAATGGACAAAAAAATTGAGGAGATTATGATAAATAGTCAACCCCACATGCTCATGTATATGAGTGAATGATATATAAGGGACAACATGGAAATGATGAATACAAATATTTTTTACTCCCTCCGTTCCGTAATAGATGACTCATTTTAAAATGTGTAATTTTGACCTAACTTACTGACTATATTTTGCTACTAATATACAAAGATAAATAATATCATATAAGATGTCGTTAGATTCGTCTCGATGAGTATTTTCAAAATATCAAATTTTCATAATTTTTTCTAATATATTATTCAAGATATTTAAGCTCAAAAT
>Ga0315914_1001473_pt1 | contig 35235 bp, 19 predicted proteins | sample MpolenodulesMG_FD_203920 | JGI IMG/M metagenome (GOLD analysis project Ga0315914, IMG submission 203920) | Medicago polymorpha root nodule microbial communities from Los Angeles, California, United States - elongated nodules | ecosystem: Host-associated > Plants > Roots > Nodule | place: USA...
TTACTGGGGGACTCAAATCCGCCAGTAATGCGTATTACTGAGGGATTTTTTGCATTATTGGGGGATTATTTCCACCACTAAAAACCAAAATTCTTGTAGTGATGTCTCTCCTCTTTGTAAAATATAATTAATGTTTTAATACACCTCATCTTCACTAATACATGCGTGCGTCTCATAATGTAAATACAACTTGTTGGCTATTGTTTGATCACTTATCCACTTCATCTCATATTTTCAAACATTTGAATTTGAATTAGCCATTTATTAATGTATAACATCAACAAATCAAAAATGAAAATCGTGTAATAATTTGTATTGAATCACACTTTTAACTTTTGTGTTCAATTTCATTTACTTGCTATTCTCATTTACATTAGATAAACATCACAATTTCTATCATTAGCCAATCAAACTTTGATATTCACTCTAATGTGTCACAATGTCAATTGTTAGTCAATCAAATTTTGCATCAATTAGTCAAATATTGTCGTCGTGCTTGCATCATATGATTTAGCATTTAAAACATAAAATTTTAAGGATTTTTTTCTCTTTTATATTTAGTCAATTCGTCTTTTATCAATTTCATCTTCCTCTTCCAATTAAACAGTCTTGTCAACTTTCATACACCACAAAAACTTTACGTTAATTAACCAACTTTGATATTTTTTTGGATGCAACGAGACCCATATTTGAATTAAATAGCATTGTCTTTTTTATTTTTATTTTAGGGAACATTGTCATTTTGTCAATGGGGACAGCTGACCCACTTGATCATTTTTTTATTTTTTAACCAGCTAGCAAATAATATTACGTTATCAATCCATTTCAGAATTTAAATTGTCTCCACATAAGCTCATGCAATACACTAAAGATAAACTATAAAAAAGGATGGAACGTCTGACAAAAAATTAAAATTAGATGGAGTGATAAGATAATTGCATCGTTAATATAATAAAGGCTAATATATACTTACTTTTCCATGTAAGTGGTTCATTTTATTCATATTTTATTGAAACTGTATTATAATTTTTATCTCAATGTCATTATATGAATTGTAGACAAATATTGTTGTAATAATTATATTAGCTTTTTATCACTTTGAAGTCTTAATTGATTAGTGATCAAATTAAGTAATAAACTTAATTTTAGATTTCTATTTAGATAATTAATTATAGATTTATATTTAGACAATTAATTAATATAAATTTAATATGAGTGGGATGTATGGATGACCTATTAACGGAATGATAGAAAACCTGATGACCATCGCAAGACTATAGTTTCAAATACATCATAACCGACATATACTCTCTTCTGAAGAAGTTCTTGTCACAAAATGAAAAATGTAGAAAAAATTAAATAATGTGTATTTATCAAATAATTAAATTAGATCTATTTTGAGGTAAATGTGCCCAAACTTGTGTTCAAAATCTTGGGACCATACAAGTAGTTTTTTTTCAGAGACGCCGTCTCAAAGCTAATTTAATTTAGTTACTTATACATGTGAAAATATATGGATAAAAGGGAAAAGAGGGAATGAGAAAGAACATAAAAGATTTTTTTATAGCCTTTGTCAGAGTAAAAATGATAAGAATTTAGCTCGTTTGATGGTAAGGATATGATAGAGGCAAGATATGATATAAAGTTGGATAGATATATGATATGATAAGGACATGATAAACAGTAATCTTATCATGTGTTTGATGTGCACATGATAACAAACATGATATCATTATAATTAAATGAAAAAATTGTTCTCATAATTAATTAAATATTATAAAAATGGCATGTTATTAATAATTATAATAGAAAATACATGCTATCATTATTTTAAAAATGACATAATATCAAAATAATAAATAAGGAGTGATCTTTTAATCCCATCATGATAATTTCTAACCCAGCCTATACTCAGGATAGGAATTACAAAGGAAAGTCATGATAGGATAGGAAAATGGTTTATTTTATCCTATCCCTTTGATACATCAAACATAAGATTTTAGCACGATATGATTAATGTATCATATCCTGTCTCCCTATCATGACCATCAAACGGACCCATATAATCTATTTCCCATTTTGACTTGAAGAAAAAAGTTACTATTTGGTTTGGTTTATTTGTTTCTGAACCATTTGCATGATTTTTTTTTCTTTCTCCATCCCATCTTTATACTTATATATTGGCACCTTCTGCAACTTTGAAAGACTCAATTGCATATACAAATTTAATAGTAAAATTTTGTTCACTACACGGTAACATACTTTTCTTAAAAAATTCACTATTAAATTTATATGCATTCAAAATATGAGTCTTTCAAAGTTGCAAGGGGTGAAACTTGAAAGCAATAAGCACCTACTCCCTCCGATCTCAAATATAATAAAAGATTCATTTTTTAGGTTCAATGAATAATTAACGTATCTGCTTTACAATGTAGACCAGATACATTAACTACTCAATGAACCTAAAAAGAGAATCTTTTCTTATATTTGAGACTGGAGAGAGTAGGTGCTTATTGCTTTCCAGTTTCACCCCTTGCAACTTTGAAAGACACGTATATTTTGAATGCATATAAATTTAATAGTGAAATTTTTATCACTATACGGTAATATATTTTTCTTTAAAAATAAGTGCTTTCACCTCAAACACATAAAAGTTTAATTTTATTTCTTTCTAATTAAGTTTTCGACTAAACTTTGCTTTACGACAAGACAGACAAATGTTAATTACGAGGAGGATGACAATGGGTTGGTGTAATATCCTTTGTTATTGTGATTCCCTTCATTCATGCTATGACCAACTGACCATGGTTAATAAGCCTCAGTTCCACTCATGTGTATGCTTCAGTTATCCATAGCATTAAAAACATTTGGCTTCAACAATGATATGTCAAATTGTTGAAGACAAACCTTAGAGAGAACAATATTTTTGACTAATATTTACAAAGTCACGGTGAGCCACAATTTTAGTTAAAAAATATATTTTGGAGAAATGGCATTCATCTTGTAGAAGCTTTGGCTACCCGTGACTATGTCGAATTTGGATGGCCTCAATCATTGTTTTTTAGTATTACAGACACACACACTGGTCCAATTGAAGTGTGCAAAAAGCACTTTTCAAATTAAAGTGGACACATTAGCCATAATGAGGTTGTGAGTTCCACACAAAACCGTAGTCTATAATGAAGAAAAATTATTCGATAACTGCTCTTTACCCAAACATTTTTGTTCATTCTCAGATGAAATGATCAAAATACCCTTACGTAAACTCATGCTAGTTTCCAAATTTCAAAAGTGAAAGATGGTTATATCTAGTTAATTAATTTGTGGCTACCATCAAAGATGCATTAAATTTAAGAGCATAATTTACTACTAACATTTGCATGTTTAATTCTATCTAGTTTTTCAACACGTAACACAGATGCATTAAATTATTATTATCATTCCAACACTTTACTAATATTCAAGAATCACATGCATACATAGTTAATAATCATGCTATTGGAATCTTGCCTATATGCCAATTGGAGAAGAGATCAAAGTTATTATGCTCCTTGCTGCTTGCTACGTGTTGAAAAAATTAAGCATGTAAATGCTGCTTGCTGCTCCTGCTTTTGATTGAACATAGAATTAGAATTCAACAAGATAGAAACTAACGTGAGTTAACTCACGCTGCGTGAGTTAACATGCGTAGGGGTATTTTAGTCATTTCACTTGGGAATGAACAAAAATGTTTGAATAAAGAGCAGTTCTCAAATTATTCTAGTTTTCTGTGTCCACGTTTCAAAATGTCCATTATTTAAATTATTTTTTTAGTTTATTTCTAAATAATTTTTTAAAGGTCTTGCTAATCAGTGCTCTCAATACATTGGTGAGACACTAGTTAAGGATTCTACAAATAGAAATTTTGTGTTGGAAATATAAGATGTTACTTTTGACTGAGCGATGATTGCTTAATTTTTTCATGAAAACTTGCCTGTTTTAGATGTTTAACCAATGTCGTTGGGGCACTGGTTAGCATTCTCCTTTTTTTGATGCTAGCGGTCATTTCTTTAGTCACCTATGGGGGTTAAAATTCGAGTTAGGGTTATATTCATCTCATAATAAATAGAGTTTCATTTAGAGAGTTAGATATCAAAAAATCGAAAATGATATTTATCCCGAATAATCTTATCATGAATGCATCACGAAATAAAAACTGGCTAGCTAGCACATGTTGCAATACAATTACTTCCCACCCGTGTTTTCCGGCAAATACATGAGTTAATTGACCAACTGCAAAATCCCGATGCTTTCGTGATAGAATTAGTCGATGTATTTACCATCACTCTATAAAAATTAAGGAAAATGCTAGATATCAAGAATGATTTTATCAAGAAAGATTCAAGAATGACATGGCACAATAATCACCCTTAGATTTCAGTCTCATTTATTAACCTTTCATAAAAAAAAAAAATACATAACACCCACCACCCCATGATTTCCGGCCAGGCAAAGATTTTACTGGCTAACATTAATTTCAGGACAATATTTTGATAAAATTTAAGGGTGATTATTCTGCCATGTCATTCTTGAATTTTTCTTGATAAAATCTTTCTTGATGTATAGCATTGCTCAAAAATTAGATATCAAGTTTCATTATTAGATGAGGTATACAATCATTAATTATTTGTTTTTTTCTCTTCATGATTCGATGCTATTTGTTGTATTTTGGACTCTTGGTATTTCTTCCCTTTATACACATCTTGTGCTTAATTGGGTTGGTTTCTTAATTTATTTCTTGATTGGCTTCTTAAAAAAAATAGAGAAGATCATAACCCGTAAAATTCACCACATAATATAAACAACATTGATATTTAATTTAAATTATCATCGGAAAGGAACAAATTAACATTTGGATATTTTATACTAGCAATTGTAGTCCATTAATGTAAATTTGCTTCCAAATATGAAGATATTTGCTAATTTTGAATCACATCTTTTTTTTTTACCCACTTATTTCATCACTTCTAGAACATACAAAACACATAGCCGAATAATTCTCTCTCATTATTTTTCACTATTAATTGAAATGAAAATGTGTGTATATTTTATTTTATAAATTAGTATAGCATAATCATAACTCTATAATAATAACACGGATCGAGATTATAAGGATGCGTTTGATCTCCTAAATAATAAGTAGTTAATAAACAACACAAGACAGAACAACACAACACAAAACATAACAGCATATGACAAACTTTTATGGTATTGAACAATTTTGTGTAGACAAAATATTATTTTTAGTATTTTAAACAACTTGTACTTAAAACAAAAAGTTGTCTTATAGTTTAGTGAGGGACAAAAATTTCAATTTTTATCTTGTCCTTTATCTTAAGTTTGTTTTGTCCCGGTTATACAATCAAATAATGGATAAATAAGTTGTCGTGTCATGTTCTTTATTTTTTAGTAGATCAAACATACCATGATTCTCTTCGGAGTCCTTTGTTTGTTTTTTTTTCAATTCCTTTATTTGCTGCATATATTTATTGTGGTTTTGTCGCCTTATACTTTGCTGCGTAGTGCAGATCCTGCATGCATATCATTTGTGTTTGGCCACACCGAGAGAATGCATGGAATATTGAATGGACCCTATGAATTTATCAATGTCTGAGAAATCAAAGAGAACCAACGAAATGAGCAAAAGATGTCAAGAATATAGTTTTAAAAATAACTAAATAAATAACCAACTCTTTTTTTGATCATATGTTAATATCGCTTAGATATTGGGAGTCGTAAGAGGGTTTGGTGGAATTGGCCGAAAGTTTTAGTTGGCCACCTACACTGTAACAGTCATTCAGAATTAAGTTTAGCCCAAAAAGGATTCTCTGATTAGTAAGTGTAAAGTGAAAAAATTAAAGATTAATGTTATGGTTACAAACTCATGATTTGTTAATTAACCTCTGATCATGAAGTTTCATCTATTCTTCATTTTTGTCATGCTTCGTATGTAGGAGGGAGAATCTGTAGTAAACTCGTTAGTACACTCATCATCAATTAAGTCAGCAAGGCAACTCTCATTCTAGGCAGACCGTTCTTGAGAACTGCTAGAACAAAAATTGATGTTTATGCAAGGACATTTTCAATGGAATTTGAGGATATAACATGATTAACTTCAACATCTTTGATGCAATAAAACATCTCAATGAAGAACACTCTCTTTGCCTTGGAATTACTTGCTGCCTTAATTGATGGTGAGTGTACTAATGAGTTTACTACATATTCTCCCATCAATATTGTCTACTTCACACTCTAAAGTGAATTGTTTATTTTAGAGGAGTTGAATCCCACACTTGCAATAGTAATTCCATGTTGTTTCTCATTGTAAAAAAAATGTTATTAGTCATGTATTGGTGCCCGTCAAAATAAAATTAGCGTAGTTATGTTCCCAAGGCTTGTGAAATTAGAAATGAAATTAGCGAACGGGTAAAATTGGAAAGACGGAAGACACCTGATAATAATAAATTTTCGATGTGAAATCTTAGAATTTTGCTTATCTCCACTTCAAAAATTGTTCGAGAACACCTTAAAAATACCATAATACCCTCAGGGACACTTAACTACCATTGTGCTCTAATAACAAAGATTAGAGGCTCAACACTCACCAAGACCCTATCTTTTCCATTCAATCATTTATTCTTAAATACATTCTAAAATATTTTCATTCATTCATTCAAAATATTAATAAAAGAAACAAAAACATTCATTCATATGAAAATGTCATTAATTTGCATATACGATAATGAAATATATAAAAAAAAAAAACAAATAAAACCAACATCATTTTATTTACAACCAAAACACCAAAAACACAAGTAAACATAAAATTGTTGTCTCCTCAACATTTGTTGTCTATAACTTTTCGAAATGTGATATGTGGTGGTCGGACGCATCTCATCTTGCACCCAACCTCTCATTCGTTTTGCCATATAGGATTTGCATGATACCCAGTGTATTTGGTCGGACTCTAGCATGATCCTCCTCAATAATCACCTCATGAGTTGGCTTAGGGGGTGGTACCTAAACCAACTATGCATGAGGGGTTAACAGCGGATAAGAAACCCTAAATAACCATGTCATGTACCCTGGTACATAATGCTACAGATTCGCTACCATCAGACCTTGTTGAGCATGTGGTATAATAATGTGAATCATGAAGACCTAGAAGGCATGTACTTTCTGGGCTGAACCAAGGGTAAGCACATATGACGGATGTCTGAGAATGTTCTAGACATGGTCATACTGCCTCTTCACCAGCTCTGGCAAGTGTCGGTGATTTTTCCATTTTCTTGCCATAATCTAATCAAAGTATAATAATATCTCATCAAAGGGTTGCACCGGCCTATGACCACCATAATGGCTAAATATAAAGTCATCCACCTCCAAACGATTAAGGATGTTTCGATATGAAGTCAGTGAAATGTGGCCCTTCTTTAGAAGAAAAAGTGCAACACCTGGAAAGTTTACGGTATATCGTGGATTAAGCTCCCGTGTAAACAACCGTTTGAAATGCTTTATAACCCATGCCTAAAAATGCAAACAAACACATTTATATTATAATAGGCTATACAACAGACATAAAAAAATTACTACGTTAAGTAGAGTCAAGCATCCGTCGAGTGGGCCCTTCGATGCGTCAATAGCCTTAGACAAATAATGGTAGATATTAGCCAGTGTCATCCCATTCCATGACCACTCATGTATCCTGTTCAGATCCTGCATCACATCAAGCCATATGAGGTCAATGTCCTTGTTGCTCTTGTCGAAGAGTATGTTACATCCAACTAGAAAGAGCAAGAAAGCTCTCACACACCATTGTCATTTGTTATGTATATCCTCCTCCTCCTTCCCATGTGCATCCTCACCCTGATTTGCCACACTGAGTTGTTCATCATATAATCGCTTTAAATAAGGAATACTAATAAAACCACCCCATTGTTTCTCAGTCTCTTGAATCAAACTATCTTCATCAGCACCCTGCAACTTCGTCATACGCTCAAAACTGTAATCCTGTGAGGTATGCTCCCCATGCCTCATCATCTTCTTATGATTGAGATGTGTAGAAGACACATTACATCATTGAGTGTGATGGTCATTACTCCAATAGACAGATGGAAGTTGTTGGTCTCCTCATGCCACTTCTCTGACAATGTGGTAAGCATGACACTGCTAATGGTCTTGAACACAATATGAAGTAGTAGGAAAATACTGGATGCACAAACTGGATCCCAAAACCAGTCTAAATCGTATTTCGACAATTCCAACGTAGCAATCTTCCTCCCATGTGTGATTGCCTTTACCACGCACTCATGAGTCTGAAATACAAAAACAAAATAAATCGTTACAAAATATATTTACAAAGGCTAAACATTTGAAAGATAAAGATTTGATAATCATACGTATGGTGTAGAGCTGTCATAACGGGCGGCCCGACCTGTTTAAGCCCGGTCGGGCCAAGGGTTTTTCAGGGCCGAGCTAAAAAGCCCGGTTTAAATATGGGCTAGAAAAATAGAGCCGAGCCCGGCCCTATACGGGCTAACGCGCCAACCCTGACCCGTTTTTTTTTTCATTCTTTAAGGACTGAAAATATAATTACATAAATATACACAAAATTTATAGTAAACAAAAGATAAATTAAGTTTGATCCAAGAGAATAACAATTATCCATACTAACATAGTAACATTAACATAATTGTACACTAAAAAAGTATATTTATTAAATTCATTTGTTAATCAGTATAGTCACTAATTTTTTTTTTTTAGAGGAACAGTATCGTCACTATATTGTCTTGCAAGATCCACATATAATTAATTAGCCAACACATGTAAAAATAAATTTAAAAAAAAAAGGATAAAGGTACTAAACTGAGTTGACAATAAAGAAAGGAAATCACAGTGCAACCATAAGCAAAAGGGTTTCAAAAGTGGGAAATAAAAGCATAACATTTTTAACATTACAGGAAAACAAGAGTTAAGAACCAATGATGAAACACGACCACTTTGATTTTTGTTTTTCCCTCATTTTAATTAGAAGTAACAAAACAAATGAACATAATTATATACAAATTTTAGAAGAGAGAATGACTTAAATACCAAATGAACATAACTATTTGGGTTGTCCGTCTAGTCCAGTGTCAAAAATAACCCTTTTTTTTTTGCGGACTGTCGGGCTGCCCTTAGCCCGAACGGGCTGCGGGCTTTTTTGGGCCGGGCTAAAAAGCCCTGAAAAAATTCGAGCTGCTATTTTTCGGCCCAGGCCCTACATTTTATTTGGGCTTTCGAGCCGGCCCATTTTGACAGCTCTAGTATGGTGTCACTCCAAATCTTGCAGGCGACATGGTTAACGAATGACGGTAGCAATGACTGATCATAAGGGCCACCGCGTAAGGCATCAGGTGTCAGTAGGGCTGTCGGTGATTCATGTTGTTCAGGATGCTCATGGTGCTCAGGCTCCACATATTGATAGTGCTCCTCTTGAGAAGGGTCCTAGTAGTGCTCCTCAACGACATTGTAGTAATGCTCCTCTTGAGTGGCATAGTACTACTCCTGAGTAGGGTCCACAACCTGAAACTCACTCGTCAGTGAGGTCCCCTCCATATCACTCCTACAAATGCATCCCCTCATAGTACTCTCCCTGCGGGCACTACTGGTCATCGTCTATTTGCCAAGTCTCTACATATGTGTGTTCCCAGACATATCTACACAACAACAACAACAAAAAAACAACTAAAAACTCATTCAAACATTATATTAAACACTTCGAGTATAAAATACAAAACATTGATTCATTGTGTTATTTCAAATTTTAAACTATCAAAGTGAAGTTAAACTTAGTCTAAACCACATGCAAATAGACAATCTTTTGATCATTTACTACAACAAAAAAAATCAACATTTACATAAACCCTAAACACTAACATTTTATCAATTTAAACAAAAAAAAAATCCAACATATAAAACAAGAAAACTCAATGCAAAAGGATCATGAACACTTGTAGTTGATGAAGTTGAAAAAAATTGGTTTGTGGAAGTTTGAAGGGAGCGAAATGTTTGTTTATTAAGTTTTGAAGTTATGAGTTAACTGTTGTTGTTGTTCTGGACTAAACCAGAACGTTGCTGCAATTAACTATCGTTGGTACCATGTAGCGAACAGCAGTTAACTGTCGTTTGGACGAACAACGTTAAACAGCCGCTGGAGGTGAGCCACCGGAGACATTAAAGTAATTTCGATGTGTTAAAGAACAATTTTTGAAGTTAAAAAGCAATTTTCAAAATCTTATAGCATGAATCCGGGCCCATCATGGACTATGGGTCTTCTGTCATGGCACCATGGTTCCAACCCCACATTTGCTGGAGAAAGATAGTTGCAGTTTGGTGATTATAAAGTAACATAAAGGATATAATAGTAATTCAAAAATGACCACAATTATTTCCCTTGTGAAGACCAAATCTTCATCCACCAACGTTTACTCTGACCAAGCAACAAACTAACAAACAATCTTATATAGTACTCACTCTTCTCCCTTACTCTTCCTCTCTCACACTCTTCTATAACCGTCACAACAATTTTCCCTCCACGTGTCATTCTTCTATTCGTTGTTTCGAGTTCATTAGGTCACCATCACCAATTCCAAAACAAATTTCCATATATATTGTTGAGAATATTGATACAATATCATAGATACCAATTCATAATGAATGAAAATAGTGTTGGAAAGAGACCAAGAGCTCAAGATGATAGATTGTCCTATGAACCTCAACCAAACAAAAGAGTTATGACAACCTACCGCGACATAATTAGGATGTTGTTCATGAAACCCTCGACGGTGGAGGAGCAATGCTCTTCCACTGTCACTTCGGATGAATCCTCCACATCTTGTTGCTCTAGCAACCATAACAACCTCAATCTAAATAGGATCACAGATGCCGAGGTAATTATGTTTTACACTGTCAATCAATTATAATCATCAGATCATTGAAAAACATGTCCTCGGTTAAACTTTTTTTTAATATTATTATTATTACTATCATGGGATTCTCTCAACTCAAGATTTTAATTTATTGAACTTCCGTTTCATCCTTCAATTCTTAATGTGCTTTTATTATTTTGCTTTGTATTCTTTTTTCATCTAAACATATTAACAATGTAACGCATTTTTTCAGGTTGATAGTACTGCTGCTGCTGCGCAAGTTGGAACGTCGACGCGCCACTGCGGTGATCAAACTATAAGGTTTTCAATTATTATTATTATTATTGAGTTAATATGAATTTGAAATGATATGTGTGTGTGAGTGAAATGTGTATTGTATGAGTTCTGAAATTGTACGAATTCTGCAACTGTCTCTGACATATATGCATATGTATAAATAATAATGCACATGCATTTTCTAAGAACAGAAATATTGCAATTTGCAGGAGGAGAGAGATGGGTCTCACAAGAGCAGAAGAAGAAGAGGAAGTGGTGGATTCTCATTCAATGGAGAAAAAGAAGAAGAAGAAGCCGCAAAATATGCCAGAGGAATCTGAACTTGATGAATTTTTCTCTGCTGCTGAAAAAGATGTCCAGAAACAGTTTCAGAACAAGTAAGATCAAAAGAGTACCTTTATTTTTGGGTTATATATTAAAAATGAGTATTTTTTTTTTTGAATTCAAAATAGCCCCAAATATAATATAATAATATACAATATATACCATATAACTAAAAATGAATAGAAAATATTATTTTTAAGGGTCATATGCCCGGATTCATAAGAATCTTTCAAAAAAAAAAATATTCATAAGAATGAATAATTTTTAATTTCATATAGAAAAAGCTCAGTTTTAAAGTTTTAATGTTCACCATTTTCAATATAAGTTTTTTCTTTGGACTTTTTAGCAAATGTCTTTAGTGCATTTACAAGGGTTTTTGTTAGCATTTCCTTGTCTTTAATTATGATTGAAAACATATTTTTTGTCTCGAAAACATCTATCACTTTTTTTAATTTTTCAAAAAAATAATAATTTTGTCCAAAGAAAAATGATAGATACTTGAATCTTTTAACTATTTGATGCATACAATTTTTGTCCAATGGATATTTAAAAACATTTGTTGAGTGAGATCAAACCCTTAAAAAAAATCTCGGTTACTTCGATATATTAGTTTTTGCAGTTAACAAAAACATTTACTTTTTCTCTCAAGTTTTTATTGTTTTATCTATGTCAAATTTGTTTATGTTGGAGTTGTTCAAACAAAATTATACAAGAATAAAAAGTAGTGGTAGTATATTTATATGCAAATATCTTATATAGTGTTTTGGGTTAATTTGCAGGTATAACTACGATATTGTGAAGGACATGCCACTGGAAGGACCTTATGAGTGGGTTCAATTAAAGCCATAAAATTACCCCATTTAGTTCTATTTGAAGGAAGAGGGATGATATTATAAATGCAGTTTAAATTTCCACTTGCTGACATTATTCTTAATTTGATTTTACTTTAGGTAATATTTGATTTCTATTCAGAGTCCTATTTTCATGTTTGAAGTACCCTTTTGTTGGTGTGTACAGCTTTGTTTTTCTTTAGGGGCTAGTAACTAAGGACTTGGTTCCTAGTTTTTATCTGTGTACGGTTTATTACATTGTTATACGGAGAAACTATTGTCCAGAGCATAATTCAGTAAATTCCCTTGTTGATGATCTGTGTAGCATTGACACTTATGATTGAAAGTGTGTCCGATGTCCAACACTCACATGATACCAGCACATGTGATTACTATTCACATTGAATTAAGTCATTTTCTCAAATCATTATCGATGTCAACGTGTCAGTGTCTGTATCGTGTCCGATGTTATCGACACTTCTGATTAAAGGCGTGTCTAGAGTCCGACACTTATCGATGTCAACGTGTCAGTGTGTGTCCGATGTTATCGACACTTCTGATTAAAGGCGTGTCTGGTGTCCGACACTCGCACGATACCAAACATGTGATTACTATTCACATCAAGTTATATCATTTTCTCAAATCATTATCGGTGTCATTAGTGTTTGTATCGTGTCCGATGTTCGTGTATCTGTTCCTGCGTCATAGGTAATGATTGTAGAACAAATTGGTTAATGGCTAGCTATTTAGCTAGCTATAACAAAATTCTAGTTTCATTTTTCTTTTGTGCTCAACCAGACAGGCATCTACCAACATTGGTGTCTATTTCTGTTTTTAATAATAACTTTAGTAACAATAATAGATTTAAAAGGGTACAACAAAGTCAGTGACTGTTAACTTCTTTATTGGCTTTTTTCTCTTTTTTTTCTTTTCCCTTTTCCAATTCTTTATCTTTCTTTCTTTTCACTGCTTTAATTTTTTTAGTGCTATGTCTTTTTCCTTATCTTAACACTATGGAAAAACATTGCCTTTTCTCACCAGTCTTTCTGCCATGATTTGTATGCATGTGTGTATGTGGGTCTTAATTTCAAATATGGACTACTATTATTATATACTATAATGCTATATGAATATGTATAGATATAAAAGTTAAAATTTTCAAAAGAACTTAATGAAGTATATTGTCAAGCTCAAGCAAGCATAGTGAAAAGACTCTAAGTTTTGGAATTGTTACTGTAATACTGTATTTACTATACACTTTTACATGTACAACAAAATTTGGGTTCAGACTATTGTCTCAGACTATAGTTTATTTAGTTTTACAGACTACACTGACCCTATTACTTGGTATTATTGGAAAAATTCAAATTCCCAAACTATGTATTTTATGGGATCTGAATTATTCCCTGGTTGGATGTTGTTGTGGGAGTGGTTCTCCTGCTGCTTCTGCACAGCAGTATCTTACTGTAGTTTGATTCCATTTTGGAAGAGGCCGCCGGCAGGCATGGTTTTAAATTGTGCTCGCGGATGTGGTCGTTGCGATTGACGTTGCTGCAACGTGCATTTCGACGTGAAATAATTTTAAATTTTCATAAACTATATAAAGTGACATCACCGTGCCAGTATACTATTTATCCATCATTACGGAGTTTGAGTTTGCTCCGTAATTGAGAGGTGCTTGAAATAAACATTTGACTTTCAGATATTGTTAAAGCTATGATGTTTTATTAGAGCAAAAGTAGGTTAAGATTTGGGGTTCTAAAATTTTAATTTTTGATAAGAAGATTTTAACAAACATGATTGAAATATGCTTATGTAGTTTCTGTTGCAATCACACACGTGATTGAAGGTTACTTCATAAGTGTGTGTGTGTGATGTCGTTGCGGAAGCTACCGCAACAATAATATAGCTTTTGTTGTCGTGTATAAAATTTTAACATGTTTGAATTTTGTTGAACAAAATTGATCTCATTTTTAGAATTGGTTTAAGTTAAAATTTGAAGTTTTTGTCTTTAAAATTGATTTTTAATCTCATTTATTGTTCGATTCACTTTAAAGTTCAACTCACTTTTCATAATTAAATTTGTTAGAGCATAACCAAACAATGTGCGATTTGGATTTGATTTTTTAGAGATTGGGAAAGGAGGACTAGTTGCCTTAGTTGTGTTTTTGATTTGATTTATACCGTATGTACTACAAAAACCTCCAAAACACGAATGAATCTTAAGAGAGAAAAAGACTTTTAGTAAAAAGTAAATTTTAATGATTGAGATCAAAACACATGACAAACTTTTTTTTGGAGGAAATCATCTTCCCTCTAAAACTCTTCTTCTTTTGGTACATTTAGTATAAATTGATTTTATTTAATTTATTATATTTTCCTTCCCATTTAAATCCCCATACACTTCAAATATATTTTCTTATCAGCACTTGTTGGTTTAAGTGACATGTTGCTTAATTCCCTAGATCAAGGTTTCAATACTAGTCTTGACAATAAACAAATGAGTGCAGAGACTTTATTGATCCACATGGACATGGTCATATTATTCTGGAGTCATATATAAGGGAAAAAAGTAATCATGTTTATTGGACTAAAATATAGATGCAAAATATTTCCAGTACTATTAAGCCACCCAATGAAATAAAAGCCAGATTAATTTTTTTTAGTGATTTTTTTAATTATCCAACAGTAATGAACAGTAAATATATCAAAAACTTAGATGGTGGAATAGGCTTAAAGTATTTTACTCATTTATCAACGGTTATGATCAGTAAAAATCAACGATAATAGTAACTGACACTTTACAAAATTCATTCTATAAATATTTCACCTTCATTCATATTTTTCACATCATTCTCAGAATATTTAATACTTTCAAAATGGTTAAATGTTTTCTTATATGCATCACTCTACTTGTGATTGTTTTGTTCCTTATTAGTATTATCAATATTGAAGAATTGGCAATAGGTTACGTATGAATAATTATATTTAGTGTTTTCCCGTTATTAGGTTTAATTTGGATTATTACCATATGTTCTAATTGAGAGAAAGATTTAATCATCGTCGTGATTTTTGTAATTGTTGCTATTGAATAAGATGATATTTTTATGTTTGGTATTCGTGACAAAGTTTCTTGTGTCGAAGTGGGGTGCTGATTTAGTTTTTTTCATTTGTGTTGTGATGAAAGACTTTGCAAGCGGATAGCAAATGGAATTTTGTTGGTTTTCATCATAGTTGTCTTGAAGTTAGGTTTGATATAGATTATAATTAACCTTTGAAGTTAGATTGGAAAGATGGTCTAGAATTATAGGTTGCTTAACATCTTAATTTATTGTAATTTCCTTACTTATATCGTAATATTTATGTTATGTCATATAATACATATCATGATTTTGTTGTCGCTGTGGTATAATATAATGAAAACCGGTCGTAATTATTTGTTTATCTGGTTTAGATTACATTGTTTGATAAATAATATCTAAATCTGTGTGTTGGGCGTTGGCACAAGCCACACACTAGTTTAACTGCAATCTATTTATTATTATTATTCTCAAAATATCATACAAGAAAACAAATTCTCATACAAAATTAAATGATAAGAAATTGTACTTTAGAAAATACAGCTATTTTTAGGGTTAAAAATGATTTTAGTCCTTAGAAATATTTTAAGTTTTCGTTTTATTCCCCCCTAAAATTTTGTTTGACTTTTAGTCCTTCAAAAAAATTCTATCCATAGTTTTGGTCCTTACTTTTAAGTTATATCATGTGTTCTCTTTAAAAAAATTAATGTGTTTTTGCAGGATCGTTTAGAATATTATAAAAATCTCTTCCAAAAAATATTAGATTTTTTTTATCAAAACATGAATTAAAGATGAATTTTTAAACGTCAAAAACATTAAAATTCATATTTAATTCATGTTTAGGTCAAAAATTCTAATTTTTTTGAGAGATTTTTATAGTATTCCAAAAATGATTGTGAAAAAAAAAATCAAAATTTTGAATGATACACAAGAGTTGACTTTAAAACAAGGATCAAAAGTGTTGATTGAATATTTTTTACGGACTAAAACGAAAAGTTGAAAATATTTATAGAGATAAAAAATATATTTGACCTTTATTTTTAATTACATCGAGGAAATTAAAGAGAAAAGGGAGATATGCACGGTCACTATAAGCTAATTTTACACTGGTAACTGATGAGAATCAAGTATTTGATGGTTATTTTAGAAACTCGATTTTAAAATGGACTTCAGTGACAAAAAGTGAAATGTTATTGGTGTAAAATAGTTTAACACCGATAATGTTTTTCCATTAAACTCAAAAATAAACGAGGTAAATTATTTCTCATATTTTATGTGTAACTAATTATGGTGGTGCATATAGAATTTTCCAACATTATTTTTCTAATACTATGCTTTTGTCTTAATGGATTTGCTCCCTATTGGGGAAAATCTTTCTCACCCCCAACATGAGTTCAAAATACATCTAAAAGCTCATTAATTTTCATTAATTTTGTGTAGTCTGAAAACTGCATTTTCAGATAACTTTATTGTTAGAAATTGCATTTCCAATAATCTGATAGTTTTTTTAGGACAATATTAGCACCCTCAACAAGGATTTTCATACCCACAACCATGCAATACGTGGAAGGCATTATGTACATAAATTAATTGTGCTGCCATGTAATACTTGAGTGTTCTTACTCTCTATCTTCATTTTTCTCTGTTTTTGATCAATAAAAAAAGAGAAGAAGAAGAAGATCGTCCCAAAAATTATCAGTGAATGAAACTCAACACCGTACTATTTCAAATACTCACACAAGTGACACAACTGCACACCACCAACCACTTGCTATGTACTCCAATGATTGATTAATTTATTGAGTTGTTACAACTAGTATCAACAATTATGTCCTTGTTTCTGAATAAAAATATTGTACAACTATTTTGGATGGAAAATGGTCAATCATTGAATTTTATTTTTGATACATTATTACTAGTGTAAAACCTTTTTTATTATTACTAGTGTAAAACTTTTAGGTTATAATTTATTGACGTATATTGTCACATCATTAGGGAGACTTTTTCTTTATACTAATAACAGTCCAAATTAAATTCATCAAATTTCTATGAAATGCATCAACAAGAGTCTTGTTATAAGACTATTCATCAAACTTTTATATGGATTCTCAAAACTAGAAAAGAGAAAGAGTTGTGAAAAAAGAGAATTTCTTCAATCTGTACTGTACCTCACAATATTTTCTTTTGCAGCATTCAATCATCAATCTAAAGGAATTTACAATGATTCGTGGAAAATAACAGAAAAGAAAAACTAGTATAGTTTATCTTAAACATTTTCATCTGATGGAACTGATACTATAGACCTTGTACTGGATCTACCAGAAAGATCTTTCTCCAAATAATGAGTAACCAAAGACCTTTCAGTAACATCTCTATCCTGAGAATGTGTAACCAAAGCCTTTTTTGAAGCATCTTTCTCCAATGAATGAGTGAATAATGCCTTAACGACTTGACGAAACTTTCTTCGGTATGTTGGAAGCTTTGATACACCTCTTATCATTCCAATCATCCTAACAATTCATTCATCATTGCACACATTAGTTAAATTTATCTAATAACAGGTTAGCTCGTACGTTTGGAATAACTTGTTTGAACTTATGACATAAGCCCTTTTCTGAAGGTGTTTAACCAAATAGGGCCTAAGTGTTAGGTCATGATATATATCTCGAAATGTTTATTCCATAAAAAAAAGGCAGTCTGGTGCACTAAAGCCCCCGCATACGCAGGTTCTGGGAAGGGGTTCCAGCATTTTGGTGTATGTTTATACCATAAGCGCTTAATTAAACTATTTATCCAAACATACATGAAGAATGAAAAACAAAATTCCATACATATCTACTTAATATTGCTAAGTTACTAAAATATTTCAGTCACACATAACATGTAGAGATTGATATAACAATACCTTCTGGAAATTCCCTCAATTTGAGCAGCTCTAAGACCATCAGGAATCAATAAGCTACCATTATCCCAAGTCTTCAACCTTTGTTTATTAACTCCAAAAAGAACAACTTTTTCCAAGTATCTCACTTCACCTTCCACCAACTTAATGACCCTAATCTGTTCCTTGAGAACCATAACAGGATTGAAGAACCAATCCAACAACTTGTCCTTTGGTCTGTTGAAATGAGTTATCTCAAAGTCATCAAGCAGCAATACACCACTTGAGTTGGCTTTGATGGAAAAGAGAAGTGTTTGTAGAAGTGAATAACAAGGCAGTCCAACACCAACTATGGATGCTTCGTTAACATTTTTTCCTCGCAACCACTCATAAAGATCGGCAGCTGTGAGTACATTAGCATCCAATAATTCCTTGCCTCTTATCTCACAGTCCCTCATCATATTTCCCCATATCTGTTACAATACAGTTTAGTACTACATGGGAGTTTTTCAAATAAAGTAACATCACAATAGCAGCTGTAAAATATCAAAAAGATGTTTAAAACTTGTTCGGTATGGCTCATAGTTTATTGATAAGTGGGACGAAAGACCCTGCAGAACGGTTCAAGGGTAATATTGTAAACTGGACCGTAGTATTTAAATACAAGTTGTAATATATAACCCTAAGTAGGGCACTGCAGCCACTCTGCACTAGGAGACGGATGCAATGGTTGAAATCCTGATCGAATCTTGTGCATTCTATGTTTGCATTTTTGGTAACTGATTCCTTTGAACCAAGGTTATTGTTCTAACAAAACTACATTACTTAATGAGTGAATCACTAATTTAATTCCTGGAATCATAGATGTCGTGTAATTTGGTCTCAAAAATTAACGAAATTTTTAGATGATCCATAAAATTGAAAATTCTGAATCACATTCGTTCTTATGAGTCGGTCAATCATGTAATCTTAGGGATCACTTTGGAATTTCTTCAATTTTCAAGATCAAGTTCTCTAACCGCTACAGTTTCAGAGACTGATTCACTCTTAACTTAATAGACATAATTACTATGACTATCGGTGCTTTAAAACTGCAAGTAAATGAAGAAAAATTTAGTTACTTGATTGATCGACATGAGGTGAAAACCAGCATACCTGCACCATTTTCACTTCTTGAATGGTCTCTCTAACTGATCTTGAAGGAGCTAAGTTTGGCATAAACATTGCAGGTGGTTCCATAGTATTTGATCTGCTTTCTGATGTATTGTTTCCTTGAGTAGAAAACTCGGACGATTGAGAAACCATCTTCTTTCGATATTGGGGCCTGGCTGCAAGAAATTTGATGTGTCGATGTCAACAGAATAAATGGCAGATACGATAAGAAAACAATCGGAAGAAGTTTACTTTGGAAAGTATGACCCCTCTCTAAGATAGAGCCAATCATTTGTATATTCATCAAACTCAGCAACCATTGCCACTATATAAGCCAAACCTCTATGGAAAGATCTTTCCTACATTCACAAAAAGGTCAAAAAAGAAGGTTCAATGACGCAAATCATTCAACTTGACAACTTCGAAACATGTCAAAATCAATTTTACACTTCCTCCAAATTGGAACCACGTAAACACTGAGACTTGGAAATGGAGAACAAAAACAGTGATGAAACAAACCTGATATACTATAATAGAAGCATATAGTCCAACAAAAATGCTAGAGACAACAGTCAATAAAATGCTGGCAATGACAACAAGAGGCCATACAAAGATTGTCAAACCAGCAATTGGGACACAAACTGTTTCGAGGAATGGACCTTCTCTGCTGATTAAATCATGCAAAAGTCTGTACCAGCCCTTGAATAATAGGTAGGGACTCTTAACTATAGCAATTGCAGTGAAAAGAGGAACTTCAACAATTAGTCCCACTATCCCTACAATCACACATCCAGGAACATGAATTAACCTGCAAATAAGCAGAGTTTAGGAACAGATGTAACTCATATTTTGCTAATAATAGACATGTTTCGATAAACAGCTTAACTAAACACTTATCATACAAGTGATTAAGTAAAAGTTATTCATATAACAAAAGATAAAATAAATTCAAACTGTTTTAATTTCAGTTATCATTGAGAGTTTTTGAACAAAAGCTGAAAAAAAAACCTATCAACATGTCATAAGTTGTTTCCTGTACTCATGTTAGTAGATAAGCTCAAATAAGTCAATTCGAACAGACCCGAAATTTATAATTGAAATGACATAATCTATATGGTTTCCACCAACAATAAAAGATCAATCATTTCGTCCAAACGACCTAACCTTAATAAGTTGATAATTTGCGCTCAAAGAAAGCTCAAAAGAAGCGTTATCTTAACTGGAGTTAAAACAAATGAAACCAACGTCACATAAATAAACAAAGGACCGAGTGATGATTACCTTAGTGTCTTACACTGATCTGTACAAGGTGATTCGCGTAGTTCCTTCAAGTAACTTGGATATGAATGGTAACATATATCTGCAAAATCCCTAACCACAGTACAACTGCCTTTGATAGTTCCCAAGGTTCCATCCTAAGTTAAATGTAAGCAAATAAAGAAACGTTGTCAATCGCAAATTACAGAAAAGGGAGGTTTGTTCAAATTCCGCTATACAACAATATTATAGCGCCGCTACTACAACATTTTGTACTAAAAAAGTGCATCGCGGACCATTTTGTACTAATCATAACGCTATAATGCTGCTATAGCCGCTATTTAACATTGAAATAAATGAACTACTAATTTTTACTAGAAGCAAACTATGTGCTAATAATGAATCAAACAGTGCTAAGAAACTATTGATCATAGAATCTTACCACAATACAGTGCAAGAATTTCTTTGACTCATTATCATATCTGAAGGCCTCAAAAGTTGAAACCCATGGAGTAAAAAATCCATATCCAGCACCAACAAGAACACTACCAGCTATCCCTAAACCCAGCCATATGCCAAACAAAGCAGGCAAAGCAATCAAAATAGCAACTTTCAAAGCTGCATCAAATATTTGAACCCTGCAAACACAAAAAATAAATAAAATAAACATTCAAAACAAATACTAATTAAAATTCCAAACACAAAAGAAGTTATAGAAAGTTTGTTACTTCAAAAGGGTATAAACAGTCCAAGCCACATGTGCAGGAAACAATCCCAAAATCACCCCAACGTTTCCTACAATTAGTATCAAACCAGCAATAGGACCCACAATAAAGCCTGCATAATTTTCAAGAAAAATATCAATAACCCTTTATCTAAAATTCACTTTAGAATCCATAACTTCAAAAGAAAAACTAAAAAATTCATTTTTTTCTACTCAAGATTTCATTTAATCATGCAACATAAAGTATGAAAAATGGTAAAGGTAAAAAGAACCTTTTATGGCACCAAGGAAGAGAGCAGAAAAGAATGCAAAAACAACATAAGAAGCTTTAATCCAATCTTCTAAAGAATTAGGAAGAAAAGCCATGATACTAGTAATAAAGGATCATGAAGAAGTTAAGTTGCAATGAAGAAAATGAATATGGAAGTCAAAGGAGAAAAAAGGTAGAATTAATAGGTCAAAAAACAAGAAGGTATATTGATGGCGTGTGTTGCAAGGTGAAGACAAACTAAATAAGAAAACGATAAAAACTAAACTCAACTAAATTAGAATCATTCTAAGGATTTTGGCAACTAAAAAGTAACATGGGCTTTGAAATAAGAGAGGCTGCTGAATATTTTATATCATGGTATCATCATAATATAATATAGCAATAATTGATTGATATTAGTGTACCCTAAATTTATAAAGTTTATGAAAACCCTAAAAAAAGTGCACAATTAATATTGTTTTGTTTATTTATCAAATATCTGGCTTTTTTTATGACTTATGGGTTCTGACTCACTCACAACGTTCATCTATTATCAAAATCATTACATGAATTTAATTTGTATGTATACAAAAACTGTGTGAAATGTTTTTATAAATGCAACAAAAATATATCAAAAAAATCGTTACTTTTATAAAGGGTTAAATTTTGATTAAATTTAACGAAAGAGAATAATTCATCCTTCGTGTGAAATAGTCCATGACAAATTTAAGTACTGATGTTTGTCGTTATAAATTGACCCGCGTTCAGGTTGTGAATGACTAAATTGCATCTTCAATCTACATTTTTATAATAATTGATTCAATTTTAGAAACTTTGTTGCTATTTTAAATAGTAGTTATAAAAAAATGAATTAATATAAGAGTAGGTCACAAAAAAGCAAGGACTAGAAGGTCAAAGATAATAGTTGTTCTTCTTTTTGAAAATGTCAAATGCTCGAGGGATTAGTCTCTGCAGTTGCGTACAGAGGATACCTGGTTTACACCAATAAAAAAAAAATATTAGAATGACAAAATTGATACTAATATTAAAATGCCTTGTTTGACAGTTGGTTTGATAATAAGGGGTAGCTAGCTTGAGTTATGGGATTGCCTTTCCTTTTTGTCCTTAATTTCTTTAGCGATGTTTTTGTTCCAATATATGCATATGTTACAGGTTGACCACAAACATATCTTAAGGTTCAATCCTAAAAATAAAATAAAAACTTAATTCCATAAAGCATTTTTGGGGTTAACCCTCAAGTGCACAGGAAGAACACAGAGGCAAGAGTAAGTTAGAGATTTACAAAAAAATCCCAAAAAGCAAAGGAACATCGACAAGAAAGCTACCCCATATACAGCATGGGTTTAACCCATCAATGATTTAGATCAAAAGTAAGCTCTTGATTTTTTTTGCTTTTATCCACCAAAAAGAAATAAGCTTAATTCTATCAAGCATTTTTTATAGCGTTTCGGTTTTTTGTCTGAAACAACGAGAGTTGCGTTCTTTTCAAATAACTCAAACTGAAGCTAAGCAAACAATATAAATGATATTCCTCAAAGTTCTTGCAAAGCCACACAACAAACTAAAATGGAGGGAAAAAACCGATAAGTGAAAGGAAGTCATCGTAGAAATGTTCATCCATTACAAAACTAAAATCCAAATGGTGCCTAAATAATTGCACCGCAAAAACAAATGATCCACTGATTTGTGTTGCCTGCAACCAGCAATACTAACATTTAAATTATGTTTGAGGATTCTGTGTGTAACAAGATTATCCTTTGTAGCAATGCAATTCCTACAAAACAGACACACAAAAATAAAAACCTTGAATTGAACTGTTTTATTCCAAATTAAATCTTGAATGTCATCACGATTGGGAGCCACCGCTACCGTTAATAGTCAATACATCCCTCGAACATTATAAATTTTGTGAGACGACTGCTACCACCTTCAATAGTCTTCCACGACGTCATGCAAAACCAAATTATCCAAAAAGAACACAATATTCCCTCCACATCACATCCTCCCAACACAAATAAACGACGCCGCTACTTCCGATCATCACCCCTAACCCCCACCCTAAGAGCTGCCATATCCCACTAGTTTAAATTTTAAACTAAATCTAATTCAATTTATTTTTTAAATCGGTTATAACAAATCAAATCTAAACTGCCCTCTAAAAGAAAATCAAATCAAAACCGACCTTGATTCAATTTCAAATTAAAAAATATAATAAGTAAATGGTAGAACTTCTTCCAAAATTTCAACCTAATTTTTGTTAGCATTACCTTTTTTTTATGTTATGATGATAGCTCTCAACTTCATTTGAGAAAAGTGGATATCCAAACACTAGATGATGTCTTCGAGCAAATCAGTCATAAATAGGATTATGACAGATGGTCAATCCATTTTAGCCTTATCTGTTTACACAGACATGCTAGAGAAAATAACAATCTTCTTATTACACGTACTATAATGCTCTCGCTTTCATGTTTAAGTCATGCCCCTTAGAAAAAGATGTTTAAGTCATATTCACGATAATTCTTCTTTTTTTTTAGTAAAATTCACAGTAATTCTTCATTCACTTCCCTAAAAAAAAAAATCTTCATTCACCGGCATATATGCAAGACATAGGAATTGTAAAAAACGCATAGCAAATCCTTCGACATAAAAAACGCAAGCCATTTCTTTTTGAAAGAAAAAAACGCAAGACATAGGAATTGTAAAATAAACCTAAGCCGCTAAGATTGAACGATATTTGATTTGTTTCAAATACTTTATAGAATCTATACTAATAATAAAAAAGTGATATGTATACGTAAGAGTGTTTAAACGAGATGACAAATGTCTCTTTTAGTTTAACCAACGTTTTGGTTCGAATCCAACATTGGACAAACAACAGCATGAGAATTTACCGCCCGCCCATTTAGATCAAGGGAGTTTAGACCAAAAAATGAGTGATGTGTATTTTTTTGGTGTTGCCTATTTCAATATACCGAAATTACACTTAATTGGTTTTACTCTTATCTATACTTACTGTATATAATAATAGTGTATTTGGAAACTAAGTCTATTTTAGTTGAACTTTTTTTTGTGTCGCAATTTTTTTTTTTTAAATTGTGATAATACTGACACTATAAAATATTGCTTCTACATCAAAGAGAGTAGAGTGGAGGTCATCATTTCCCATGGAAAGATGAAAAGATTGAAAGTCACTTACCAATATGATAAAAAGGTGAATAGATCCATTTGGATAGAAATGTTCATCTTTGAGAGCATAATTAGGTCGTAAAGACCCCGTCGTTTCCAAATTTCACCTTTAGGTGATATAATCTTGTTTCAGATGAGGTTGAAGCTTGAGTCCTGGTGAATAGTGATGAACTATTATTGGTAAACTATTCACAGGAAAAGGGAAGCACGGATTTCGCATCTTTGCTAAGAAAAACAACTTTTTTGGTCGCCTTGCTTGTACAAGGTTAAACGAAAATGTTGACACACACTAAGCGAAGAGTGTCATGATATGCATTCTCTGGAGAATTTTAACTAGAAGATAGAGAGGACATTTTTCTAGTGAAAGATTAAAATCAACAATAAAAAATCTATAAGGTAATCAAGAAACAGAATGATAGAGAGATTCTCAGTTATGGATATTTACATGGAGTGACGACCTAATGTTAGGAATACAAATCTCTTAATCGATTGAAAAAATTAAGGTGATAAGATATTAGGTATGGAAGCCTCATAGTTGATTGAAGGTTAGGCGATGTTCAAGCAATCGAGCGAGGGATTTGATTCTTTCTCAAGGCCACAATTCAATATGTGGATTGTCAAAGCTTCAGGACTTAGTCAAAACATAGTGGAACTAGAAAATGATGTAAGAAACTCACATTCCTTGTTTGTAACACCACAAACCACATTGAGGAATGAGGGAAGAGACACAAACTTCATGGAGTTGCGCACTAAGGACCTTGTCAATGGACCACACCGTGAAGAAGGAGATTGAACTTGGATGTGGGGCGCCACGATTCCATGAGCAAAGGAGTTATCATTCATACTCTGCAAAATTAGTCGAGCAAAGGCTCATCATTATAGGCCATGTCGTTTGGCTAATATGCAGAGTTTTTGCTATAAATACTAAGTTCATACATTGTAATTAACACATCCAATTAATCAAACAAGTTATTTTTGCATTTTTATATCTTCATATTTATGTCTTTGTCTTTATCTTTATTTTTTATGTATTTCTTAGTGTAGCTCAAAAACTCAAAACAACAATACTTGACACTTTACTGAAGAAGTTGGGGAATCCAGATCTGAAGGATAAAGTTTCTCCCTCAATGTCAATTGTTTAAAGAAGAGGGAATCAAATTTGATGAAACTCAGCTGGCCTTGGCTAATATTACGTTTCCATCAACAATATTATATTAACAACTAAATTAACACTATATAAATACATACATACATACATACATACATATATATATATATATATATATATATAAAATTAAAATAAATTCTAAAATCTACCTGGTAATAATAATCTTATGAAAAACGTCAAGAATGGTAACATCTAAGCAGATAGTAAAAACTGTGAGAAGAGTTGGAGATTAAAAAAACTTAGTAACAATGGTGGATTTGGATCCTCTCATGCTCATTCTCTCATATTGTCCATCCTACCTTAATCTCACAAATTCACTAACTTTTTTCTCTCTCTTCGTTATTATTATTATTCTTTCCTTCATGTATCAATCAATCTTTGGATTGGAAAAGGAGAGATGGATGAAGCAAAAGGGTTGTAGAGGATCCACATCCAACAATGTTAGAGTAAAAAAAAATTGAATGAGAAATGCTGAAAAGAGTTGAATAATTTGAGCGAGGTTATGAAAAAAAAAAACAATGCCTTATTTTATAGTCTTTTGCGTAATTTTCAAAAAATTTATGAGGCATTAAGGACACAATTCCTCTAAAATCGCCATTGTTTTGTGTGTCCGACAGCTATTTCCATCAACAACGATTTATATAGTGTTTTGAGAACACATTTCCTTGAAAATTTAACTTGATAAGTTTGTTGGTCGATAGTTCTCTAACTTGTGGGCTATGGGACACATTTCCTCAGACTGCCCACAAAATTCTTTTTGTTTTTGCGAGAACTGAAGTTTAAATAAATGATTAATAACAATTAACAGAATAATCAAAGTTGTTAAAGACATAACCCCAGATTTATATTACAAAAATATTCTTCTATATTTTTTTTTTTAAAAAAATTGTTCCAATAACATTTATGTTCATATTTTTACTCCAAAAATATTTTTTTCCTACTAACATTTTATTGTACTAAAATAAAAAATTTCTTAATGAATTGGTATTGCCGCATATTTCGTACATTGTTGTTCTCATGTTTACCTACTTGTACCACGTAATCCATTCCATTCTAAATTCCAAACTTTTATTTGTTATCATCAATATGATTTAGTAACAGAAAGACACAACACCAAAGCTGGAAAATCTCAAACGTTAAACGCAAATTTTGGTTTTTTCTCTACATATGACACATCACCATCCATCACGTAAACCATCTCTCTTTTTTTATCAGAACCAACACCACCCCGGTCACAACCCATCCAATGGCCTTTTGCATCATAGATTCATCATGATTTTTTAGGAGGAAATGTGTTTGTGGTTGCGGAGAATGCAATCCAATTGGTAATTAATGTCAAAAATGGTGGCGGTTGATGAAAAGAAGAGGGATCAAATGGTGAAAAAAGATGTGATGGAATTTCCACGAAATGATGATCGTGGAGTGACTGTTGCATTTTATGGGAAAGAGGTGTATGAGGGTGTTCCTATGGCACATTTCTCTCCAAAGTCTCCTTTAAATGTTCTTTTCTATCTTCTCTATTTACATATCCTCATTTTTTCCACAAAATGTGTAAAAGTTTGTTATTTTATTTTTCTTTGTTCTATGTTTTGCATAATAAAGAAAAATGTGTTTGATGGGTTTATATATTGAATTTTTATTGATAATGTTTCTGGCTTAAGATTCCTATAGGTTTGGCTTCTTTTTGGATTATGAGTTAATAATGATGAGTTATAACTATGTTGTATTATTTGCAGTATAAACAGAACAAGGCGGTGGAAAATAAATACAAGCTCTTAAATACTCCAACAAAACAAGTAAGATTTTGAAGGGTTTTCTTTTGCAATCTAGATGTTTGATCTTGATCTGAGTGTTCTCAATCCAGATTGTTAAAAACAAAGGCTTGTTTAAATCTCAATAGGTTATTATGCTACAAGCTTAAGCCCATTAATTGAATGTTAAATTCTATATAAATTAAATCAAAGTCAAAATGGATAACGAATCTAACTTATACATTTTCTACAGGCAACATTAGATGAGACACAATCACAAAAGTTTGCGAGGTTGGTAAAACATCAAGTATCATCGATTAAATAATCCAACTTATTTTTAAAGTAAGTAATCATTTATGATAAATTAAGATATTTTGTTTGATTGCAGTTCAACTAAAGGGGCAACCGATGGAACATATTCTCGTGGCGAGGCGATATCATCTGCTGTGATTCACGCCGAAGGACTCCGATCACATTTGGAACCAGAATTCCCTAGTTTTGTGAAGTCGTTGGTCAGATCACATGTAGCCAGTTGTTTTTGGATGGTAAACATGACAGCAAAATTGTAGTTAATGTAACCTCTAAATTTGAATATAACTAATATATAAGAATAATATTTTCCTGATAAAATGACAATAAAAATGAAGCAATTGTTTTAGGATTAGATAAACCAAATAACACTATCATGTCTTGTGATTTCTTTTTGTATAGGGGTTGCCTGTGTCGTTTTGTAAAAGACATTTACCTGATAAAGATACAACCATCACATTAGAAGATGAATATGGTAAAGAATACAAAACAAAATACATTGCATGTAAGACAGGATTGAGTGCTGGTTGGAGACAGTTTTCTGCTGTGCATAAATTGCTAGAAGGTGATGTCGTGGTATTACAATTAATTGAACCCACCAAATTTAAGGTAATAGTTTTTATTTTTATTTTTATTTTTATTTTTATTCATATTTTATTTAATTGTTCTTTTGTTAGTTTTAATTTTGGTTCTTTACTCATACCATTTTTTTTTTACAGGTTTATATAATAAGAGCAGAACTAGAGAATCAAGAGAGTTGCACAAAACAAAAAATGGGAGGCAAGATTTGCTTCTCCGTACTTTAAATTTGTTGTATTATTGTCTATCATGAAATCATCAAGGATTCATACAATCTTGTTATATATAGAATAATACTTTAACATTACTTACTTTTCTCCTTCATGTTTTCAGGAAGAAACAACATAGAACCTGATGTTTTAGCATGTAATAGCCCAAAAAGAAAAAGCGTTAAACCTGTTCCACAAGACATCCAAAAGAAAAAGAAAATGATTGTATCAAACATGGAGACTAAGCCTAAACAATATACTGAGCGATATGAAATTGATAGCGACGAAGCTTTGTCAGAAATATTTGAGGGATTTAAAATGCCTGAATTTAAAGAGTTAAAAGGTTTTGAAAATTTCAGAATCATAGTTGATGGAAGGCCAATTGAAGAAGAACTCTCTATAGAAGTTCGAAACAAGTACTACAAACTATGTCACAGCCAACAAGTTTTTCTTCATGATAATCTCATCAAAGGCTTGCATTATAAGCTGATTGCTGGAATTATATCTGAAATTGTTAATATTGCTGATGCAATAAAAGTCAGTGTGATATCTACACCGCGTGTTGAATTTTCTAGTTGGGATAAAACATTGCTAGCTTTTGAACATTTGGGCATGAATGTTGAATTTTTAAGAGTTCGGTTGCGCAGGCTTGTTAGCATAGCTTATGAAACCGGCGATGCCTCAGAGATTAGAAGATATATGGCCTATAGAACTGAACAACACGGTCAGGTAGAGGATGAAATAAAGAACATGGAAACGAAGCTTGAAGAATTGAAGGAAGCTTGTAGCGGCTTTACTAGTTATCTCGAGAGTTTAAAATCTAAAGCTGAAAAGCATGAACATAAATTTCAGAAAGAAGTTGCTGCTAATTGGTGAAACATTGTTATGTGTAAAAATATATTGGTTTTTGTGGTGTGGTTAAACATAATATATGCATTTTTCAACTTAAAATTAGGAAGGGGAAAGTGTTTCAACTAAAACATCTGCATCTACATGTATATTTACGTGGAATGATATCAATGACAATTAGAACAACGTTCGAATTTTGTATTAGTTGCTGAAGCGTATATACACTCGGGTTTATAGTTCTATCAAAGACAATTAGTATTATGATCGTGTTCGGATGAACACACTAATTGGGCTCTTATAGCATGAGCGCTTATCACATAAGTACTCAAGGATAAACTGTTTCAATAAAAAAAAAAAAAAAGATAATATAAAGTCAAAGAGATAGTCATATAATTATAAGTTGTTTTCATAAGTTACTATATAAAACTTATGAAAATAAGCTGAAATAAACTTATGAACACGTCATAAGTACTTATGTCAGTAAATCATCAAATAAGTCAATCTAAACATATTCTTGTTCATGAACTTTTCACACAGGTAGACATGATACCAAAGATTTGGATCTAGACATAGATCTTTCAAAATTAATTATGTGTATTAGAGAAAATCAAAAACATAATTTATAAAATAAATTACTATAATTCCCTAAAAAAAATTACTATAAGATAAGGTAAACCTTTCTCATTAATACACTTTGGTAGCCATTGATTGTTTTTTAATTCTTATTACACCCCCATGAACATTCGGCTACACCCTAATTGTAACGCCCATTCTAAATTTATCTAGAATATTTAGCATGTGCGTTAAATTTAGTACTGGATACATTAAAATTACAATAATAACAATTTTCGACTGAATAAATATATACATCACTACAGGATCATACATTTGCTATCTGAATACATCTGCCAAATACATGATTGGAACCATAATAAATAATCTGAACTAGTACGACACGAGCATGTGAAAATATATTATTTAGCCTCCTGTATTGTCTCCCTTGCCACGTACAACCCGTTGATTTGAAATAAATAAAAGGGATTGGGGTGAGACATTATGTCTCAATGAGTTCCACCTATCTTAAGTTGTAGGCAATCTGAGGGAACCTATGATCGTCATCTATTTCTAAACTCAACCCATTTTGGGTTATTTACGGGTCTTATTCTACGTAACAAAGTGATCAGGGTATAACTAGGATCGTTGTCTGAAATACTATCATGATGTCTAATCATACTCATAGTCATATTCGTAATCTTAATAATAAGCATAATCATAATCATAATCATATTATTTTTTATATTGATGTTAGAAAGTTAGCGTTGAACAAACAATCATATATGAGTTCATTTTACATAATAGTCCCGAGTGGAGTAACCCCGAAATTTATTCCCATAACATAACTGGTGAAATTCCTAAAAAGGCTAACACCGGACTCCTCTTGTCGTCGTGCAGGACTGAATGTCTGTCCACTACTAACGAGGACTTAACTGATTTCATTTAAGTTATAATTTTCATATCATATATCCAATATATCGTATTCTAGGCATAACTTATACTTGACATACTTATGTGCATATGTCTCTAATTCTTTTATGATAACAACTAGTTTTGGCTAACTAAGCCGAAGTTCCGTAACTAAAATTCCTTATTTCCAATGATTGGAAATCTACCTATAAGTTGTTATTCATAACCAAGTTCATTCTAAATATACCCATTAGGTCAATATGCAACGATTCTTATGCTAGCGCCTAAGTTGGAGGATTACATACATTCCTTGATATATGTTTAAGAAATAAATTTAACAACTTTTTAGCCGAACAATGGCCAATTCGCACTTGGTAAATATTCGATTCCAATAATAAGAGAATTAAAATAAACTAGTGACCAAAATATATTTCAAATTCAGTTTTGAAAAATTATATATATATATATATATATGTGTGTGTGTGTGTGTGTGTCAAATATTTTGCCTTGATTTTATCCTCCATCATTAGTGCTAGCAAAGACATACACATTGACATAAAGGAATTCAAAACAAATTAAAAAGTATAATACACAATTTCCAAGACAATATTTCCTTTTATAATTCCTTAACAAGTGCCTCGGGGCACTTGTTAACATTTCACTTAAAACATAAACCATTGGATTTTGAAGGTCTAATGTAAAAAATAGTACACTATAACCAGCTGATTTTTTTTTCCTTTCTTCATATTCTTCTCTCCTCACCTTCATCATCTTAGTCAATATTCATAAAAAATACGTAGAAAAAAAATCATAACTCCCAAAAAGTGATTAGTTAGCAAAAAGGGGTTGCAACTGCATAACACACCAACAACAACTAGAACCCTCAAACCCAGAAAATTAAAATCCTTAAACCCACTAGTAATTCAAGTAACGGAGAAGAATATTAGCTTCTTCCATCACCACAAGCCTCAACTTATTTCACAACAGCTTTAAAATTCAACAGAGGTCTAAACTCTTCATCACTTCCTTCACTTTATCCTCCACCGTTGTTTCGTCACTCTGTTGCAATTGTCTCTACCGTCATCATTATCTCCTTCAACGTTGCCACACGATTGAAGTGTGGTCGGATTTGGGGAGTTATAACAAAGAAAGAGGGGTTTGATTGATAAAATGGTGGGTTTAGTAAAAAGATTTATTGTTCTTGGGAGTGATGGAACATAAAGTGTTGAAAGAAGGAATAATGTTGTATTTGTTTAGACAAGGTTTTGCATTGCATGAGCCGAAAAAGCTACTCATCGAGATTTTCATGGGAATTCGAATTCATGTTCATCTTCTCCAATCAATAAACAAGTTTTAGAATCGATTGAAACCGTATATCTAACTTTTAAAAACCCTTTATGTGTTTTCAATTATTGTTACTTGAGCTTGTTGAAGAAACCAAAATGGGTTAGAGAGAGAGAGAGAGAGAGAGAGAGAGAGAGAGAGAGAGAGAGGTGATGAAGGAACTAAAGCTTTGGAGGGATCGATGGGTTCATTTTGTTCGATAACTACTCCTTCAATTATTGATTTTTTTTAATTAATATTTTTGTTCTGAAATTGATTTTTTTTATTGACAGAGTTGTTGTTCTTATTGTTTGTTTTTGGGTTGTTGTTGTTATTGTAGGTTGCTGTTGGATTTTTAATGTTGGTGGTGTTGTTGTTCTTCCTATTTTTCAGAAATGGATGAAGGAGATGAATGATTCAGATGAATGAAATGAAGTAAGTTTTTAGTCAATGCCTGTGTCCATAAGTTAACCGTTTTTTCACAAACCTAACGAAATGGACCATAAAGTGCAACAGAGATAAAATTAAAGGATTGAAACAAACTTTAATTACTTATGAGACCAAAGTTATACTAAAAAAAAAAATTAAGGGACAAAAATAGCAAATAAGTCAATTATTTCAGTGTTCCCCTAATCTTCTTATCTTTTTTTCATCTCTGAATCATTATTCATTATCTCTCCCATGTTCCCTCTCTCTGTCCTTTTTCTCTCTTCTTTACCTTTAGCACATTCTTCACCCACATACTTCCTCCTTTGTCAACGTGTTTTCTTCACACACAAAGATCTAAGACAATTTTTGCCATCTTTCAATCAAAGATCTTTTTTTTTTTTTTTTATCATATTTTTGTGTTTCAATTTTGGTTTCAGAATGTTATTTTGGGGATCCAGTTTGATTATCAAATCAAAGTTTTAATATTTTTGTTGTGGGTCGTATCTTTCATGGATGTTATCATGTTTTTGACTTTATTGCTAATTTTTTATTCACAAAATGAAAATGGGAGTGAAAAAGAGGAGAATCATCCTTGTTTTGAAAACCCCTACTCACCCTTTCACTTACCTATTTGTAACCCTTGTTGTCTTTGAAAATCCATAAATGAGAAAAACCCAAAAATATGAATCAAAGCTTGATTCGAAACCCATATTGTATTGTTATTGTTCATACCCAGAAAAATGAAGCAGTTCGTGTCAAAGGAACAAAGGCACTAGTGAACATCAATCAAAGATGACAATGTTCAATGATCTCGTGTTGCCTTGTTGAGGAGGGAAATCGCGTAAGACGAAGGCATGTTGACGCATCTGAGAGGAGAGAAACATATGCAGATAAGGGAAATTCTAAAGGATGTTAGATGAAGATGAGGAAGAGTGTTAGAAAAAATGAATTTGATTATATTTAATTATTAAAAAAAGGTCTAAATACACTTTTGATCCCCCTATTTTAACTTAATTAGAATTTTAATCCCCTTATTTTTAAAACTACTTCTTTTGTCCCCCTGTTTTACATTTTTGGAGTTTTTTTATCCTCCACCAATTTTAGTGATTTGTCATTGTCATGATGTGGCGGTGACGTGACAATGTGTGTTAGCTAATTAAGTTTCCGAAATAAATAATTACATACAAAATGTAAAAACTAATTGATTAATAATTAAAAAAACAAAAATTGAATTAAATTATAATAAGAAAATGAATGAGGATGAAAGCAACTTCACTTATTCGTTGCATAACCCTTCCATTATATTGCGGTTTGTAATGGATATTATATGGAAGATTAAGCATCTTAAATGGTTGGAAGGTATCAATGAGTGGAACTTATTTTGGGCTCAGCCAAGACAACAATGTGAGGTTTATGATTTATGCGGTTCGTTTGGAAGTTGCACTGAGAACTCAACAATATTGGAATTGTTTGAGTGGTTATGAGCCGAAGGCACAATCTGATTGGGATTTGGAGGATCACTCATGTGGGTGTATGAGAAAAACAATGTTAGAATGTGAGAGTTCTGATTGCTCTAATGAGTTAAAGGATAAGTTCAACACGATCCCCAGCATGAGAAAGGAAAAGTAGATGGAGATTAAAGAAATTAGGGATTATAGAAATTAGGGTCCATGTTATCAAACCTGATTCATTTTTTTATTATAATTTAAATTCAATTTTTGATTTTTTAATGATTAGTCATTTAATTTTTACATTTTGTATGTAATTAGTTATTTATGTTAATGACATGGAAACTTAATTAGCCAACACTGCCACATCACCGCCATGTAATTAATGACAATGACAAATCACTAAAATTGGTGGGGGATAAAAATAGCTCAAAAAAGGTAAAATAGGAGACTAAAATAGTGGTCTTGAAAATAGAAGATTAAAATTTCAATTAAATTAAATTAGGGGATCAAAAGTGCATTTAAACCAAAAAAAAAGAAGACAAATTCCATGGTACATCCAAAATATTTGAGTGTATCGGTACACTCACTATTTAAATTAATAGTTAAATGAGTTGTTTTTTGAAGAAAAATATTATTTTTCATCATTTATAATTATAACAGGGGTTGTCAATTTCCATCCATGTGTACTTTGTGTAATGCTCAAGGTGAATCTTTTCAACATTTGTTTCTCGAATGCAGTTTGGCTAAGA
>Ga0315914_1001474_pt1 | contig 35219 bp, 18 predicted proteins | sample MpolenodulesMG_FD_203920 | JGI IMG/M metagenome (GOLD analysis project Ga0315914, IMG submission 203920) | Medicago polymorpha root nodule microbial communities from Los Angeles, California, United States - elongated nodules | ecosystem: Host-associated > Plants > Roots > Nodule | place: USA...
GGTCTCCTGTCTATGTTGAGTCTAATCTTGGGGTCATGTCAATTGGGTTCATGCTTCCTCATCCAGACGAAGCTGTTATATGGAGAGGTCCACGCAAAAATGGGCTTATCAAGCAGTTTTTAAAAGATGTTTATTGGGGTGAACTTGATTTTCTAATTGTTGATGCTCCGCCTGGAACCTCAGATGAACACATTTCAATTGTCCAATGCCTAGATGCTGCTAATGTAGACGGTGCAATCATAGTTACCACTCCTCAACAAGTCTCTCTTATTGATGTGAAAAAAGAAGTGAATTTTTGCAAGAAAGTCGGAGTGAAAGTTCTTGGGGTTGTGGAGAATATGAGTGGCCTGTCCCAGCCCATCTCAAATCTCAAGTTTATGAAGATTACAGATGATGGTGAGATGAAAGATGTTACGGAGTGGATATCAGAATACATGAAAGAAAAAGCGCCTGAAATGCTGAATTTAATCGCCTGCAGTGAAGTATTTGATAGTAGCCGTGGTGGAGCATTGAAGATGTGTAACGAGATGGCGGTACCCTTTCTCGGTAAGGTTCCTTTAGATCCACAGCTTTGCAAGGCAGCTGAAGAAGGTAGATCGTGTTTTGCAGATAAGGATTGTGTCGTGAGCGCTCCAGCATTACAAAAGATAATAGATAAGCTGATGGAAACTAGTGGGCTGTCATTTACGGCAAGTAATGGAGTGTAGCAGATTTACTTCATGTTCATGTTTGTAAGTTGAAACCTAATTGACAGAAAATTTGTTTTTCTGTCGTAAGCCATGTGAAATTAAGTTTATGGGGTTGAGGCAATTTGAGAGATTGTTTTCTAGACAGCTATTTACAACGTAGTATAGCAAAATTCTAGCCCGTGCTTGGCACGGGTCCACATACCGGTTGTTTAATATTTTTCCTCCTCATTGGAGGAGCTATGATGTGAGAGAATAGTAAAAATTGGTTGAAGTAGCTTAAATAAATCATATCATCAAATTAAAAGTTGGGTTGTTTTCTCAAATTAAAATAAGCAAATAAAAACAATCATTAAAAGTGAGTTTCATAAAAAACGTTTAATTCTTCTATATTGGAGCAAAATATGCTTAAATTGCATAAGTGTGATGTGACATTGTGAGAGTCGCTTAATAGTTAATATTGGTTATGAACCAATTTTGAGTTTCTTACAAATTTATCATAGCAGATGCTCTAAAAAGATCTCTCATTATAAGGTAGCACTTGCTTAGACATGTTGGATTGAAACTAGATATAACATTCATGCATATTATACATACTAAGCTATTTTATTTTTATCAGCAGTAAGTAAAATTGCATAGCACAACACAGGAAGAATTAATTATATTCTTCCGGTTCATCTGCGTTACATACATACAAGCACAGTCCTAACATTGATTAATAAACATAAACTACATATATCACCTCTAAATTAATTATTTCCAAAACCACAGGTAAGGAGATAATCAATTAAAGTGTCAATTTCCTCACCACTGATTTGTCCATCTTTGTCGAAATCAGCTTTCACCAAACAACGATTGGCTCTCCATCCAGGATAGTAAGAACCTAAATCTTTTAGAGCTTTTTTGAGTTCCTCTTTTGTGTAACGACCATCGTTATTGATATCTGCTTTTTCCAATTTTTCTATTATTTTCCTTTCAAAGTTGATTTGATCTATAGGCACTCTCTTTAGTTTGTCAGAAGGGATAAACACAGGCATTTTCAAATATTTGATAGATTTTGATCTTCTAATTTCTATCAAGTTGTCTATATAATATGAGTGTCACATGTGAAGGAGAGGGGTTAAATAGAAGTCTCAATAATGGGGAGGAAATAAAAATCCTTGCCTTTTTGGAAATAATAGAATGGATATTATTCTTTCTCAATAAATGATATATGTACAACCATTTTATGACAACTTTTTAACAATTTTATCTCTCATACTCATATTATGTTTTTCTTTTCTCTCTTCCTTTTTATCACTCTATTGTTTTTGACCAATAAAAAAAGAGAAAAAAGAAGTTGTCTCAAATGGTTGTTCAAATATCACTACTCTTCTTTCTCTTGTTATTTTATTCTTAATTTATCTCTTTTGTTCTCTGTTGCTTACATTGTAGGCATCCCAAACCCGCCACCTTTCAATTTTTTAGGCAAATATCTTGTTAAATGATTGGATTCCATAACACACTCTTAGAGTTTTCCTCAAAAAAAATAAAAATAAAAAAACTCACTCATAAAGTTAATGACTCTCATCCTAAAATTTTGCTGGTATAGAACTTTTTTCTTTTTGAAGGATGCTGGGCATATAACTTGGCATTTAATTATTAATTACACTAGCATCCTAATTATTTTCAATTTTGAATTAATTTTATTTAAGAATTATGATATATTACCACTGTTTTAATTTATATAATAGTTAGGATAAAATTCAAAAATTGTTAATAATGTGATTAGTATGAGTGACTGTGAATAAAAACTCTTTACAATAAAAATATATATGAATTAAATCCTAAAAAATGCACTAAATATATTTGACTTTAAGCATATCTACCTTAAATATTCTCATGGAATAATTTGACAAGATTCATGTAGGTTTTTTTTAATACTTTCGATATGTAAAAAGAAAACTTTATTAATTTTTTTTTTTTTACAAAAACGAAATGATATTCATTCATTCAAATTGATAAGGTACTTCAAATACAAACATTGTTAAAAACGTAAAGGGCGAATTTGCGAACAAACTCACAACATCCAACTTAATAACATACAACGGTAAAATGCCTACAAATAATATGATAAAATATAAGTCACTAAAATATCCATGTTTTCGGATCTGCATCGTTGACGCCTAAATCATTGATTGAATTTGTAATTGATTGTAGTCGATCTTTCAATAGAAACTAAATAAACACCGTGACAAGACACGAAATCAAACGTCGCACAAGACGATGAAAAACACAACACCACACTTAGACAACAAAAACACAAAATGAAAAACTTGATATATGTGAAACCACTTATTTATATTGAATGAAAGGGGGAAAAAAGATGTAAAAGGGTGATCTAGGTAAATAAAAAAATGACCTAAAACCACCTATCCTCAATGAATGAATAAGAACGAAAGCTTAGAGAAAAGTTAGAGTTTCTCTCATTAAAAAACTAACTTTATAAATGAAATTATTGTATTACGAGTTTCAGTTAAAAATAATTAATTCCATAGAACCCGAATTTAAATCATAATTAGAACAATAATTTATCATATTTTATTTACTTTTTGGTCAAACTCTAAATTATTTGAACCTCTTTTATGAAGGAGCTAAGCAAGTTAAGAAAAACAACAAAAGAGAAGCTCAAGTTAATTAACAATTTCATTAATTAATCACATAAAAAGACAAAGGAACAATCTCTATTAATTAAACTATAGTTATAGTTGTGGGTTTCATTTAAGAAGAAATTGTTTGAAGGAATTTGAATTCAAACCCCAATTATAACAATTATTTATGAGATTTTAATTACTTCTAGGCCAAACTCTAAATCATTTAGACCTCTTTTCCGAGTGAACCAGAGAGTTAAAAGACAAAAGAACTCAATTGTAGAATGAGAAGATGGAGCTTATTTCAATTTCATTAATTAATCTCATAAAAGTCAAGATTAATTTTACATGAAGCCACTATATGTACATAACATAGGTAATTTTGGGTCTATTGCTAGTAAAACTAAAGCTTGATTGTGATCATTTACTAATTCTTAGACTCTAACCATGCTAAGACATAATTAACAACAAAATCAATTTCTTCCCTGCTGATTTTTCCATCACGATTGGTATCAACTTTTCTAAGACAACAAGAAGCTCTCCAACAAGGCATCCTCGAACCAAATTCCTTGAAAGCTTTCTCAAGCTCACCTTTGCTCAAGCTACCATCTCTATTTCGACCTGCTTTCATCAATATTTCCCTTACTTGCTTTTCTGTCATGGCTATGTTTTGTGGCAGACCCTTCAACTTGAACTCTGGCTCTCTAACTATAGGGATGAATACAGGCATATTGTTTATGTCTTATTTAGCTAGTACTCTATTATTTACTCTCTCTGAGTTGGGTATGGTTTTGGAAATGTCACTACTTATATACTAAAAAAAAGGTCATGGATATTCGATTCATATCTATTAATTAATTGGATTATATATGTTCTGCTTATCTTTATATACATATATTTCAGCTTAAATAACACTTGTTTAATGTAAAGTGGGTGTCCTCAAGAATCAATATTCATGGTGATCAGTGTTGAATTAAGTCAAAAGTTTATTGGTTATTGATCGTACCTGATCAGAAGGTGACTGTCGATGTTGGGTTGAATGCGGTGGTTCACGATGGTAGTTTGTATTTCCGGTGTGCGTTGGACCGAATGGGGGGTGTGTACCTGCAGGCACTCCGACGCTCAAGTCGGTAGAGTTCAGAACGAGAGGTTTGAGAGTGTGAGAGATTCTACCTTGGAGGCTGTGAGGAGCCTCCTATTTATAGAGGCGGGTGAATGCAGAGCCATTGTGAGGCACACGTGCGACTAACGGTTACGAATTCGTAATAAGTGTAACCGCCAGTGAGATATTCGCGGGAACGTTGGGAAAGAGACGTTACTGTTCGTTTGAACAGGTCTCGTTTGCTCCGTGCACCCCCCTCGCGGGGAAGGGGTATGCTGCGAGTAATTTGCCAAATGCAGCATTTGAGCTTGGTTTGTTATTGGGCCTAAGCAGTTAAGCGCAAGTCTTTGATCGGTCCAGAACAGTTATGACTCTTTTTTTTTTCTTTCTTTTTTATAATGCTAATTTTTGCCCTTAGGGCATAAGATAAAGATCTAAAAATAAAATTTAAAAATAAATGTTGCATTGAAAAGATAAGATTTTTTATGTTTTTAAAATTGAATGAACAATTTTCAAAATTAAAATTTTACATTTAGTTTCTTATATTGTATCCTTATGACACATTATTGCACATCGACCACATATGTCAGACTTATGCGATATTCCAAATTAGAAATTAATATTTTAGTGTGTTTTGATGAATAATTCTTCATAAATTAGAACTAAATTTGGATAATTTTTTTTTTGACATTAAAGACAATTTCATTAACGAAAGTCTGGCAATAAACTTTAGAATGAAGGGATTTTATGACTTATTTTATCAAGGAGAATTTTTTAAATATCATCCAAAAACTAAGAAATTGAAATTCCTTCCTTGTTCTATATATGAATATGAAATTGGTCATTATAATAGTATCAAAATTTGCAAGTTGGTTTCTATGTATATAAAAAAAATTACACATCAGTCCCTATTTTTTATATTTTGTGAATTGGTCCCTATATTTTCAATATTTGTAAATTGTGTCTTATAAATTTTTAAAAAAATGTAAATTGGTCCTTAATATTTTTTTTAACTTTGCAATTTGGTCCCTATTTTTCATATTTATAAATAGGTCCTTTAACTTTTTGAAATTTCAAGATATAAAAAATAGGGACCAAATTAACTTTCTGAAATTTAACTTTTGTTAACCAAACTTTACAAAAGCGATGATGTGTCAGTTAAGTGTATGATGTGGCAGGGGCGGTTACAAGGCCCGACTAGCCTGGGCAGTTTCCCCAGCTCTGGCCCAAATTTTTTGCAATATCTTATTTAAATCCCTTTAAATTTCTTATATAAACCTCTATAAATTGCACAATTTCTTTAAATTTTTTAATTATTTGCTTGCAATTTCTTATGTAAACCCCTATAAATTTGACCAATTTCTTAATCATATGCCACATTTGACCCAAGAGTCTTCTGAATATAAATGATTTTGATTAGCGTTAATTCAACCTAAATAACTCAACCTACATTTTCTTTTGTCTAAAGTTGTATCACTTGATCTCCGTCGGTCCAAGTAGAGCGACTCTTGGGTCAAATTTAGCATATGATTCTCCAAAGGGTTTGGTCAAACATGATAAAAGTAGGAGTTATGTCATCTTGATTCTCCAACATACTTGCCATGTATTTTGCATATATACATTCAGGTTGTCTGATGGACCACGTTAAATTGACCAAATTGGATGGATAATAGTTTGGTTCATGCACTCTCTTTAGTTTGTCAGAAGGGATAAACACAGGCATTTTCAAATATTTGATAGATTTTGATCTTCTAATCTCTATCAAGTTGCCTATATAATATGAGTGTCACTTGAAGGAGAGGGGTTAAATAGAAGGCTCAATAATGGGGAGGAAATTAGAATCCTTTTTTTTTTTTTTGAAATAATGAAATGGATATTATTCTTTCTTTTGTTATTTTATTCTTAATTTATCTCTTTAGTTCCAGGAAAGAATTATTTTACCTATGTTACTTACATTGTAGTCATCCAAAACCGGCCACCTTTTAATTTAGTCAAATACTATCTTTTTTTTAGCAAACTTAGTTAAATATCTTGTTAAATGATTGGATTCCATAACTCACTTTTAGAGTACCCTTCAAAAAATAAAACTCACTCCTAGAGTTGGGGATGTGGATTTGTTGCTATAAAAAAACATACAGTTTTACACGGTATTCAATCACAATCATTGATATGAGATTGGGACAATCCAAATTATATATTAGGTCTATAATCTTAACCATTAACTCAAATCAAACAGTTCTAACATATTTCAATGCTCTAATTGTAACAACACGAAATTCTAATTTGGAAGTTAATAATTCTCATCCGTGTTGCAAGGAGAGAGATTTACAGCGAACACTCTAGTATCCTAAAATTATGTTTTTTGCGTTTAACCATTTTAAAATTATTTTAAATTTTGAATTAATTTTATTTAAGAATTATCGTATATCACCATTGATTTAATTTATAGAATATTTGGGATAAAATTCGAAGATTGTTAATAATGTGACGAGTATGAGTGATGGTGAAACTCTTTACAATGAAAATATATATGAATTAAATCCTAAAACTTTTCACTAAAAACATTTGACTTTAAGCATAACTAATTAAGTAAGAGTCATACATAGGGTTGTAATCGTTGACAACAACAATTAAAAAGTTAATATCTTTAAATATTCGCATGGAATAATTTGACAAGATGCCTTTAGAATTTTTAATACTTTCAATACGTAAGAGAAGCAACCTTTATTAATGAAATTATAGTATTATAAGATCAGTTAAAAACAATTCATTTTGGAGAACCTGGATACGAATCATAATTGGAACAATTATTTATCATATTTGATTTACTTTTTGATCACACTCTAAATTATCTAAACCTCTTTTTCAGAGGGATCAAAGAGTTAATAAAAATAAAAAATTATAGCAAAAAGAGAAGATCAAGTAATTAACAATTATAAGAACAAATAGTTCAAAGCAACTCTAGTGTGAATTCCGATTAGAAAAATTATTTATGAGATTTTATTTACTTTTCGGCCGAACTTTAAGTCGTCTAGACCTCTTTTTTAAAAGAACCACATAGTTAAAGACAAAAGAGCTCGATAGTAGAATGAGAAGATCCAGCTAATTTACAATTTCATTAATTAATCTCATAAAAAGTCAAGAATAATTTTACATAAACTGACTCACTCACTACTAGAAAAAGCAAAATTAGCGAGGGAAATTAGTGACGGAAAAAATGAAATTTCTCACAAATTCCTTGGTCACAAAATTTAGTGACGGAATTAGAGAGGAATTTCACGTTTTCCCTCACTAAAGATCCCTCACTAATTTTTGTTTTTTTAGTAGTGACTGTAGGTACATAACATAGGTAATTGGGACTATATCTAGTAAAACTAAAGCTTGGACGTGATCATTACTACTAATTCTTTGACTCTAACCATGCCAAGACATAATCAACAACAAAATCAATTTCATCCCTACTGATTTTTCCATCACGATTGGTATCAACTTTTCTAAGACAACAAGAGGCTCTCCAACAAGGCATTCTCGAACCAAATTCCTTGAAAGCTTTCTCAAGCTCATCTTTGCTCAAACAGCCATCTCCATTACGATCTGCTTTCATCAATATATCCCTTACTTGTTTTTTTGTCATGGCTATGTTTTGTGGCAGACCCTTCAACTTGAAATCTGGCTCTCTAACTAAAGGGATGTACACTGCCATTTTATGTCTTATGTCTTATATGTAATGTATGTACTGTGTTATTTACTCTCTTTGAGCTAGTTTGGGATATGGTCTGGGAAATGCCAGAACTTATTATATATACTAACAAAAAGGTGGTCATCGATCTACATGCATGTGGGTTTGTTCATACCTTTTTATTGTCCTTATCTTATAACGATGTTCCTAAAATCTTCAACTAAACTATTTTTCCTTTGCATGTGGAGTCCTTGTTAGTGAAATTCCACAATTACGAAATTAGCGTGATAAGAGCAGTTCAATAGGATAATCTAGAAAAATGCAGATCTTTTTCCTTTGTTTAAATTGAAATTTTTTATCTCTCAACTCAGTTGGCAGGATATTACATATTATATGTAGGGGTCGGGGTTCGAACCCCAGACACTCAACTTCTCCACAATTAAAATGTGTGAGTCTTAGCAACTAGGCTACTTGACAAAAAAAATTGAAAAAAATTGAACCGTTTGTGAACTTAAATTTTGACTGTGTATTTTTGATCGTACGACTTCAAACATAATGGCATGATTTCGGAAAATCCTTGATTGCTTCGAATCTTGCGACCCATTTCCTTTTCAACAGAAATTTTTTTCGTTGACAAAAATTTGTCTTACTAAAATATGTAGAATATTTAGTTAAAATAAACAACATTGAAAGATTTTTGATAAACCCTAAACAAATAAAGAGAAACAATACATAATAACATTAAAAAAGAGAAACAATAAAAAAAACAATTAAAACTTTTATCAAATGAGATCCATTTTTCTGTCTAGTATATCTTAGCGATTAGATATACACATTTAAAATGTAGAGAAGTGAAGAATCCGATATTTAAACCCATACCTTACAAATAATATCTCCGATAGTTATCAACTAAGATACACCTTGCCCTTGGGGATGAGTCATTGTTATAAATGTACAAAGAGCTATGTTGACTTTAAAATGATGCCTAAAGCTAATGAAAATAATCGCGGCTAATTAAGAAGAGATAATCCACCATGTGTATCCAACCGATTTTCCAGCGAATATTAGTCATTGACATGATCATAAAAAAAACTAATAATTAGTTAATGTAATTTTTAAGTGAGAATCAATATAAAATGAAAAAAAAATAGAGAAGATATTTTGGTTTTTATTTTTTAAGGGAGGAGGAATCTTCTTCCATATATCATATGATAATGGATATGCAACATTTAAATCTAATCTCTTTCCATCTTGAGGGATACTTCTGTTGGGATAATCTTTCTTTTCGATGAGCAATTGAACATGAAGCCACTAAACGACACAACTGCCCTATAACTGAAAAAGCCCATAGAATCTAGCCAAATCAAGGAGAATCCCGTTCAACATATACATGGTATATATACTTTATCTCTTCTATCTTCATATACAATTCTCTTTTTGATTAATTCTTCATATACAATTCTGTTGGGAATATTTTTTTCTCTTCTAACCTTTGAAGAACCGGAAGCTAGAAAGCCATTAGCAACTATGGTTGAAACAAATGTTGACGGCATCTTGGCAAAGTACCCTACGATAAATTAAATGCATGTCGCTAGGGTATTACTTATGAAATGGCAGATAAAATTATCCTATATATTTTTTATGGGCTAGCTTTAGCTGGGTAAAGAATCTTTGAGTCTTTCTAAAGTTGTACTGAAGTTGGATAACTTCATCTCATGAACTAGCTTTTGAAATTCCGATTCAAACCCACAAACATTGTAATAATAGACGGTGTTAAATTCTATGTAGATTGGAGGGTGCGAATTCAACATGTGTGTATAGTTTATCCTCCTGTTCATTTGGAGTTGTTATTTGCTGAGGTCATGAGGATTTCTACTTTTTGAATTTATTTAGTTGTAATCTTTGTTTTAAATTTTAGCCTTGTTTATTATAAATAAAAGGGTTAAACATGTCAAAGGTCCCTGCAAATCCAAATCTTCAAGATCCAACATTCAAATTTTCATCCAACACCAATGATTCAACTCAGCATTCACATTGGGCAAGAAAACCTTGTCTTTTATAATGAATAAACCATAGTTAGTTGATACATTATGATTTTTATCTTTGGGATTTCATGATTACTAACATGGTATCAGAGCGATACCCTAAGAATGAAGATGAAAAATTCGTTGGTGATGAAGTTCCCACCGTTTATGCACCAATTCTGAAAAATTTAGCTTCTCGTAATTGTTTTCGACAGTTTCGATTCTCCAAACAACCCGGTTTCAAACCCTTCAATTGAGCCAGAATTTGATGGAATCTCCATCAAGATTGGTGAGATTTCATGTGTTCTCGCTAATTCTTGCAAGAACATCGTCAATTGCGACCATTCAGTGTTCGCCGTGCTTGAAGACGAAAAACTGAAGTTTCTTGAACCAGAACTAAAGAATTGATATATGTTTTCGGTTTCTCTGAAGCGTCGAAAGATTTTATCAAACGCACAACTGTGGTGAGATTGTGTAGTGTTGTTTACGACGTCGCCGCTGTGAGGCTTTTCGTCTTGTGGTTGTTCATTGGAAAAAAAAATGGAACGAACAATATTCACATTCAACAACAAGATTCAGATATTCAAGTTACATGACGAGTTTATTGGGAATAAACTATAGTCAGTTGATAGGTAAACTACAGTTAGCTGGTTGATTAGGTAGTTATGAGTTAGTTAGACTAACTCACCCCTATAAATAACTCTCACCATTGTACTCTTTAATAATTCTTTTATCAATCTATATCCATTATTTATGAATTACTATTAGTATGCTTGTTTTCTTGCTGATCACTCTGATCTTTATCCTTAAGATTTCATGATTACTAATAGCCTCTTGAGCGTTGTCCTATAAATATATTCATTTACTTGACTTTGCAATTGATAGGTGGCGGTTAAAGAGGAACAATATAATTGGGATGTCTTAATTTATTGTCTTTGCACACACTTTTCTATTTTTAAAGGGAAAAAAAAATATTATTCGTGTTCTGGTCCGTCAAAATCACAAAGGCACCGACACACGCTACACATTTACCGGCCATCTCCATAACAAAGGAATCACCACCTTCATCGACGACGATCATCTTCATAAAGGTCACCAAATCACACCCTCACTTCTCAACGCCATTGTTTTGCTATTTATGAGTGGGAGTTTTGGAGAAGCTATGGCTGTTCGACTTATTTGAACTTATTTAACATAAGCATTTGTGAGACTGTTTAGGAGTGCTTATTTCCATAAGCTCTCTAGGATAACTTATGAAAACAACTTATATTTTCATTACAAAAAGGGGTTATGTACTTTTCATTTTTTTCTGTATGTTTGGACTGTCTTATTTAAACTTATCTAAGCCCTGTTTAGTAAAATAGAACAAATGGTTGATAAGTTAGCTGATTGAATTTTTAGTGTCTGGTAAAATTAATAGTTGAACTAGCTTATAAATATGAAATGACATAAAAAATATGTTTAATTAGTTTTTTTTTTTTGTTTTGTTATAACTAAGATATCATGAATATAATTCAGAGAAAAAAATGATAAGCTATAAGCCACTCGAAATAGCTTATAAAAGAAAGGTATAAACCAGTAATGAAAAGCTATAAGCTTGTGAGAAAAAACTGTTACAAAATAGGTACATTTTGATCATATGAGCTTATATGATATAAGTTATCCACTTTAAGTACAAAGTTTTGTCTTGCCAAACAGAGTCCTAGTGGCATAAGTATTTGTGAATTGTGATATTATTTGGAAGGGAAATAGATCCATAAGCTCTCTAGGATAATTCATGAAGAAAATTATAGTTGATAATTTTTAGTTAAACTCTTACATTTTTAATTAGTTAGAACAAATAAGTGTTCAAAATATAGACATGATGCAATAACATGACTTTTGTTGACTTATTGGGTAGGGATGGATATGAGCATGAGTTGATTGGGAAGATTGTTGAACAGGTCTCAAGAGAGATTAAGCCTCTTACTTTACATGTTGTGGAATATAGAGTTGGACTGGAGCCCCGAAGGCAAAATGTACTTTCACTTTTGAATGTTGGTTGTGATGATAGAGTTGCCAAGGTAGGAATCCATGGAATTGGTGGAATTGGTAAAACAACTCTTGCTCTAGAAGTCTATAATTTGATTGTTCATCAATTTGAAAGTTCATGCTTTCTTGAAAACATTCGGGAAAATTCAGAGAAACATGGGTTGATATATCTCCAAAAGATCATTCTTTCGGAAATAATTGGAGAGAAGGAGATTGAGTTAACAAGTGTTAAACAAGGAATTTCAGTAATACAACAAAGGCTCCGGAAAAAGAAGGTTCTTTTGCTTCTAGATGACGTCGACGAGCAGAAACAATTGGATGCAATTGCTGGAGGAAATGATTGGTATGGTCTCGGCAGTAGAGTCATCATCACATCCCGGGACAAAGGGTTGCTATTGTCTCACGGGGTTGAAAGTACGTATGAGGTTCATGAATTGAACAAGAAGGATGCTTTTGAATTGCTTAGACAAAAAGCATTTAAAACCAACAAAGTTTGTCCAAATTATGCGGATGTTTTGAACCGTGCCTTGACTTATGCTTCTGGCCTTCCTTTGGCTTTAGAAGTAATAGGTTCTCACTTATTTCATAAAACAGTAGAACAATGTAAATCTACATTAGATCGTTATGAAAGGATTCCTGATAAAAAGATGCAAACGTTGCTAAAAGTGAGCTTTGATGCTTTGGAAGAAGAAGAGAAAAGTGTTTTTCTTGATATTGCTTGTTGCTTCAAAGGATATGATTTGACAATCGTCAATAAAATGCTTCATGCTCATCATGGTGACAACATGAAAGATCACATTCAGGTGTTAGTGGAGAAATCTCTCATAAAGATAACCGAGTCTCGTAGCGTAACATTACATGATGTGATAGAGGACATGGGAAAAGAAATTGTTAGACAAGAATCACCTAAAGAGCCTGGAAAGCGCAGTAGGTTATGGTGCTCTGAAGATATAGTTCAAGTTTTAGAAGAAAATACGGTGAGTGAATAAAATTTGCATGGATGATTTTTCTTTTCAACTTCAACCTTGATTTAGCTTTGTTCATTATTACAGTTACTAATGCCTACATGGCAATTTTGTCCTTTTATAATATTAAGCTCTAGCATATATACATATATATGGGTTGATTTGTGCTTTTTTGTGTTAAAAGGGAACAAGTAAAATTGAAATCATATATTTGGATTCCTCGATTGAAGTAAAATGGGATGAAGAGGCTTTTAAGAAGATGGAAAACCTCAGAACGCTTATTATTAGGCATGGTGCTTTTTCTGAAAGTCCAAAGCATCTTCCAAATAGTTTAAGAGTACTGGAATGGTGGAAATATCCTTCAGGAGGTGTACCATCTGATTTTTATCCCAAGAAACTTGCCATATGCAAATTTGCCTTTGATTTTACATCATTCATGTGGGGAGATTTCTTAAAGAAGGCAAGTGTGCTGAATTTTATATCCCCCATCTTATATCAATAAATTACTTGAATGTTAATCCATTCTTACTAGTTTGACTGTTCTTCTCTTTTTATTTTTTGCAGAAGTTCCAAAATATGAAAGTTTTAAATATAGATAGCTGTGGATTCTTAGCACGGATGCCCGACATATCTGGTCTCCTAAATTTAGAAGAACTTTCATTTCAATATTGTGAGAACTTAATTACAATGGATGACTCGGTTGGGTTGTTAGGTAAACTTAAAATCTTGAGAGTTGGAAGTTGCAAGAAGCTCAAGAGTTTTCCACCTCTCAAGTTGGTTTCGCTAGAAGAACTCAATCTTTCATATTGTGATAGTCTCGAGAGTTTTCCACATGTGGTAGATGGGTTGCTTAATAAACTTCAAACCTTGAGTGTTAAAAATTGCAACACTATTAGGAGTATTCCACCTCTTAAGATGGCTTCACTTGAAGAACTTAATCTTTTATATTGTGATAGTCTCGAGTGTTTTCCACTTGTGGTGGATGGGTTACTGGAGAAACTTAAAATCTTGAGAGTTATAGGTTGCAGTAATATCAAAAGTATCCCACCTTTCAAGTTGACTTCACTAGAAGAACTCGATCTTTCATATTGTAATAGTCTCACAAGTTTTCCAGCCATTGTAGATGGGTTTCTTGGTAAACTTAAACTCCTAAGTGTTAGATATTGTTGCAAGCTCAAGAATATTCCACCTCTCAAGTTGGCTGCTTTGGAACAACTCGATCTTTCATACTGCGATAGCCTTGAGAGTTTTCCACCCGTGGTGGATGGGTTGTTGGGTAAACTTAAAATCCTCAAAGTTTTTTGCTGCAACAGTATTATCAGTATCCCACGTCTCAAGTTAGATTCGCTAAAGGAACTGCATCTTTCATATTGTGATAGTCTTGAGAATTTTCCACCAGTGATGAACGGCTTGCTAAAGAAACTTCAGTTCTAGAGTATTAAAAGTTGCAGCAATATCAAGAGCATTCCACCTCTTCAATTGACTTCTCTAGAAGAACTAGATCTTTCAAATTGTCAGAGTCTTGAGAGTTTTCCGCCTGTGGTTGATCAGTTGTTGGAGAACCTTAAATTCCTAAGTATTAGATACTGCCACAAGCTCAGGATCATTCCACCTCTGAAGTTGGATTCTCTGGAACTACTCGATATTTCATACTGTGATAGTCTCGAGAGTTTTCCAACAGTGGTGGATGGATTTTTGGGTAAACTTAGAGTATTGAGCGTCAAAGGTTGCAACAAACTCAAAAGTTTTCCACCTCTCAAGTTGGCTTCTTTAGAAGTACTTGATCTTTCATATTATGATAATATCGAGAGTTTTCCTCTTTTGGTGGATGGATTTATGGATAAACTTCAATTCTTGAGTGTTATATATTGCCGCAAGCTTAGGAGTATTCCACCTCTCAAGTTGGGTTTACTGGAACATTTTGATCTCTCATATTGTGATAGTCTTATGAGTTTTCCAATGGTGGTGGATGGGATGCTAGAGAGACTTAGAATATTGAGAGTTATAAGTTGCAATCGGTCTTAAGTGGTTTGCTAATGTTAAAGAATTATACCTAAGTTGGAGTAATTTTACCATTCTCCCCAACTGCATTGAAAAGTGTCACTTCTTATGGAAGCTTGTGTTAGATAACTGTGAGAATCTTCAGGTAATCAAAGGGATTCTGCCAAGCTTAAAAACTTTTTCGGCCATTAACTGCATATCTTTGACTTTGTCGTGTACAAGCAAGTTTCTGAATCAGGTCTTGATTTCTTTTTCTTTTTTTAGCTTAGTTGATTTGATAATTGATGTTCTTCTTAATGTTCCTAAAGACCTAAATATGTATGAATTATTAATGACTAACAGGAACTCCATGAGTCTGGAAACACCAGTTTTGTTTTTCCACAAGCAGATATTCCAAAGTGGTTCGACCACCAATGCATGAAAGGATTGTCAATTTCATTCTGGATTCGTAACAAGTTCCCTGCCATAGTTCTATGTGGTGTTTCTCCATTGACAAGGGATAATTATCAACCTGACGTGAAAGTGTTCATCAATGGCAAAACATTTTTCTACAGGGATGTCGAGGCTGAATATGAGTGGCCGATATCGTTTCATTTACATATTTTTCATATGCAAATTGAAAAATTCAATGATGATGTGGATGCAGCACTTTTAGAAAACGAGTGGAACCATGTGTTGGTTGACTTTGGGTTCGAATTCCATAAAAGTGGAATCCATGTGTTGAAAGAGAAAAGTAGTATGATGGATATCCGATTCACCAATCCAGAGAATGATGTTAATATGGAGTTTACTCTTTAAAACCAAACTCTTAATCATTACTCTTAAGCTTTGATTCTGACGTGGATAAAAGGGAATGGGATCAACTCTACCAATTCCAAGACTCCACTGTGTAGTTATGAGTATTCCTACAAAGATACTCATGGCCATTATGTTCATACAGGATGTTGATGTAAGTATATGGATCACGATACACAAACTGTTGTAATATTTTCTTCTTGTTGAATATTAATCTGTTTAAAAAAAAAAAAATTTCTTGTAGAGATATCTTTACAATATTTACTGATTGAGTTTTAATTATTTCAGCTCAGTACGGAATTTAAACTTTTTCTTTCTAGTTCTTGGCAGTGTCAAAGGGGAAAGCTTGGAGATGGATCTTTCTGTCGTGGTTGCGTAGAAGTTGCTGTTAGTCTGCATCCTGTTTTGCAAATAACAGTTTTTGGCCATTATAATTTTCTGGATATCTTGGGAAGCATGCCTACTGGTAGGTCTCTTTCTGTATGTTTACAGTTGATTAGAACTTTGTAATGCATTTAGAAAGTTAGTCTCTACTAGTGCATGGCTTCATTTCAGTCACAATATGTCAGATGATTTACTTGAAATATTTCTTTCTTTGTTGGCCACGGTGAAAGAGTTAGACCTGTTTCATAAATTACAATTTCTACCTGCATACATAGCAGAAATTCTTTTTGAGGAAATTTGATTTGAATAATTGCAACCTTTTTCAAGAAATTAGAAGGATTCATCACGTGTAGGAGCATTCCCTCAAAATGCTGCACATCCTTGAAAGATTTAGACCTCACACTTCTTGCTGCATACACCAGAAATTTTAACTTCTTCAGAGAACTTGTTCAGATTCAGTGGAATCTGTAAGGATTCTTAATGACACAAATGCTCCAAGTCTAAGTGAAGAAGCTTTGCAAAAAGTGTAAGACTTCATCTTGATTGATGCTTCAGTTCTATTGCATCCTGAATAGTGTACTGTCATGAAAACCTGTTTAGATTACCTCTCCAATTTTTCTCCAGACGATGATGACATATCAGGAGAAACGTGAACACTGATACAAGAAGCCTTGATGGAGTTCAAAGCTGGATTAAGGACTAAAATGAATCAAGAATGAAAATTGACTCTGAATTGCTGCAAGCTGATGAATTAGGAATCAGATTCGCAAGCTGATTAATCACCATATGATCAGCTTCCGACGCACATAGCATAATAAAGTATTTGTAAGCTTTCTTTCAACAACCAGTTGGACCAAACCACTTTACAAACAATCCCATGATGCTGATCAGTGAAAGGAATTTAAGTTAGGAGGATTAGTTTACTTTTATTACCCTTACCAGGAAAGGTGTAAGTTCAAAGACAAGACATTAATGCATGTTTCCCTACCTAGGATTCAAAGTTAAGCTAACCATTGTTTTAAATGATTTCCTAAAGAAAAATTAATGTTATTGTTGTCACGTTTAAGTCAAATGGTAGCATGTCAATACTCTTGTCTCAAAGTTGTTGTGTTATTATTCCCTCTCTTTGTCACCTATAGATAGAAATGTTTTTTTTTATGCCCATGGACCTTTAAAGTTCCTGAATGAATGAGATTAATTGATGAATTTCATTATTGTTAATAAAGCTAGTCAAATACTAAAATGTACTAGGGGTGTTTCTTTATTCACATTTATTTTCCATTCTATTTTTGTGAAGATGGGATGAGATTTTGAGTGTTTTGCCTTTTGTTTTCTTCTTTATGGTTGAAGGGAGGATTTTCATAATTAATTCACCACCCTTTTGGGTCATGAATGTATTGACTCACCTTACAATGTATCACATCAAAGTAAAACTCCTTTCACCACAACTAATATCTTTGTTGTGTATAAAAGTCTAATTATACAAAATGTATGTAGCAATTTTCAGAAAATATATACACCAAAAACTTTATACTGCGTGAAATTGGTCTCATGTATTGGCCTGAACTCACCAAGTTAGTCTAATCGTGAAAGGGATAACATGAGACATGAATTGTGATAGTTTACCATATTCTAATGGTTGTAACCATACAAAATAAAATATGCAATGAAATCATTTGGCGAGTTATAAAACACTGACGTGCAACCTATACATATATTTTGTACTATCAACAAAAAACGTGACAACCAAAAGGAGTTTATGATTAAATTTAAACATCATGAATTGGTGGAGCTTCAAAGTTCATGAAAAAAATAACCTCTCATCTTTATTTACACGTAGGAAATTGACAGGGCAACTAATTGTTGTTGTTGTTGGTGAGCCTGCTCAACTGCTCTCAACACAATTTTCTCAATTTTGTTTTTGCTTGCCACAATCCATATTGCTGTTTTACTACTCTATCCCTCCCATATGGTCCCAAAGTGATAAAAGAGGAAAATGAAAACATACATGATATAATGCATTTGTCTCTTTATATAAGTTTCTTTATTATTTTTCAGATATGTTAAGAAAAAAGAGCTTATATTAAAAAACAATTTGTAGGTGTACTTCTTACACAATGTATCTAATAATTTAAAATAGAGCTTATATTAAAAAACAATTTTTCCAAAGTTTATATTTAAAAAAAAAAATCTAAAGTTTATATTTTGTGGCAGAGATAGCAGTATTTTTCATTTAGAAATTGTAGGTGTACATAACATAACCTGAAATATAAGTAAAGCAATTTCATTTTTGTTCCCATCACCAATATTGTCTAATTAACAAGAAAATGACAAATGGAGCTTTATAAATGGTTAGTCTTGCTTTGAGATTTACTTATAAGTCATAATTCTCTAACAACTACTTCCTAATCCTTGCTACTTAAGCTAATCCTCATATTTAACTACTAACACATCCTAATTTATGAAAGAAGGATTCATTTACATATATAGTGTGTAGTCCCCTCCATTTTAGGCACTGTTATTTCTCCTATAACATTTCACTTTAAAGATGGATGTTTCAAATCTTCATAAGTTGGTGAAGACAGCACCATCCAAAGCTTTGATTATGAGATTCAATTTGTTATGTCTTTCCATCTTTCTGATTGTTTATGCAACCCTTCTTCTCCGTCCTTCTTCTTCGGTCTATTTCGATAATGCAGCCTCACTTGTTAGATGTTCATTGAGAGAATGCCATCACAAGGTAAGGTGAGCCTATTCTAATGGCATGGCATCCCTTTCTCATCTTCTTTTGTTTTTGCTCTTTGTGTTTTAGTTTTGTTCTATTTTAATGTGTACCATACATGAAAATAACTCTTTTATGTTTGTGTGATCTTCAACTTGTAGGGAGAAAATAGCATAAATATGAAAGCAGTATTGGAGGAATTACCAAAAGCAAAATCAAGGAATCCAAAGAAGAATGGAACTAAGATAGAAGTACCAAGTTTTCTAGGCGAAAAAATGGGTAAAGGGATAAAAATTGGAATGGTGAACATGGACGAAGACGAGGATGTAAGCGAATGGAACATACATGGAGAAACAATACCAATTAATTTCGACAAAGTATCACAATTTTTCAACTGGACAGATTTATTTCCCGAATGGATTGACGAAGAAGAAGAAAGCGACGTTCCAACATGTCCCGAGTTACCAATGCCAGAATTCACAACATATGAAAACATGGATTTAATAGTTGCAAAGTTACCATGCAAGTATCCATTAGAAGGATGGGGGAGAGAAGTTTTAAGGTTACAAGTTCATCTTATTGTAGCAAATATGGTTGTGAAAAAGGGGAAGAAAGATTGGAAATGGAAGAGTAAGGTTGTTTTTTGGAGTAAGTGTAGACCAATGTTAGAGATTTTTAGATGTGATGATTTGGTTAAAAATGAAGGTGATTGGTGGTTTTATGAAGTTGATGTAAAGAAGTTGGAACAAAAAATTTCTTTGCCTGTTGGGTCTTGTAATTTGGCTTTGCCACTATGGGAACAAGGTATGTATTCTTACACAAAATTTTGCATTAAAGTGGTAAAAATCAAGAGTGAGTAATGATCATTATTGCTAAAACGTTTATAAAGTAAAAAATAGTATAAGTAAAAACCAGACTACTGAAACGCGCCAGGTAGGGGTCGAACCTACGACTTTCTGCTTAGGAAACAGACGCTCTATCCACTGAGCTACAGGCGCTTGCTTGTGGTTGTTTCTGTTAATACTTATTATAAATGAATAATAATAATAATAATAATACAGTTACATAAATGTTTATGATGATCTTTTTCTTCTTTCTTTCCCTCTTTTAGTGTGCGACCAGTTCTTAGTTAAATTATAGTCAAAGTATATTTTGTTTGTGTTTCAAAACTAATAGCATATTTTTTAAGGAAAAATTCATAACATGTTAACCACTACATTATTTTGCATGCATGACCCTAACCAACCACTATATATTGACTTGTTATGATAGTAGTTACTTGTTTTGTCAGCATTAATTTGGTCTTTGTCTCAACATAAGCTTGTTAATATTAGTTCAACATCCTGGTCTACCCAACCCAAAGTCTTGTTTTCTAAGAAACACTTTTCCTAAGTTACAATCAAAGTTTCTTTTTCAATTCTTTGATGAAAAATAATTTATATTGGAGAACACACCTCTTGTAAATTTGAACCGAATTACCAAATAAAGTAGCTTTCAAATTGTTTGCATAATAATAAATTTAAAAATGTTATCCTAATAAAAAAAAATTAAAAAATTAAAATTATAAAAAGTCGCTCATAATTTTGTTACAGCGTTAGCTTATATGTATTTCTGTCTAGTATATTTTACTCTCTCACCACTATATTGATACTATTATCTTGAATGAAATGATATGTGTTTTCTTTGTCGCAAAAAAATAAATTATAAGATACATAAAAAATTGAAAACAAAATAAAACAATAACATTGTAAATAATAAAATAAAAAATAGTGTTGATTTTGCAGGGACTGACAAAGTATATGACATATCCAAAATGGAACAAAACGTAAGAAGCAAAACAAGAGCAAAACATGAAGCATATGCAACTGTACTACATTCCTCAGAAAGCTACGTTTGTGGAGCAATAACACTTGCACAAAGCCTCTTAAAAACAGGAACCAAACGTGACCTTATACTTCTCATCGACAGCTCCATCTCCGTCCGCAAGCGCCGTGCACTGGAAGGTGCCGGTTGGCAGATTCGAACCATCACTCGAATCCGAAACCCGAGAGCTGAGAATGGAACATACAATGAGTATAATTATAGTAAGTTTCGGTTGTGGCAACTTACTGATTATGAGAAAATCATCTTCATAGATTCTGATATCATTGTGCTGAGGAATCTTGATATTCTCTTCAACTTTCCTCAAATGTCTGCCACTGGGAATGATCAGTCCATTTTCAACTCTGGCATCATGGTCATTGAGCCTTCCAATTGCACCTTCAGGTAGATTAATAAGATCAGAGACTCTTTAGAAATATTTTAAATTTTAGAAACCTATTTGAGAATGTACTTTATACTAATCTAGTAGTTTACTCGATCGAGTCGCCTTCTAGTTTTAAGATTATTTTTTTATTGATTCATATGTGTGTACAAAATATATATATAAGAAGGTAACTCATCTTCTAACAAATGTTGTCTTCTCTAAATGTAGTGTGCTTATGAGTCGGCGCCACGACATTGTATCATACAATGGAGGTGATCAAGGGTTCCTAAATGAGATATTTGTGTGGTGGCATAGGCTTCCAAGAAGAGTAAACTATTTAAAGAATTTTTGGGCCAACACAACAGTAGAAGCAAGTGTGAAAAATGGATTATTTGCTGCTGACCCTCCAAAACTATATGCTATTCACTATCTTGGTTTGAAACCTTGGCATTGCTATAGAGACTATGATTGCAATTGGGATGTGGTGGATCAAAGGGTTTATGCAAGTGATGTGGCACACCAACGTTGGTGGAATTTTCATGATGGAATGGACAAGAAGTTACAAAGTTTTTGTAGGTTGACAAGACAACGTAGGACTGAATTGAATTGGGAAAGGAGAAGATCTTTTAAAATGGGATCACTTGATTATCATTGGAAGATTAATGTCACTGATCCTAGAAAATCTGGATCTCTTTTGATGGATTAGATTATTATACAACATTGTTTTTTTCCTTCTTTTATATATTTTTTTCTTTTGCTTCATTTTTTGTTTTTGTTTTCCTTAATCTCCATATATCTTGTACCTTCCGTATGGTATAGACATATTCATGTGAAAAGCATTTCATGATGATTATTTATAATGCTCGAGTGTTCCTCCAGCTAAGGATACATGTTGCTCCACATTCGACTTGCAGTCTTCCACGAGTCAATGTGTGCGCAACTTCCCACATAACGTGTGTACGTGCTCATCACCTTCTTTGGTTTGTAGCGCCAAAAATATGTGATACGAGCTAAATGCTTAATAATCCAGTTCCACTGAATTTTACCAAGTTTGATGTCTCTGTGACCTTTTTATACTTCAGTAACTCGGAAAAATTTGACTGACCCTAGTTCAGCTGTGCTAGTGCTCGCCCAACTTCATATCGGCTAAAGGAAATTCGTCTGCTCCTAAATCGCCTATTTTCTGATATTGTCTAACAGGATATTTATTATCAGGTGTAAACATGTGCCCCTGCGTAGCTGTATTATCAGTAAGTTAATAATGAGCAATGTGATGATGCAACGTAAATTGAAACTACTACGCATAAACAATGTCATCATTGTGCCGTAAAAATAGAAAACTAACTATTAAAAACCCTTTTTTGACTTGCGATTGGCCAAAAGACTAAGCTAAATGCATAGCTATGCCAAAGTAAATTGAATTTTACAAAGTCTGCACCGCAAGCTAAATGCATAGTTATGCTATTGCTAGAGTAGAAGAATTTTACTCATGCATTTAATGCCTTGTAGAAACTTCGGCAATTGGTTGTAGAAACTTCCTAATCCTTGCTACTTATGCTAATCTTCATTTTTAACTACTAACACATCCTAATAATTTATGAAAGAGTAACACGTTTACATATATAGTTTGCAGTCCCCTCCATTTAGGTCTTGTTTATGCAACCCTTTTTTATTCCTTAATCATGTTGAGATTTTTATGTTCATGATTGCAGATGATAATACTAGAGCGTGTGCATAAATTGAAATTAGGCTATTGATGGAAAAACATGTAACACCACAATGACGAATGAATAAGCTTTTTCCTCTTTAAATTTTCATATTTTCATTCTCAAATTATTCGAAATAGCTAAAACGTCTTTGAATTTTATAATGTTCAATCAATCTAGTCCCTCCGTTAAGTCTCGTAGTGGATTTTCAAGTCAGATGTCACGTATACAAAGACGAATTTGATAAAAAAAATTGAATGTTTTTTTTAAAAATGAAAGTCATTGAAAATTGTTACACTCTAAAATCGATCATCTAATTATTTATTACAAATCAAGACAGGGTTGTGTATATTAGTAACAAGTAAATCATTTCTATGTAAAAAATTCTGAAAATCATTTTTGGAGGGAGACCGGTCGAAAGGTTTGAGATCACCAAAAAAGAACTTTTGATTTTGAAAACATAGTTGAAATGGTTCATGAATTATGTTATTCGCTGCCAAATCGATCCTAAAATCGGCGCTTAACGTCACGCTAACGGAAAGACTTGAGGTTCTGACTAAATTGATTGAACGTTATAAATTTCAAAGGCGTTCTAACTATTTCAAATAATTTGGAGATGAAATTGATATATTTGTAAAAATTTAAGGAATAAAAAGTCTATTTAGTCCCACAATGACACTACCATCAACCCTTTGCTAATGTATGTCCATCTCAGCACACCAATTGAAACATGTTACTTGGAAATATTTCAAACGGAATACCAAATTAACATGCTACTAAAATCTCTGTCCTCTAACTCATTTGGAGTGTTTGATAAAGAAAATAAAAAATTGCATGAAAGAGATAAGCTTGTATATTTCAACTAAGAAATTTGAAGAAAAGTGATCGTTAACCACGGATTATGGTTATTCGTGTTTTGTTGAGCTTAAATTTGCAACACTTGTTTTTGTTGGAAGAAGAAGAATTGGCTGGGTTTTTTTTTTTATATTATGAAATATGTGATTTTTTACACAGAAAACTAATCTATAAAATAAAAAATAAAAGAATGTATCTCCATCTAATGAGCTAATTATTTTGATAATCATCTAGCTAAACTAGTATTAGCTAACATTTCAGCATCAATATTATCTTCTCTGAAGATGTGAAAAACTAATAAGTTCATAAGCTTTGTTAGAGATACCCAACTCTTCCAACAACAATTACTTGTAGGCCAAGGAACAATAGAAACATCGTTGGAGGCTATAACTACAAGTTGAGAGTCACATTCATGTCAAAGATTAAACAACCTATTTTTGAAAGAAAAAAAAATTAATAGAATGCATTGCACCATCCAACTCAGCCAAAAGAGAAGAGCCAATGCCCAAATGGCATTATCATTGATGCATATATAATGAGCCTTAATTTTGATAACAGTAAACTATACGAAAATAACATAATCAAATATGAAACAATGCATAATATTGTACAACAGTTAGGCAGGGGAATGCCATGAAAATACAAATTTTACGACTATTAGGCATCAATAATGATAAACCACTTCATACTACATTTGTTATGCAAAACCAACAACGTGTGTACATATTAAAGACCAGACCAACTCAACTGTCAAATAGAATGTCTTATAAACATGCTTCAAATAGACGTAACAAAATCATTCCTTAAAGCTAGTTTTCATACACCAAATTTCTCCACTTGTGTGCTAATTGAGAAATAGTCTTTCTAGAAGACCCATCTTCTCTGAGTGCATTGGTAGAAGCTTCTTTCAATTCCTTCATATTATTGCACAATTTCTCACATTCTTCTCCTTCCATGAGACACTTGATCAATTCAGAAATTTCCTCCCTTTCGACAATGCCATTCTCATTAACTCTTGGCCTCAGTCCCACTTTAAGGCCCTCACTCAGCACAACTGCATTCATTCTCTGCTCACCAAACAAAGGCCATGTGATTAGTGGCACGCCATGCATCACACTCTCAAGGATTGAATTCCAGCCACAGTGACTCGAGAATCCACCAACTGATCTGTGACTAAGGATTTGAATCTGAGGTGCCCATGATCGAATAACCATCCCTTGCTCCTTGGTTCTCTCCAAGAACCCAGATGGTAAAAACTGTGAAAGATCAACATCATTTTGTGCGGAAAGATATGCACCACTGGCTGAACTACTTGGTGCTCTTACAACCCATAAGAATTTATGATTACTCAATTCCAAACCAATAGCCAACTCATCAATTTGTTCTTGTGAAAGTGCACCACCACTTCCAAAAGAAACATACAAAACTGAACAAGGCTGTTGTTTATCTAACCATGTCAGACACTCCATACCATTATTACCAGATTCTGTTCTCGTTTGGATAATGGGTCCAATAGGGTACACAGCAGGGTTGCCACTTCCTTCTTCTGCCAGTGCTTCTATAGGACCTTTTTCAATTTCCAGGAAGCTATTAATAAGTATGCCATCAACAGAACAGAATCTTTTAATACGTTGGAGTAAGAATTTGTAAGATTGGCTTGATCTATCTTGAGCTTGGGCAATGAGATCCCGACCATGAATTGGTACACAATCTGGTGCTTGAACAGGCTCTGGCAGATCTCTGTACTCGCACGATGTTTCCTTATCCAATTTGAGCAAATAGAAGTAGAAAGACAAAGTGGTGGCTGCAGGAGGGAAGTAAACATAGGACAACATGTTGAATTCCTTAGCCAAATCTAGTGCTTCAGCAGATAAAGAATCAACCACCAGTGCCACAAAGGGAGTCTTTAAAGAGTTCAAGGCCTGATGTAAATATGGCAGAGTGAGTGTCGTTGCGAGATGAATTTGGCTTTCTATGGTAGTCCCTTGTGGTAGGTCGTTGGGATTCACAGGTGGAAGAAAAGTGTAGTTGATGTTTGATGGAATAGTTTGAAGGAATGACTTTGAGGCACTTGAGGGTGACCCAAGTGTGGGAATGAAGCAAGTGACATGAAAGTCTGGATGGAGCTGAACAAGTAGCTTGGAGAATTCAAGAATAGACACTAAATGGCTATACCAAGCACCTGGAATAACAGCAATGTGAATTGTTTTCTCCATGAAAATTTGTGGTTAAGTTCACAGAACACCAGGTAGATTGTTGCTTTTGTTTTGTGGGTTGTGAAAGGAAAAACTAAAAGTAGAACTCACCTAACTATGCACGTGCTACAACAACTAGTCAGCAACATGTATTCCATTCTTGAGTGTATATACAAGAGGTAACAAAAAAAATAGGGACAACAAGGGATATTACCAAATTGATATAGGGTTGAACTTTCAACATCAAGGAAGTCAGTCACGTAAATGGCTACGTGTACTACAAGGATAAAAGAGCGATTTATCTTTCCAAATGATTATTAAGCAAGCAATGTAACTTTTAACACAAAAAATCAAAAGCAATTCACTACGTAATACAAATAGAGCTCAAATTGTTATTTGTCATGGCCTCTGCAAAAATACAAATCAAAACCTCATCTGCATGATTTAAATCCGTCATAATATTACACTTTTAAAAACACAAGAAAAGAAAAGTATCACTTGAATTTGGACCTAACATTGCCTTAAATATTTATCTTATAACTCCTTCAAGGAGAAGCTGTCATGAAATTCTTCTGTGCATATCCACACAACCAGTACCTTCAAATCCTTCTGAAAAAATTGATACTCTGGCATAACACTACAACAAAGTGACCATTCGGAATCGGAAATATTTCTTGATGAGCGAGCCATTCCTGGGTGATATATATAACATATAAACTCAAGAACATGGAAGCACGATAACAAGCCGTAATAATGGAGAAGTCGAAAACCCGGAAATTAATCAGATTCATCCAACATTTAGAAACCAACTTTATAGTATTGAATGGAGCGAAAAGCTGAAAGGAAGGGCATAAATAGTAAACCTCAGAAGCCACTGCTAGATGATGCATTTCCAGATCTGAGATCCGAAGTGGATCCATTGCTTGTTTTGCTGATAATCCCTTTTCCAAAATATTCAGCAATGACAGAAAACCCATCTTTGGAGTTCTTAACTTGCTGGAAAAACCTGTCCTGACTCTTAGAATTTTGCTCTAAATTTCTTTTCATTTCTAAGACAGACCTATATTCTGGGGCACACTCGGGGCATTCTTTTTCATTATCACCAAGGCACCACAAATGGAATGAGTGCATGCACATGAAGTGCACAGCGGGCAGGTCTAGGGTGAAAGTGCATGCTGTGCACTTGCTAAGCTGAAAAATCCTCGCATTTGTCCTAAGATCTTGAACCTCTTTCCTCATTGCCTGTGTGTCTTCCTGCAGAGACAATATATTTTATAAAAATCCTTCCATGCTGTTTACAGAAAAAATAGCAAATAACTAAGATAGTACAATTACCACTGCAAACTCGCATTAGGCAAGGATCTTTTGATATGTGTGTGTGTGTGTGTATTATTTGAGAAATATTTATCAATAAAATTATTATTTAAAAGAAATTATCATTTCTTATAAAACTAATCTTTTGTATTTACAAATCTATCATCCGAAACACTAATCTGCATCTTCAGCGGGAACTAAAAGAGATATAGGTGATTAAAATTCAATTCATACAAATTATAAACATGTGGCTTGCTTTATAACATATGGCGATGCTGACCGTGGCAGATATTATAGCAGAACAAATACGCCTGCTTCACATTAAAAGACCACAATCACCTAATGGTCAACGCTCTAATTTCAAATAAGCGCTTTTCATTCCTTTGCTCAGAGAGTTCAAGCATGACAAATTCCAATATCTACATTCTCTGCTCAATATCCAAATTCCTGCTCATATTTAATTACGAGGAAATGATCCAAGAGTATCAGAAACCGTTTAGGGAAGAGAAAAATGTGCGATATGTGATGGAGTCCATGTTGCTTGAGTTACACAGACAAAACACTATCTGTGTATGCTTATACTAGACTCTAAATCCTAATTAAATGAGGAAAAATAATGGAAACCACCCCTAAGAGATCACCTATGATACTGTAAACTAATCTAAAATGCCATAATGATATTAAGAAAAATATTTCATCTATTCTAGTTCTTAGAAACTGTGGTTGGGTTGGGCAAACACAACCCCAAAAAACCGGCTTGTGAGGTGAGGACTACAGATTGCAGAAAATAGCATAACACCAAAAATCCAATATGTGAAATAGAAAATGCCGTCACGGGCAAATAGCGGAAATAGTGAAAGCCACATAGCGATTGAAATAAGTCATTTATGTACTAAAAAAGGCACGATACATACAAGTAAAAACGGAGTGGAGGCAAATCATAGCTTTTATAAATTTGTGTTGAAAGATTTACGTATTACGGTGCATATAGGAGTAATAATCACACTAACTCTTCAGTTTTTCAAATATAAAAATAAGTAATGCTAGGCACACATGCAGATTTTCAGTTTTATTATTTTATAAAACTCTGAAATTATCTTATTTTCCCTATTGCCACTATATCAACTAGCAGAAACTAGAATTGCGGCCGTTATTTTCCCAATCCACCCCAGAGCTGAGGTCCACAGAGAGATTGCAATTCTCTGCCTAACTAACAGAAAACAACTTCTGCATACCCTCTCTCCAGCTAGCCTCACTGCTTATAACAAATCGTAACTACACCAAACCCATCACGCTACTCTACTACCATATCAGCAGTATTACTTCATATTTTTTCTCACATAGACCTTCAACACCTTCGGCCCACTCTGCTGACTCAATATCCTTGTGTTACTATCATCAATATTAGTGCAATTAATGGAGTGCTGTTTCAAGTAAGTACCGTTCCTGCTGGACTTCTTCAGACAGGATAAGAATGAGAAAAAATAGATATTCATGAACCTGCTTCTAATGGATGTTTTTTGTAGGAAGAAAAAAGTAAATAAAAAAGCTTAGCTGCATACATACAACCATATGTCCATTGTAAATTCCTAAAATGTAAACAACTTCAGCTCTAAAAACCATAGTCTTATCTGCTATCAGTGTCTGTTATATGGAAATCAACGCACTTGTCTAGTTGTTCATAACTAAACCATAGTCTTATCCACTATCGGTGTCTATTGTATGGAAATCATCATGCTTTCGTCTATATTGTTCATAATGTGACAACAACATTAGGAAATGAGAAAATGGCTATTTGTATATGCAATGGAAGTACAAAAAGACAAAAACATAAGCTATCAAATAAAGTTAAGATCAAATCATATGCTTAAGAAAAAAAGATCCAACCTGATATTTCTCAATCGCTTGTCGGTCCTCCTCAATCACCTTTGATTCCTGCTCAAGCTTCCGAGCAATGTAATCCTTGATCACTGAAAGTGTGAGGCAAGGGTTTTTTGACAGAGTTTGAAGGACAATTATGGGGGGTAAAATATTATCCCTTTCAATGTAATTCAAAACTTCTTTTACTTCTTTGGAGCAATCTTCTCCAAGCTCACCAAAATATTTGAGTACATCTGCCCAAAGAGATGGATCCCCTCCTTTAACTGAATCACCCAGTCTTTTGCAGCATGCAATTAATCCCTTGTGATCATGCGCCTGCATATAGCAAGCAATTACTTCCTTATAGAGTTTCATCTTTTCATACAAATACAAAAGCCCATCTTTGAATGAATTCATTTCACACAGTATAATAGCTAAATCAACATCATAAAGTGGATGTTCTGTCTCAGGAGGCCATGCACTCTTAAGCATGTGTAGACCCTTTTCACGCCTTTCAAGACGGCCCTTTTCCTTTTCGGAACTTTTGTGATCAGCAATAGTTCCATTGGTTTGGGCACTTATTTTTGAAGTTTTTTCTGATGTTACGTTAAGGTAATCTGCACCCTCATTAGACTGTGATACTGAAGGAAAGTTCAATTCGTTGGATATATACAACTCTAAGAGGGTATTGTTAATCTCCACCTGAGCAGGTGAATCCTTGACCTTATTGGTATATTTTTCAAGAAAATCCATAAGGGAATGAGGGTGGTGAACGAAAATGCTGAGAAAATCAACAGGAGATGGCAACATAGACACATACACACCATTTGAACGTCCTCTTTTGTCACCCTCATCTGTGCAAAGCCTAATGAGAATCTGAATTGTCTCTGATGGCTTGTGCTCTATTAGAATTTTACCATACTCCTTTATTGTCATCCCTGCCTGACTTGATTCAAGACTAGAAATATATTCCAAGGCCTCTTCATAACTACCAAGATCTTCAAGCAAGATCTTCAAGTACCATTCATGTCTCCCAGCCTTCTTTGCAACATACATTGCATGCTCATGGTAATTGGCAGAACGGCAAACCCTGATTGCTGTTTCCACGTCAAACTTAAGTTCACCGATGCTGTCTTCACTTTTGATAAACAAGTTTAGTTTTTCAACATCTTTCAATTTGGTGTAACAGTTCAATAGAAGTGTGGTGTGATCTTTAGAAGCAAGACCCTTCGCATGTAGCTTTTCCAAGTAATTTGTGAGGTTGTAGATTCTTTGAGCATCCAAAAACTTTTGTATCACATAAGAAGGTTCAAGTTGACCAATAGTACTTATGTATTGGGCCATTGCCTCATCATAGTCTTGCTTGCTGTATAGATGATCCCCATATTTTCTCAGAACCTCAGAAGTAGCCGCAGCATCTGCTTGTTGAGTCTGAACAAGATTAATTGCCACAGTATATAGATTTTTCTTGAATAACATGTCTAATTTGCTTTCCATATCCTTTTCCCCAATACATAAAGTTGATTTGTCTGTCATTATGAGTATGATGTTACCCCATTCATAGAGCATATGAGAAACATCTTTAACCAGAGCACTGTGGGCTATTAAACGATTCTTCAAGTCATAGATGTTGAAAGTATGCTTTCCTGTTCTTTGATCTGCAATAACACACAAAAGGTATCCACGAAACCATCCTACCAATTTCTTTTCTCCCTCGAAAGCCCAACAAGGACCACGTCCATCAACTTCATAAAAATATACTGCCTCTGGTCGACCAATTATTAACTCCTGTTCATGTTAACATACAGAAACATTTAGCATTCAGCAAGGACATGCATACGATAATATATAAAAATATATTGAGAGCAAGGAACAAAGGTTGCATACAGAACGGTCACTCATTGTAACACTGTTCATGCCAGATCCAATCTGATCAAGGGTTTGCCTCCTTGGTGGTTGATCATGCAATGAAAACAAGCTCACAGAACTCGGGGTTACCGCAAACAACTGAAGTGATTGACCGTCCACCCTAAACCCAAGACCAGTGATTGAGGAAAGAGTTTTGTCTGAATGGTTTTCCACCTGAAGCTTGAAACGGGTGATACGCTCCCGTGCAATATCTCCTTTGATGCAGTAAATTGAACCATTGTCTAAGCCAATAGCTATGAGTAGTATAGGAGGCACTTCCTCTAAGACAATAAAAGATGTAATCTGCAGTACACCACAATTCCAAAATCATTAAAAAGAAGCGTAGAAATAATCAAATCATGTTACTATCCAGACAGATATAATTTCTCTAAAGATAAAAGAGTAACAAGCTGCATAACAGTGTCATTACCATTGCCTCAGGAAACTGATTAGTGAATATACGCAATATCCCAACACAATCAGGACTCGCCGTGCTCGTACTTTCAGATTGCATCTTATCTAAGTCAAAAACCTTCAGGCACAAAGCTGATTGCTGGGGAGTAAGTTGTTTGTCTTCCCCAATCGTTACCAGGAAGTTGCGTTGCTGGTAAATCAACAAACAAAAGCACACTGTTTTGAGTTCAAATCAAGACCCCTGGAAAACATTTAAACTACCAAGTCCTTCACCAATCTTTTTTTTTTAACCAACATATAGGCACCCAAGTGCTCGCGCACACGCACGCATACATATGGCCCCTGTTTGGATGAACAACTTATTTGTGGCTTATAGCACAAGCGCTTATCATGATAAGCGCTTATGTATAAACATCTCTATAGCAACAGATAAAATAAAGTTGAATTGTTTTCGTATAAGCGATAAGCTGTCTTGAAGAACTTATGAAAAAATAGATGAAAACAACTTATGAACAATGGCATAATCTGTTTTCATGAGTTCTCCCAAACAGTCTCACAAAACTAATGTGAATAGGTAAGCTCAAATAAGTCAATCCAAACAGACCCACTGTACTAAACCATGGAATTCTTTCACCTATTTTCACAATACAAACAATGAAAAATGGGATTTCGGATATAATTATTCTAACAAATGAAACAATTTCCTAAACAAAAAATAAACTAATGAAACAATCAAAAGATGTTCAAACTAAAACAAGTAAAAAATTACCAATCAAAATCAAATACCCATTTACCCAAAACAAATAATTCCAAAACTAAAGCAATCAATCAAATTGTACCTCTATATGATTCTATGTCGACACTTATCTAGGCCATGTCCCGTGTCCGACACATATCAGTGTCGGACACCGACACAACATTGATGCATCTGATTACATACAATTACATCATTTTCTCAAATAATTACCAGTGTTGATGTGTGTCAGTGTTGTGTCTGTTTCACTACTTCATATAAATGATTTTGATTTCCACTTTCTACAACTACCTAATTCACTCAAATCAATGTTCATCATAAAAATCTATTCATCAAGCAACCAAACACCAAAAAAGAACAAACTTGAATAAATTGAAAAAAAAGAAAGAAGAACCTTGAGTTGTTGAATAAAGAGAACAGAAGAAGAATGAGGTTGAAAAGAATAATTGAACTTGAGTCCTCGATCGAAGAAGCAAACGGTTCCATCATCAAAACCAGTTACCACTTTACCCCTTCCACTCGAACAACACTCGATTCTCCTCTCCTTCTCTTTCTCTTTCTCTTTCGCGTTGTTGTCATCTTGCTCATCTTCCTCTGGAATTGTGCATTTTGCAACGTACTTATCCTCGAAGAATTCGAACTTCCGCCATTGATACATCACCACCGCGATTCACAATCGATCAGTCGGAATCGGAATCGCAATTTGAACCAAAAATGAGAAGGTTTCTTCAAATTAACGCGTGAATTGAAGTTACAACGTGATCGATCGAGGTGTGATGAGTGAAGAAACCATTGGAAGAAGCTGCCTGCAACTAAACGACAATTTAGGCTTTGTTTGCCAATTCCTTTTTTTTTTCGCTTATAGCTTAAATTATAACTTACTATAAGTTAAATTGATCGAAATTGATATATTTGTTCTTCAAAAATGAGACGGTAAAATGAATTAAAAAAGAAAATTGATATTTAAAAAAATTCATGGAATTATATTTTCAAAAAAAATAAAAAAATCATGGAATTATAAAAGGCTTAATCGCATGTTTTATCCTTTATGTTTATTTTAGTTTTCAAGTTGATCCCTTATTTTTTAAAAGTTTTAAGTTGGTCACTTACGTTTTAAAAGTTTCAAGTTGGTCCAAAACGTTACTCATGTTGTAATAAGTTAGTCCCTTCAGTCACTTAACATTTAAATATTCAGGTTGACAATATGAATGATGGAACTTAACTTATTTAGAAAATCAGTTTTAAAACATTTTTTTGTTTTATTAAACTCAATATCATGTCACGGAAGGGACTAACTTATTCCAATGTGAGTAACGTTTTGGACCAACTTGAAACTTTTAAAACGTAGGGGACCAATTTGAAACTTTTAAAACATAAGGGACCAACTTAAAAACTAAAATAAACATAAGGGATCAAACATGCAATTAAGCCTTTTTTTTACTAGCATATAGTTTTTTTTTCCCTCAAAAAAAAGTTCTTTTTTTATAAATTATTATTACAAGATTTTATAGCTTAACTTTTTAATTCAATGTGATCTTGTAATCTTAACTAAAAAATAAATATTGATTAAACATTGTAAATTTAAACGGTCATCATTTTATTGACTATTTGCTAGAAGTTCATCCACTATCAATTAATTTAACAGCTATTTTTATCAAGGAGAAGTGTTTGTTTTGTTACATGTTTTAGAGTTGTAAAAATTGATTTTGTGATGTTTGGATTTTCTTTATTAAAAATGATTATACTACTTGTTCGTCACATGATGCTCGCAAGGGTTAGACAATATTGTTTCCGACCTTTTGTCGACAATATTAAAAATGATTAAACAGTCATCACCCAATTAGTGAGTAAGAGATCACTTTGAACAATGTCTCGTGTTTGTTACACTAACCCTTTAGTGGTCATTTGCTTTGACATACACTGTTGAACAAATTTGAGGAAATTGAGTGAGTGGTTGGTTGATATTCTAGGAGTTGATCCATTCGAAGCTGAAAACAAGTGTTATAACATTATAGGCATTCATGTAAAATTTAACTATCAGAAATCATAATACCAAAGACATTTAAACGCCTTATTGGTAAATCTAGATAAACATAACTTGGAGATCAATGTAGGGCAAACGCAATCAGAGCGTATCTACTTTATTTAGCATAGCTTCTGAACGTTCCCATAGTATAGTTGGACATAGTTGTTTTTTATTGATAAAAGTACAACAAATATGGACATGATGTACCTCAATTTAGTAAACAAGTATGCATATGGTGATGCTGGCCTTGTTTTCTCTTGTTGGTAAACATCCCTAGCCATTCTCCAAAGAAACACCTTCATTTTTTTTCTTCGGAATTTTAATCCCCATATTTTTTACCAGTTATCATCCACCCTTAGTTCTCTATTATTCACCAACTTCTCCATAATGAAATAGTAAATGGAATTTACACTATACAAGACATGGCAACAAAGTCCATACCCGTATGTATGCGCCCGAACCAAACTTAAATTGACGGGTTTACCCTGCTTTTGACTGGGTTTGGGTTTTTCCCGATTTCAAAACATGGGTACGGGACGGGTAATGGGATATAAGTATCCAGCCTAAACCCAAACTCAAACTCATCCCGAATGTAAAAAATCAATTTATTACCGCTATTATATAAATAGAAACTCAAACGCTAAATCATTTCACTCACTCAATTAAAATCTCAGTCTTTAAGACGACACTCACTTTTCTAAGTTCTCTCTTCTCTTTCCACGTCTCACACCATCAGGTGTCTCTCTTCTACATAATCATAGCCATCAATCCACATCATGTCTTTACTGAATAATGCATTACAACATTGAGCTCGAGAAGGGGATGAGATTCGATTTCCTACCCCATAGAATATGGGTAGGGTAACAGATAAGTATTTGGTAGTAGGGTATGGTGAAGGTGAGAAAAACCACAAGAGGGGGGGG
>Ga0315914_1001475_pt1 | contig 35207 bp, 9 predicted proteins | sample MpolenodulesMG_FD_203920 | JGI IMG/M metagenome (GOLD analysis project Ga0315914, IMG submission 203920) | Medicago polymorpha root nodule microbial communities from Los Angeles, California, United States - elongated nodules | ecosystem: Host-associated > Plants > Roots > Nodule | place: USA...
ATCTTCAGAGTTCGAACTCGCAAAGAATATATATGGTCAAGTTGTTAATCATGCCCTTATAGTTGGTATTGTACACTTCTTTTATACATGAAATTACAAAAACACCCCTATTTTTGTTCTTTAAACTACACTCCTTCACTTGGATCTTTTTTTACAAGAAAAAATTGTTAAAGATTATGTATTGTGTCCTTGAAAAGTCATCTTTTTTCTTTTCGGTGTAGGAAAAGTCATCTTTTTAGTATAATGGCTGTCAAATTTTTAAATAGTAGTGCTGTAAAAGTCATTTATGGTATTGAGTTTGTAGAAATTGTGTATGTAATTAATTTATAGTGTTGGCTCGGGGGTAAGCTTTTGTAAAAGTTGGTTCAGATGACTTGTACCATAGCTACCACAAAAGTTTTTAATGGTTAATTTTTTAAAATTGCAAAAGTGAATTTCACTTTAGTCAAAAAGATCTTTAAAAAGTAAAGTTAAAAGGGATAACCAACCGTGGATTTCAATTGGTCTAAGTGGTAAATGACTCGCTTAAACATATGGTCAGAGTTTGATTCACGACCCAAATATATGGCAAAAGAATCAGTTGAGATAGAACCAATCTTATGTGTCTCACAGGTCAGGTTAATCACCATTAAAAACAATGATGGATCACAACCGGTGTTCCACAAATTTATCATTGTATGTAGGAGTATCACGTATGTTAACAAAATTAACATTTGAGTTTGACACCGATTTATTTTTTCATTAACATGAAAATGTTCATGTTAATTATCAATACTATCCCTAAACCTTTTTAATTTCAATTTCCTCCCAATTACACTATTGTGGTGAAAATAAAATTCTGACTTGCTCGTGATGGAAGACCTATCGAACTCTCCCATCCTAAATTGAGCCTTCAAATCTGGTTTGAATATACTATGATTCAAAAGTTATTCAACCACTCAACTCCCAATTTAATCGATTAAACAAAATGATTTGGTTTAATTTTAAAACACTTCCACAATGTTTTTAAACAAATATATGACACTAAACGATTAGAAGTTAATATAATCAATCACCATCTTTTATAGCCATACATAATTTTTATTTTTTATATTTATAGCATACATGGTTGCGTATAAATGTAGTATGTGAAAGAAATAAAACACAACATTTCTAGTTTCTTTTTTGCTTTTTGTACTTTACGTTTCATACTATTTAACACTTATCTTTCGGAAATTAACTTATGAAGGTTTATTTGTTATTTTTTGTTGTTTTGAAAAAAAACTATGGAAGATGTTTATTTTGATGTACCTATTTTGATGCTAACAACTATCGATCGTTCATTTTTTGCCAAAAATTCAACCACCATTTTGATGACTAGTGGCGGCTACCATAGTCATTTTCACGAATGTTTAATCAATCATGTGATAGTTACTATATTTAGATATGCCGTGTTAGATCTTGTTTGCCACTGCAATTACATTGAATTCAATCTTCCAATTTTGAATTATGTTTTTGGTTTCTGTCTCTTAGTGCTCTTATGATCAAATCTTTATTAAAGAATTGGAAATCGTAAATCAATAATCGTAATGATTTTTAACTTTTTAAGACTTTTATAAATTCATCAATATGCATGGCAATGAGATGAGATGGATGTTCTTTCCCACAACTGAACTAACCATCAAAATAAAAATGAACATGTCTCTAATAGTGTTTAGATGAGATAATGATAGTTTTAGTCTCTTTTAGCTTATTTAGTGACACCAAAGTTCAAATCTAGTTTTAGAAAATATAACAACATTATGTGGTTCAATCAGGTTTGAGTGATCATTTTAAAAAAATTAAAAGATTACTCTCCACAATTGTATACATATGATAACAATTTATAAAAAATAAAAAAAAAATCACATGGCTCTACTCTCATTCTTCATGGAGAATTGGAAAATCTCTTCTTCTCTTATTCATGTTTTTTCTTCAAATAAAATGTATTCTAAAAAACATTTTAACTTAAATAGTAGTACATATAGAGATACTATTTTGTTTTAAAAATGTATTATGAGTTGAGTATAAATGATGCTTATTAAATTTTATATTATTGAGTTAGTATTGTAAATGTTTTGAAGAGAGTTTTGGATGACTTAGTTTACATATTAGGATTTATTTGTTTTTTTTAAATAGATAGAATAATAAGATAGACCATCAGATAATATTTCAATCACACTTTATTTATTTTAAAAAATATTTTATCCAAAAGTTTTCATGTGGAACTCGGTATGAAAGTACACCCTAAAAGTTTTAACATTGTTTGTATTGTCAACTTAGATTCGACTACGAGGTTCTTATTAAACTAAAAGAGACTAAATACAATCTCATTTGTATTAACCAGTCTTGAATATGTGAACTTGTATTTGTGATGAATTGTTATATTGAATAATTAGTTATATGTGTATATATTTGACAATATGTATACATTTTTTTTATCATAATTTTAACTATTAATAATATAATCCTTAAAAAAACTATTAATAATATAAAGTGGATATTTTATGTTCGAGAGTATATTCCTCACTTAAAAAGAATCGATCAACAAATGCAAACAAAAGCTACATACAACTGCATGTCATGTGAAGTATGCAGTTCCAACCCCGTACATTTTACAACTAACTCGTTACCAATTCAACTAGCACTACTTTTAGACCTTGGTCAGAGTATATTCCTTGCATTAAAATGGTTCATAAATCACATATTTGTAGTTTTTTTTTAACAAGCCAAAATAATTAAGTTAACAAAAAACGTTCCTCATAGCACAAGATCTAGTAAAAAGAAATACCATAGTCTTACAAAAGGAGTAAAATCAACCCAAAAGAAGTAAAAATGTGAGGAATATTCATTTAACCAATAACTGTATCTAAGTAACCTCAGTCAACAGAGTCATATGCTTTTTCAAAACCGACTTTAAATAATAACAATTCATTTTTAAGCTTGCGAGTCTTACCAACTATATCATTAGCAACAAGAATTCCATCAAGGATATGTCTGCCTTTCACAAAAGCTGACTGAGTTTCAGAAACCACACTACCAATAACCTAACGAGTCTATTAGCTAATAATTTAGTCAATACCTTATATAAACATTCAACCATAGAGATTGGTCGAAAATCATTCAACTTCTGAAAATTATCAACCTTAGAAATGAGAGAAATAAAAGTGCAATTTATACATTTTGTCAACTTACTATTATAATGAAACTCGGATACGAAGCGTATAAGATCATCTTTTATTTCACCCAAAAAATCTTTTATAAAACAAAAGTTAATTCCATCGGGTCTTGGAGTTTTAAAACTTTCACAATCCTAAAATGCATGTGTCACCTCCTATATACTAAATGGTTTAATTAGATCAATTACACATGATTCAACGAACGGAACTGTAAGATCTCCACTCCAGGTCGATCAACTGAAGGAGCTTTAAAATGAGAAGCAAAATGAAGAAAAAAAACAGCACAGTGCACATTATCCCACCCCTCAACAATGGCGCCATCCATAATAATTGTAGAGATAGAATTTGTGCATTGTCGGCTTGACATGATACCATGAAAAAGTTTTGAATTCACATAACCTTCGCAAAGTCAATTCATCTGAGATTGTTGTCAACATATACTAGTAATAAGTCAAATAAAAATCAATTTACTTGATAACATTTATATAATGACTTATATTGATCTAGAACTAGATTTGAATTCGTCAAATAAGTCTGAGGTTCAAGCTAATGGATGGAAAAAAATTAAGTTAAATATGTTTTTAGTCCCTACAAAAATTACAAGTTTTGTCCCTACAAAAAATTTATTCACTTTTAATCCCTATTTGCATTTATAATGACTATTTTGAAAGACTAAAAATATCTATTTTTTATAAAAAAAATTTAAAATAGATACTATTTTTACAAACTACAATATTATGGAAAACTAAAATTATTATTAAAAATTTATAGAAATTTAACTTGAAAACTTGTGATTTTGTAGGACTAAAAACATATTTAACCCAGAAAAATATGTTAATTGAATGTGTTGCAAACTTCGTAGTCTTAAGTCTTAACTTAAGCTGGATTTATACTGGTAAAAAATAAATAAATAACGGAGAAGCATTTCTATCTGGACATTTTCTATTCGTTGTTCCATTGTGCATATATCTCACGTTTGATTTGAGCAACTATAATATTTGTCAAAACAATATGCTAACAAAGGAAATCCCAAAACAACAATGATATTTATACACCTTCTCTAAAAAAAATGATATTTATACATCCATTATTTTTATACACTTATTCAACATTTTTTTTCTTTCTTTTTAACCTATTTATATCTATCTAACACATCACTAACTTATCATATTATTATTATATTATTATTGGGGTATTGCTGCAAATGATAAATGGTATTTTTTTTTAAGGAGGATAAATGATAGTTGTATAATATAACATCTTTTCACTCTAACTTTTTCTTTAAATTGAATTTTTTAATTAAAGAACGAAAAGTATTATAAATATAATAGGTTACAATTAACTTTTTCTCTAAAAAAAAGGTTACAATTAAGTTTTTTTTAACCAAAGGTTACAATTAAGTAAATGTTATATTGGAGGAGAAAGTATTAAACGATAACTAATAAAAAATATTGTTTTTGGTCAAAAAGAAAATACATTTTTATTTTTATAAATATAAACAAATTCTGTCCCTTTTCTCTTTTATCCTCATCTTTCTATTTCCTTGGTCATAAAATTTTGTTTATCCAAACTATATATCTAGTATCTAACCCTAATAATTGTATTGCCATTACGTGTCATGGAAGAGCATCATTGAAAGGTACATTAGAATGTCTTCTTTTAAAGCTCTCTTCTTCTCTACTCCACATAAGTTCAACTGTTCAAGTACGTACGCCTTGAATCTTTTATGTTTTTGTCTTCTTATTATGATTTTCAATTGGTTGTTTGACTTATGCATATTGAGAGAAACATTACTTATCAATAATGACAAAATATTCTACTAATACATTCTTCCAAGTAACAATGATTAACTGGATGATTAAGAATTTTTTCCCTGGATGCAAGGTATATACACACATTTTGAAAAATTCCATCAACTAAAATAATAATATACATGAACCATGAGTCATCCTAAAAACCACAATTAAACATTGAGTGCGGCGATTAGGTTATGTCTAGCAAAAAGGTGTAGGCCTGTAGCATCTTACAATTTGAATCTACTCAAATGGTCTATGTATAATTAAATTAACTATGAATCACAAATACAAACACCAAATACGAAATTGACACGGACGCGTCTAATATCGATAAAATTAACTATGAATCATAGACACATGCATGAAACACGACATTGACACGGGTACGTCGATATTTATAAAATTTTGAAAAACTGATATAATTTAATATAATTATAAGTGTCGATATCTTGTTGATGTCAGATACAACACATGTCAAATATCGGAACACACTTTCAATCAGAAATGTTCGTGCAATAAAAATAATTAATATTTGATATCTCTTAAAGGAGAAAATTACTTATAAAAAGACTGAGTGTGCCAATAGTGATCATAGCCGTAAAATATATTTAATAATCATAAGCATGATGATTATCATTAGAAAAATAACAATAACATGAGCTTGACTCTATCACCATCAACCTAAGTCAATAATAGAGGTCGCCACCAATCAAGTCACGCCAAAAAGAAGAGGAAATTTTTAAAAGATGAAAAGAATCATATATTCAGTTCTTGATCTGTTTTCCACATTTGTACCATGTATTTGGGCAGAAAAGAAACCGTGACCGTAACCACCAAATGGAATTTTAATTAATATGATTTGGCATAGGTGCAGTGCAAGATAGTTTAAATATCTCTTAACAAGTGTCATAACCATTTAGTTGACAATTTGTCATTTGATTTTTTATTATTTTTAAAAATTCAGTATTCAGTTTATGAACTGACTAATCGGAGGGGATCAATCTCATTATTCACTTACGCATCCCTTAATCTTTTTTCTTAGCCGGTGCACATGAAAGAAATATCAATATTTTAATTAATCTTCATTGTTTCGAGATATTAACTTCCCCATTTTTTCCTTTCAATTCTCCAAAGAGGAGTTCTAGTGAGTTCTAAAGTCTTTCTTCTATTGGTTAAAATTCATATGGATCCAACTAAATTTATATATATGGGATCATATATATGAATTTTAACCAATAAAATAGTGTGTTCAAAAATGTGTTAATGAATTCCTATATTATTCATTCTCCAAATCAATTGTCTCTAAAATTGCTTTTAGATACTTTAGTTGATTGAAAAGAAAATATTATTGTCTATAATTTCTAACTAACTCAATTGACAAATGATAAAGTTGTTAAGGTGGACAACGTAAACTGAATGTGAACCCGAAATCTTTTATCTGTGTAAAAATTATTATTGTCATCTCATCTATCTAAAGAAAATGAAATGTAATGACAACAACTTAACACACTTGGCCGCGATAGTCATGAAGGATTCAGTTTTAAGTTTCATCAATTGAATATAAACATTTCTTATATTGGGTCCATTTGGATTAGCTTATTTTAGAGATTATATAAAACAACTTATGCAAATAAATAAGTTTTTATGTATTATTTATAAGTTTTTAAGGTAGTTTATGAAAAAACCGTTTATGAAGATACAATTTTCGTTAGTGAGAGCTTATAAATTAAAATAAAAACTTATTTATTTACATAAGCTCAAAATAAGCTCAAACCAAACGGGGCCATTGTCAATCAGTATAATTGACAAATATTTAAAAGAGTTTAACTTTAAGGGTCCATCTAATATAACTTTAAGCGTTTAACTTCGGAACCCTACAGAATGGTTCAAAGATGGAACATCATCAATTTTAGTAAAAAATAGAGAAAAAAATGTAATATTTTAAGGAGCAAAACAAAGTTTATTTATAGTCACCAATATTTATTTTTTCAATTCTTTTTATATATACTAACTGCATAGAAGAGGAATATTGTAATGATACCCTACGACATCAAATGTCACCACATCTGTTTAGAATTGAACTTATTTGTTTTATTTGTGGTCTTTCACTTACTTGAATAAAGGGAAATAAATCTTAAGCCCCTTTCACAAAAGGTCACTTGGTTGGAATACAACTTCTCCTTATTCGACACTTGGTTGAATAAAAATTAGTAAAAATATGGTCACCCTTCTCGTTTCTTTTTCTTGTTAACTCAAAAAAAGAAAAAAAAGCATGGTATCATATGAAAATCGTGTTCAAATATGATGGTTACCTTTTCTAACTTGTTTCCACCGATGCTTTATAAGATTTGTTTTCTTTCTTCTTTCAAAAGAGATTTGTTTTCTCTTTTGTGGAATTTTTTTTGGTTGTCTTCTTCAAATTGAATTTTTAGCTATTAGGTTCAAGTGATTAATGAATTCCATTAACGACGAATTATTCATAAAAAGTTAAGTTTGATTTTTGAATTGAACAATTTTTATCTAGATTTTATTCACCCCGATCGAACTCCACCTTTCCTCTGAAAGTGTGCGTTTGTTTCAAGTTATATTCGTAGATTCCTGAGAATAAAATGATAGAAATATACATGTCTATCTTTGTTACAAATTTACTAAATTTTATTCACGTTATAAAATGTTCTGGGGAATAGAAAAATTTTCCAAAAAAAAATGGATGGAAATAAAGTTCCCCTAAAGATGAGAATAAATTCATGTGTAAGTATATATTATAATCCATATTTTAATGGTTTCTAACAATATTATAATGTTAATCAAACAATTTTTTTTTTAAATACCTTCAAGCAAAATTATCATCTTTATAGTCTAAAGAATTAATGTTATTCCTACAAATAAATTTGATAAACGTGAAACAAACTCGTTAAAGCCCGAAGAGAAATTGAAAGCTTAAGACTATATATATACATATTAATTATTAAACTCAGCTCAACTAACATATTTTCACCTGATATCTCATCTCATATATCTAAACAATACTAATTTCCTAGTAAAATAAACAGTTGTCATTTTCATTTTCATATTTAATAATTAATCATATAGATGGCTGTTGTAACATACTATTTGCTAACATACTATACTATTATCTTATTATGGGCAGTGGTTGTTGTAAGAGTCGTGAAATGCTTCTCTACATAAGTTATTATTATTATTATTGTATAATATAATAATTTTCATAATGCAAAACCACACCAAAGCATAAACGTAACATTCTCAAATCAAAATCCATTTCGTGTTGCAAAAAGATGCTTTCGGTTTCTAAGGAAAATAGTAATGAAAGCGACATACTCTCTCCACAGTTGAAATGACAAACGACAAGAACACCATGTGGCTTCTGGAAATCGACATGAAACCCTAAACAAAAACAACGTACATATCACGGGTCGTGGCAAACCCTAATTTATGTATGGAATGCACGTGGTACATCAAAGAACCATAGCTTAATAAACCACTTTTCCACCGTTGGATTAGGTACCTCACGTGCCGTTTTAGTAGCGTGGCAAAGATCTAATGGATTGCAATTATTTTCAGTGTTTGCGGTTTAATAAACCAAGATGTGTCGCTATAGAAAGTGAAACATAGTTTGTATTTTTTTGCAACACAAATGGTACTATCTCAATGGTTGTCGTTTTGTCTAAGAACCTAAGAGACGTGGCGATTCTTCAAATAATTTTCTAAAGAATGATGATAACTTTTACGAATTTAGATAACATTTAACATGCTATGCTAGGCCTCATAAAAATAGTTCATTGATTGCTGTTGAAGTTCTTTATCTTAAAATAATAATTGGGTTATTATTAGAGATTAATATAGTGATAGGGAAGGACTGATGTCGACGTTCAAAGCTAATTTATTGCGGTGGAGGATGGCGTTGCTATTTTATGGGGTGACGAATCTACAAGGACTTCAAGGCTCAAAAAAGAGATCGATTTAAGAGATTCAAAAGTTTAACTAAAATTAGAGAATATATCACATATCGGAGTTAGATAACTTCTATAAGTGAGATGTAAAGAGAACGACGCTTGAAGGCGGATAGAAATTGTGTGAATCATGACATAATTTATGGATCATCGTCTGAGAGTTATTATATAGGATGTCAATCTGATGAGGGTTATCTTTTAATGTATTGAGGGATCACAATAGTGTTTAACCTTTTGGGCTAGATATATACTTAAAATGGGTTTTGGCCCGTACGGAAACAATATGTTCTTTCTTTCATTGAAAAAAGTCTTTTATATTTCAACAGAAACATAAAGAGGTTACGATATTATTGACTTAAGATTTATAAAGCTATAACTTCGTGCTTCTTTCAAACAAACTATGTAAACTCAAAATGTTTGAAAGTGAAATTTTATCTCTTTTAATTTTGATGCTATAGTTCCCTGAAATCGAGATGCTATGAGAATGAAAAATGTTTGTTTGATATGAGTTACGTCCCTAAGAGAATGTTTTAAAGAAAAACTAGTTCTTGGAAGAGCCTGAAAGCGCTAAGAACTAACTAGGACTCTTTTCATAGGCGCAAGGCTCAATAGCTACTACTATTGTGGAGCTTCTGATGACCTAACCAAGCACTGTTGCATGTTAAGTACTATGAATGTACCCCGATAGGACGTCTTCACATGTTTAACATGATGGCTGAGTCAAAAGACCCCAAAGGCCACCAGGTTTCTAGGAAGCCGAAAGTTATAGCTATATAGATCGCAGTAAAGCTCTGCTATAACCAATTCTTTGTTTAAACCACACTTTTACCTTTGAGAACTTCTAAGTTTTTTTTAATTGTTTTCCCAACCTTTGCTTTTATTTTATTGTTGTGACAAATGATTTATTTTATTGCAAACAAGTGTTCTACTGGAAAGTTATAGCCCCTCAGCCCATGTGAGATTAGTATCTTTTTATACTATAACTTGGACAGTGTATGCTTGCACTTAATCATCACCCTTTAAATACACAGAGTATTTTGGGATCAGCACCCCGGGTGTGCAAAACAATGTTGAAAGCACTATTTTAACACACACGCGTGATGCATATAGGGCCATGCTTGGGGTGTGTGCCCCTATAAGAAAAAAAATATAGCTCTTTGCTGTTATTGAATGTGGGTTTGGGGGAAAAGGCCGAATTTTTCAACTCAAACCCACTTGAAAATCAGCCTATAAATAGAACTTATCTCTTTCACAAATTTTCATTCAGAAAGAAGCGGTTCAAGAGGAAGGCAAGCGGTATGAGCATCAAGGGAGGATTCTCTCCTAAACCTTGTCTCTAGAAAATGCTTTATTTATTTTGTAATTAGTCTTTAGTTACTATGAGTAACTAAACCCTAATTGGATAGGATTCTAAGACAAACCTTTATTTATTTGTTGGATCAATTTTTTTTAATTTTTTATTTTTTGGTACAATGTTGGATCAATTTAATTCAAGTCTTTTATTTAGTTATTTTATGAGATCTATTTAATTTTTATATGCAAAATTCTTAATGCTTTTAGGAATTTTGAAGAGTGTGACATGCATGGCGAATCTCAATCAAACCTAGAAATAGGAGACACATACAATGATCGTGAGGATACCCATGATCATTCTTTTCCAAATGTTACATTATAAATTTCATTATTTTCCTTTGATAAGGTAAACAACATAAGGCTGCCCGTTTATAATAAACTTTACCCTGAAGACACCCTTGGTCACTCTTTAGATGACCATAAGCTTCAACCTGTTAAGCTTGGTCCACCAACATGATAATATTTTATATACTTCATAATTTTGGTTCACGTAATTTACCAATGTGTGATCTTTGTTCATATAGTTTCAATTGGTTGATATTATGTCCCTGTGCTGTACAGTTTCAATCAAACAAATGGATGATTATACTAAAATTTTGTTAATTTTAATTTATAACAAAAATTTTGGGGAAATTTTATAACAAGGTTTATTGAATATAACATTAGAAAGAAAAATAATGTCTACAAGTTTCAGATGATAAAAATTTCAAAATTTTTGTCAAAAAAATAAATGTCAAAATTGATAGGTCGAACTTCGTGATTGGGGTTCGAATCACGGTTCATCCATTTATGTATGTGAGTTTTCAATGACTATTATTATTTCGTCTATCAATCCAAAAATAATAATAATAATAATTTTCAATTAGTTTATTTGTAAAAATCAGTTTTCATCAATTATAGTTGGCACAAATTGTTAGACAATCTAATAACACCAACTATGACTTGTGACTTGAGTACTAGTTTGAAATTTCGTAATTGATAGGTTACAAGCAGATTTTATGATAAATCTTCAATGATGTTGGTAGTTCTCTCCGCTCTTGTATTGAGTGTGTACGTCTTCTTAATTGAAATTTTATTCATATAAAAAAATTAAATTAAATAAGTTTTCAATTATATCACAACAATGTTTTTCAACGTATCAAGCATGTCAAAATCATGATTTAAGTTAAAAATCATGATCATGTCATTTGATACTCTTGATACATTAAAAAAATGATGCTTAGATGAACATAATTTTGTTTTTTATGAATACTTAGATGAACATTTCTAAAAGCAATTTAATATAGAGTTACTATAGGAACTAAAATCATTTGATCGAAAACATAGGAATTGATTTAAGTAATTGAAATTAAGGGTGTTTATGAGTACAAGTCGATCCTCTCAATCCTAAGAGACGTAACAAAGTGTTTATTTTGATTTTATTTTCATAGTTCGGGTCAAATATTACTCAATTTGGCCAAATCTAAAATTACTTGGTCTGAGGGACAAGTTTATGATTTTAAACATGTGACAAAAACATAAATTATGAGTTTTTTAAAAATATTTTTGTGGGTATATATAGTTTAAGGACTTAATTTGTATAGACTAGTAGTCTAACCATTTTAAGCAGACATGCATGCACTTGTCGAATATAAATATCTTGCAAAGATATTTTAAGAACCAATTAAAGAAGAGAGTATGATTTAATTTGATGCATATGTAAAAAAAATCTTATAAATATCTGCATATCAATTAACATAATAGTTTAAAACTTTTAAGTGTTGAATACAAGTGTTCACAAAGCCATTGAAGAGTGACATTGACGAGTTTAAAAAGTTGAGAGAAGCTTGATCAATGTTGTGTCAAAATAGAAGAACTGAATTGTGAAAAGTTTGAGTGGCAATTCAATATTCTACTAATGGTTCTATTGTGTAATTTAGCCCTTGTAGTTGTACTAAATATGTATATATCGAAATGTAGAAAGCAGTCTTATTTGAATTGATCTGATGATATTAACTTGAAATTTGAAGGTGTACTTCTTTCAAGTTCAAATATCAATTTGTGTTAATTTAACTTCTTTAAAATTCAATAGTAAGAAAATGTCAAATTTAAAAGACTATAGACGTAATTTTACTAATAACGTATTGCAACAGTGTATACTTCTAAACTTACAAAAGTCAACAAAATATATTATATGCCGTGTCACTCAATAATTCAAGTGTTTTTTTTTATATATAAAAATAGAAAAAATTCTAGTTATTCATGGCTGAGATAAGCCAACAGTACAATTTGTGCAAATCATAGTAAAAAATTCTAGTTAGTAAAGGACAAACCTCAAAATCCTGTGCCTTTAAAAGCCCTTGTCTTTCTGAACTAAAGCTCACATCAACACATCATCACTTATTTCTTTCATTCACCTTTCTCCTCATTATACTAGCAAAACTAGTAAGAAAAAACAATGGAAGTTTTGCAAAATGGCTTTGCCAAATTTGCCACCATCACCAAACCTACTGAGATACCCCTTACTAATGGTAATGGAACAATAAATCACCTTAACTTGATTACTGAAACTGAGGATTTGAGCAACATGGATCCTTCAAGAGCCTTTGTTAACAAGGTTAAGCGTTTGATTGTTAAGGTACTCATGATTTCATCAATTTCTTTATTTTCTTTATCATTATAATCCTTGAGTGTATCATAAATATAAAAACATCAATGAATAAAAAGCATATTAAGAGATATTTTTGCAATTTGAATGCATCAAGAACATGTATATGTGTTGGAACAATAGTTAAAAAATAGTTCAAAATTATTTTCGGTTATCGAAGAGATTACTGAGATGAATTGCAGACTTGGACGCTCTTTCTAAAACGTTTTATGACATTGTCTAAAATTGTGAAAGGAGACTATCAACCACAACGTCCCTAAGATAAAACAACACATCTCCCTGTATCGATATCCGACTATATTGTAGGATCCGTTTTAACAGTATACTTTCAAATATAATATTAAGACCATTTTAATATAATATTGATATCATTCTAGTATGTTATTCAGAGCACTCTAATATGATACTAAGACCAATCATAACGGAAGGACACTAGCCACAGTATAGACCAAAATGACAATTAAAATATGTAAATTTTTGGCTGTATGTAACCATGTCTGATGTGTGGTCTATGATTATTTAATTTAGACAAGTGTGTGGCCTCTAATACTTTCTTTGGACAAATACGGGCATGACACCTCCTCTTCCTAAATTATGAAAGAGTGGAATTAATTTCCAACATAGGTTTTACAAACCACGTTGCAACAGAAAATATTATAAGACTTGCCTATAATGATCAATAATAGCATGCTGCTAGATTTTGATCAACTTGATGTATTTATCCAAGTATTACAATTTTATTTAAATTGGACTTCTTCGAAAGTTATTTGTAAGTTTAGCCTTAAAAAAACTACTTTTTATATAATTATTAATCATTATCAAATAGAAAAACTTCTTTCTTAAAACTTTGACTCTCGAATTATATTCATCATACTTTATTTATATCGGTTGTCCAAACTCTAACTTATATATATATATATATGATTTTTTCTAAAAGAAAAAGATGTGATTTTTTCAAAAAAATAAAATAAATTCAAGATATGATATTTTTAGATTTTGAACATTTTTCTAAATATAATCTAAAACAGGTTTCAATTTTATGAACTTTGATATATGCCTTTCATATATAGTGGGACCTGCTTGTCTGTGAAGTAGATTCTTAATTTTCTAAAACATGTCGTGTGAAATAAACTAATAAAAAATGGGTTACCATTATGTGGTACTTATTTAATCATTTATGCAAGGACAATCATTCGATTAGATCCTATTATGATACCATTTTTCTCATAAAATAAAATATAAGAGTACAAAAAATATGATAGCCCTTTCCTTGTCGGGTTATGATGAGAATACACAATATCATTTGACAAAAAATAAATAAATAAGAGATATGATATTTTTTTTAGAAACAAAAATGGTATATATATAATCACACAAACAAGAGACACCTCTTTAGCACAAGACGTACCAGGGAGAGCTCTCAAAGCAACAAAGTATTTGTCGAAAAAGTACAAATCAAGAAGTCAGCTGATACCCAGATAAGAGATATGATATTTACCTTGTCAAAAAAAAGATATGATATGTATGCAATCATTTTATGTCAACTTTTCGATAATTTTATGTTTTATATTTTTATTATATTTTTACTTTCTTTTTCTTTTTTTCGTTATTATTTTTTATCAGTAAAAATAAAGAAAATGGTCTCAAAATAGTTGTACAAAATACAAATATCATTACTTTATTATTAATGATGTTTATATAACTATTTTATAAAAACTCTTGAACAAATCTCTCACATCCTCTCAAAATGAAGAAAAGTTTCAAGACCCAAAAGACAAATAGTGTACCAGTTGGTCAAGATCAAAACAAAATAAGTAATAACTTAAAAATAAACTATATCCCATGAATAAAACTTAGAAAAACCATATTATATTTTTTTCTTTCTAAATACAACAATCCACTGGTGTTTTATTTCACTTTTAAATGCTTCAAAAGTGCTTTTCAAGTGGCAAAAACAATTCTAACTTCATAGAGTTATGTATGACATTTATTTATTTATTTATTTTAAAAAAACAATTTTGAGGATTAAAAACAACTCTGCTTAAAACTACTATTTATAGCTTTTGATTTTAGAATTGATTCTTACGCTCAAATTTATAATTCAATTCACTTTTACATAAATATATTCAAACACAAATCACTTTATATGCAACTCAGTATTAGTTGGAATCAATTTTACATAATCAATTCACCCAAAATCAATTCTTATCAAAGCAGAACCAACAAATAGTTAAATGGTTGTCCTCTTTCAACAAGTACTCTTTCATTCACAACAACCAATATCAAAGCCATGATCACATGCTTGATATTCAAATGTAAATTAGTTATACTTTATTTTATTTTTACCATGTAATAGATACAAAGTTTTCATAGATTTTTAACAATGACAAATCTTGTCAAAGAACCTATCAGACACAACGAGAGTTCTATTATGCCCTCTTAAACTAATTTCTCCACAAATGAAAGAGAGCCAGAAATCAAACTCCAGAGAGTTGGGTAACTCAATTAGTTTGAGCTAAAGTGTAAAGAAGTTGGCGGTCCAAAGTTCAAGTCATGACAAAGAAAAAAAAATTAACATAACAATTAACACACCAACATTTTCTATTAAAAAAAAAAATAAACTCCCAACCACTTAAATGAGTAAACATTAGTACCTGAACTATATAAACTAAACTTTGAAGCAATAACATATATACACGTCGACACACACACATGAATAATTAAATATAAATTTTCGACATCGATACACGATACATGCATACACCAAACTAATTTTCTATCATCAATTTATTCAAAAAAAAATCTTCTATCATCAATAGTGGTGTAAACAGTTCGGACCGAATAGACGAAATTGAAAATTAAATTCTAACATAAAATATCGTTAATTCATTCACTTTCTTCTATCATCATCACCACCATCTCATCTATCACCCAGACTCTACTTCTTTTCTACTTCAAAAGAAACCCTAACAGATAGTCACACTTAACTCATCATTCCTCTACATTTGGATCATCTATCTCTTGGTTAGTTATATATAGTTGTTTGAAAAACATAGAACTTGAAAAACAAAATATTAAATACAAGTGCCATGAAATATTTGAGTATATTGTACGCATGAAATAACAACTTGTGAGAATACGAATTTTTTATTTGTATTTTCAAACAAATCAATCAACCTAACAGATCTAAACTAAACCAAAGTGACTAGTTTTTTTTTTATTACATCCATAATCAACTAGGCCTAGATTACATAGATCACAATGAATAATAAATACAAAAAAATAAGAAAGAAGTCCACGAGAATGGGAAGGTGGTCAGAGTATCGTACCAATAATAAACGAAGAAGTAAACATCCGTGATTCGTGGACCCCACATCTACTAAGATTCAACTCCTATATATCTTCCACTCCCGCTTTCACCATTTTCCCATTCGAAACTCGTTTTCCGCGACTCGGATCTCTCCGTCACTCGTAACTCGTTCATCTTGACTCAGTCATTGTGTTCCGTTGAACAAACTCCATGGATCAAACTCGAGCTTTCGTCTCTTCTGTTAATCGTGTTATCGTCAAGGTTCAAACTCGCTTCAATGCTTCATCATTTTTCAATATATAATCACTTTTTTTTAGTTAATTTTTCTTTAACTATACTCTTTCAAGAACATCGATTATCACGATCAATCATCATCATCATTTTTTTTTCCTTGTTTTATGGATAAAAATGCATTCTGTTATTTTGTAATGTAGTTTCTAGTTCAAAATTTTTGATTAATTTTTTTTAATCTAAGAATGTTTGAAATTTGGAAAATGTACACTGAAACAGATTAATCGGTTTTGTATTGGAAGATAGATGTAAATTTAATTAATTTTGTTGTTTTTTCTTTCTGAATTGTGTTTTATAATGATGTAATGTATAGAGGAAAAGGATAAATCAGATACATGAAATCACGTGATGTGTTAAGTTCTATTAATTTTCTTTGATTTTAAACTTACTTTGCTTTTTTACTTTTGATTTGTCATTGCATTTTTTTTCTACATTGATGCATAAATTATGGACCTAGATTTCCGGCAATCAATGTAGTTACGCAGTCATGTGATCTCACGTGTGTTTGATCTTGATCGAACGGTTCATATTGAAATTTTGCAACTTAGGTCTAAAACTTAAATGGTGTATTTTGATCGACTTATTTGAGCTTATTTACCGGCATGAACACTTGCGACACCGGTTGGAAAAAATTATGAAAACAACTTATGATATGTTCATAAGCTATTTTCAACTTATTTCCATAAGCTCTCCAGAATAGCTTATGGAAACAACTTATAGATTATAATGAAAATAATTTGACTTTATTTTATCTTGTGTTATAGAAATAGCTTATTCATAAGCGCTTTTTCTAAAAGCTGCAAAAAGAAGTTGTTTATCCAAACAAGGACTAAGTAATAATATGAATTGTCTGATCAAAATCAGATGATCCAAATTTTGCAGTAGTGTAAATGAGTGAGTTCAGGCAATCTATTTGCATAATTAAATTGTTTAGAACACTAGTTAACAAGATAATTTATTGATTTTATAATCAATACCTTTAGAATACTAGTTAACAAGATTATTTATTTGTTGAAGGTTGGAACAGCTGTTGTTACTAGAAGTGATGGAAGATTAGCACTGGGCAGACTTGGAGCTCTATGTGAGCAGGTATGTGTGTATATATTTGTATGACATTGATTGTATATATAAGTTCATACATTGCAATAATTTCAGTCTAAGAACAAAGAGTGTTTGGAAGAGCTTATTTAGAGCTTGTTAAGACTTATTTCATGACATGAACACTTAATTAAACTTCCTATGATATCTTGTTAAATAAGTGTTAATTAAATTGTGCTTAGTTAAACTGTTTATCAATTTCGAAGAAATGGACGAAAAGAAAACTTCTCTGCGTTTGTTATGTGAAATGGTTACTTGTCATGTATTTGTTCGTATGCATGTTTTCGTTTCTTGTTCTGTTACTGAAATACATCTTTCCGATGAAATTGTTGCAGCTTAAAGATCTAAACCTTCAAGGCTATGAAGTTATATTGGTGACTTCGGGTGCTGTTGGTCTTGGCAGACAAAGACTTAGATATCGGAAATTGGCTAATAGCAGGTTCTTATAAATTATCTTGTACTACCAATAACTGTATCTTTTCCAATGACCTGTACATTATACTCTCATTACTTCAGATTGAAAAAATTGCTAACAACTTCAGCTTTAGGTGATGCTCCAAAAAGTATTGAGTTTTCATGCAACACTAGAGAAAGAAGAATATTAGTCGTAAACATAACTTGAAGTCATTAGATTTGATATTCCTTACTTCAGCAAGCTTCCTTTTTAATCTTTTAACCCCGATTTCTGAATAAGAATTAGATTAGACTGATAAAGGCTTGAAGGAGCTAAGGCACACGTTAACTTGTTTGCTTTCGATTTTGAGGTCTCGCAAAGCATAGCTTTCCTCTTTGCATTTAGAAAAATATTAATCAAACAAGCTTATACTAATTAGTTTTGGAGTGTAAAGAGTGACAAAGGACAAGAATGACAAACCTAATACATATTGTTTACTTGTTATGCAGCTTTTCTGATCTTCAAAAGCCACAAGGTGACCTTGATGGAAAAGCATGTGCGGCTGTTGGGCAGAGTAGTCTCATGGCTCTGTATGATACTATGTTTAGCCAGGTCGAATCAAAACTTAGTTTGCTTAGTAGTTTTTTTTTCTTTTAATAAATTCTTCTTCCATATTGATGCTGATACGAGATTTTCCTTATGCAGCTAGATGTGACTTCCTCCCAACTACTAGTGAATGATGGCTTCTTTAGGGATTCAGGTTTCAGAAAACAACTATCCGACACAATTACCTCGTTATTAGAATCGAAGGTCATCCCCATTTTCAATGAAAATGATGCTGTTAGTACTAGGAAGGCACCATATGAGGTATTCTAGGGCTTCTTGCAATATTTCAATGGGTTAAATCTATCTCTAGTCCTCATAAAATTGATAAAAAATTAAATTGATTGTAGTCCCTACCAGTATTTTATCCGCTTTAGTCCCTGAAACACGTGTCAATTGTGTCATTAGTCCCTAATAAGGGACTGATGAGGACTAAAAACACTAGTTTTGTTATTGTGTGATGAAAATGAAAAACTTTTTGTAGGGACCAAAATCAATTTTTCCCCCCTTCAATTTTATGGTGATTAGAAATATATTTATCCCCATTTCATTGAATTATCTCTACTTATTTATTTTTAAATTTTTAATACTTGATATTTCCTTAAATTGTAAGCACTGCCTGCAGGATTCTTCTGGTATTTTTTGGGACAATGACAGTTTGGCTGGTCTATTAGCACTTGAACTTAAAGCTGACCTTTTAGTTTTATTAAGTGATGTTGAGGGCCTTTATAGTGGTCCTCCAAGTGACCCAAACTCAAAATTAATTCATACATATATAAAAGAGAAACATCAAACAGAAATTACTTTTGGAGACAAATCAAGATTGGGCAGAGGGGGTATGACTGCTAAAGTCAATGCTGCTGTCTGTGCTGCTCATGCTGGCATCCCTGTTATTATAACTAGGTATTCAACATTTTGTAATGTGTTTCATTTATATAGAAAAGTGCTTGTACTGAAGAATGAAGGTAGCTATTTTCAAAATAAAATGCACATTTCTATCATGCTATAGTCTTAGTGCATGTAACTCTGGGGAAAAAGGAAAAAACAAAAATGATTTTTTTTTTCCGCTTGCAACTATGGATTTAATTTATATACACCATTTGCGTAAATACTTTTTACACTGTTAGTCAATCATAGATCATAAAAACTGTTTGACTTTAATCTTAATTACTTCTAAAGTCATACATATGTGTGCTTGTGATTTGTTGACAGTGTAAAACTTTTTACAGTGAAATATTTCAAAGTTAAACTCTTCAACTATTGGTATTTGCTAAAAGTATCTATTAGTCGGAGATTAGTTTAAGTAATGAAAGAGGGTTCTGATATTTGCCATGAGCAATATTATAATTTGCATGCGGTGCATGATTTCTGGTATACATTTGGGTTTTACATTTTACTGACTTTGAAATTGTATTTCAACTCTGTTTCAGTGGCTATGCCACAGACAACATTATACGAGTGCTTCAAGGGGAGAAAATAGGCACTGTCTTTCATAGAGATGCACATCTATGGAAAAACATAAAGGAAGAGAGTGCGCATGAAATGGCCGTCGCAGCACGTAACAGTTCTAGGAGACTTCAGGTAAAAACAGTTATATAATGAGAAAACGTCTTAATTGTTCTTGCAAATATGAGCCCATGAACACATTAATTTTATCACTAAACTAGCTCAATTAAGGTTTAAAATATTATCACATTCACCTTCACCTTCATGGAGAACTAAAGGATAAGAGAATGAACTTGGTGACTGACCTGTCTTTTTTGAAATACATGTTTTGTAAGGAAAATCTTTTTTAGGACTAATATGGAAATTTACACCAAGCTTTGATGGAATAGTATAAGTGTTTAAATGCCTTTGTTATTCCCATCACATTTGAACTACATTGATGTTTTTGGCTTTCAGGCCCTAAAATCTGAAGAAAGGAGGAAAATATTGCTGGCAGTGGCTGATGCATTGGAGAAAAACCAAAATATGATTATGCTTGAAAATCAGGCTGATGTTGCTGATGCTGTGGCTGCTGGATATGACAAGTCTCTGATATCACGTTTAACCCTGAAGCCTGAGAAGGCAAGAACTTAAATTTGGTTGCATATACTGGAGTTAAAATTGAAGGATACCACACCCACATTCTGATTGTTTTCTTTGTCTAACTCTTATTCATCACAATCCAAAACATGTTTTTAATGAATGCGAGCATGTGTTTTGTCTGACCTTTGATTTTGTACTTAACAGATCTCTAGTCTTGCAAAGTCTGTGCGTGTGCTTGCAGATATGGAAGAACCAATTGGTCAGATTTTGAAGAGAACTGAGGTCAAATCAAAACCCCTTTTCTTTCATTTTAAGGAGGGTCTCTTAGCCTCCGAACTCCATTATTTTTGCTCTAGACCCTTGATATAATCCGAGTCAAGCTAGGTTGACCCGTAGAAGGTGGCAAAACTCTCCTGAACTTAATTTTTATATCCACAAATGAATTGAATCCCAAATATAACATAAGCATAACTGATCTCCTTGTCACTTGGACCAACAGATGTTGGTCCTTTCAAACTCTTATTCATCTCATTAGTAACATGTGTAATATCTTCTAACGTGTTTGACAGATGTAACATCTTTCCAGTAATTGGTTGAATGACAAATTCTGAAATGGATTTTAAAACTTATGTTCACTGATCTTGAACTAAGATAAAACATATATAGTTACTGACTGATTTTACCAAAAAAATAAGTTTACTCATTTTTGATAATTCTGATTGCTGTTATGTGTCCAGCTAGCTGACGAACTCGTTTTGGATAAAATATCATGTCCTTTGGGTGTCCTCCTGATTATATTTGAGTCTCGACCTGATGCTCTTGTTCAGGTATTTAAGGCACCCTGCCTTATTCATCTTCCATTTTAAAAATTTACTTAGCATGACAAATATAACTATCTAGTATGAGTTGATTGTTGTTTCATTATATTGTCATATTTCGGTATATCCTTTATTTTATGCAATATTTCCGTCTAGTTAATTTGGATATTAATGTATAAGTTGTTTGTTTGAATTAATTAATAGATAGCAGCATTGGCAATTCGAAGTGGGAATGGCTTATTACTTAAAGGAGGAAAGGAAGCCCGAAGATCAAATGCGGTCTTACACAAGGTTTACCTATTTATTTTAGTTGAGGCTGTAGCTTTTTCAGGTCAATCTGGATCATCATTTTAGTTATAAATAAGTTTCCATCTTTAAATATTTCTTCTTTATTGTAGGTCATTACTTCAGCCATACCAGATACAGTCAGTGGTAAACTTATTGGGCTTGTGACTTCAAGAGATGAAATTCCAGATCTACTAAAGGTAAATATTACAAGTGAAATCCTCAGTTATGCTTTTGTGCGATGATTTTTCAATAATAATTATACTCTGCCACAGCTTGATGATGTGATAGATCTTGTGGTCCCTAGAGGCAGTAATAAGCTTGTTTCTCAAATCAAGGAGTCAACAAGAATCCCTGTTCTTGGTCATGCTGGTAATGTATCATATATAAGTTCCCTATGCAAAGACATGTAAAATAAGCTAGGGTTTCTATTGATATTTTTTCTGTTATGCAGATGGAATTTGTCATGTATATGTCGACAAGTCTGCTAATATTGAGATGGCAAAGCAGATAGTTAGGGATGCAAAGACTGATTATCCCGCAGCCTGCAATGCAATGGTAACTAGCATTCATATCCTTTGCAATGCTTTGCTCCCTGTAAAATATGTTCTTTGCGGATAGTTGGGTTTTGCTTGCTTGGTATTTGTGATGTGAATAGAATTATGGACTGTTCTCATTAAAATAATGTCATGATATTCTTAGGAGACTCTTCTTGTACACACGGATCTGTCATGTAATGGTGGACTTAATGAGCTTATCCTTGAACTCCAACGTGAAGGTTTGGCCTTACTTCCAAATAGATTTATATGAAAAGCACTGGTTCAAATTGAATTTTTCTTGTTTGTTTTTTATAAGAATAATTGGAGTATACAAATTGAAATGAAATCTCTGTTCTATTATTTTTTGTGTTTAAATCTAGTCAATTTTTGTGATGATTGAATATGTATGGTGCAACTGTGCAAGAAAGTTGATCATAGTTGCCTCGAAATTGGGAAAACGTGTAAACAAAGATAAATGGCTTGCAGGTGTTCAAATATATGGTGGACCAAAAGCTAGTGCCGTGCTAAATATTTCTGAAGCGAGTTCTTTGCATCATGAGTACAGCTCACTTGCTTGCACAATTGAAATTGTAGAGGACGTCTTTGCTGCCATTGACCACATAAATAAACATGGAAGGCACGTTCAAATCTTTGGAATAATTTTCATTTTTGTTATCATTATCACTAATTTTAGTGTGTAAAAGGTTTCCGTTGCTTTATTCGATTTTTCTGCAGTGCTCATACTGAGTGCATTGTCACAGAAGACTCTGAAGTGGCTGAGACATTCTTATCTCAAGTTGACAGGTATGTATTTTCTTTTTGGCTGTAACCATGTTTATCCTTTACTTCCTACAGTTACACTGACATAGCATGATAAGATGGAAGGATCCCCCCCCCAATCACCACATACTTCCCAAAGTTTTATCTTCAAGTCATGCAAATATTAGTAGTTGCTACTTTGCTTTATTACCATCTATATAATCTGATAAACCTTTACTTTGTCCCATCAAGTTAGAAAAGGTAAAAAGAAGCAAACATCATGGATGCTTAACTAACTAATTTTAGTATTTTTTTTTTCCCCAAACTCAGCAAACATAAGGTTTACTTCCTGCCGCCAAATCTTGAATTCTGGCTTAAAGCTTCTTCTTTTGTTAGACCCTTGGTATCCTTTAGTCAAAACGACCTTGACTTATTCGAGATAAGCCAGGGAAACGGTATTATAGGATCAAACCCTCTAGCACCTATTTTTCCATTTAGAATATCGAACCTAAGATCTTACTAAGGAAAGCCAAACTCCAAACCACTTAAACTTGCAGAATAGCTGGCTTATTGCTTCAGGATACTCCCTCATGTATATACTATTTAAGCTCATAAGACCTTGTCATCAAGCATGGTTTGGATTAGTAATTCTTGTGTAAATTATTCTATCCTTCCATCCTTCACCTTACCTTACAATTACCCCTAAAATCATTCCATAGACCTGAGGGTCCTCTGGAGCCTGTAAATTGCACAAAATCACTGTTGTCCAGTACATGATCCATTTGTTTTTGTCTCCTGCAGAAAATTTTATATCGTGTTGTATCCCATTTACACCTACTTCTACCGCATATCTAGTCCTGAATGATCAGTTTCTTGAGATTCCTTGGATTTTATCTCGTAACTACAATAAAGAATCAAGGATACCAACCTTTAGTAGCATGCATATTAATGTGTTTTCAAGTACATGGTTGGTTGTTTAAAATATCCATTTTTGGCTTATGTTCAAACAGTGCTGCTGTATTCCATAATGCAAGTACACGGTTTTGTGATGGAGCACGCTTTGGACTTGGGGCAGAGGTAATACATCTTCCAGAAAGTCTATTGTTATTAGTGTCATAGTTATTTTATTTTTCTCATATGTTTTTGGTTCTTTAAAATTTTGATCAGGTTGGAATAAGTACAAGTAGAATTCATGCTCGAGGTCCTGTAGGAGTTGAGGGATTGTTGACAAACAAATGGTATGGAAGTGGCTTTTGTTTTAATAAAGAAAATAGAACTTCAACTGAATACAAAGTGCATTTATTTATATTTTTTCTGTGACTGTTCTATGTTTCTATTTTCACTACAACAATGTTTTTGCACAATACATTATCATCTCATTCCTAAGTATTTCCCTTTTGTATAATGAACCAACAGAAACACACACACTGACACACATAAACAATATCTTTTATCTTCTTTTTTTCCTCAAATAATGTGTATTACAACATGGGGTGCAATATCAAGATCATGCATGCTAGTCTATAACAAGATCATTTCTCGGCTCATTTTTAAATTCGTGGATATAATATCATGCAGGATATTGAGGGGGAGTGGACAGGTAGTAGATGGTGATCGAGGAGTCAATTATACTTACAAAGAGAAGCTAGTAGAAGCATAATAGGCATGCAGACAAATAATTCAAGCTAATATGCACACATCATCGAAGCGGCATCTCCTGTCTGTTAGATTTTAATAAGCAAGAGTTTCTGAGATGCTGGCCATGCATAATCGCTATTACCCCTTTCCAGAGGCTTTTTATTACCTGGAGCAAGTTCAAAGGGGAGAAAATAATAATCATGTGAATGTTGTAGTATGACTATGTTCTTAGTATTTCATAAAATAGTTGAAGTTTGTAAAACAGCTATGCTGTGACAGTTATAATATAATTCCTATACCGTAGTGAAGTTGAATAATTGTGGAGGAGGGTTATTCTCCCAGTTATTATAGTAGAGAACTGGATTTGTTTTAAGCAGTATTCATGCCTTTAGACTGAATTATACTTAATAATTGAGCTACTTTCAATCCATATGACATCTACTGCTGAATGTTTTTGCACTTTCATTCCTTTTTCTGATCACTTTCTTTAACATAACAGTAAGAAAGCACCCGCATCGCCAACCAAGGGTTGGTTTAGTGGTAAGTATCTCAACACCATAAGAGATCATGTGTTCAAATTTTAGTGAACAGCTCTAGTCAGAAGGATGCAAAATCCGTGATCGTGTGCTCTAATCGGTTGACTGTGGATTAGTCGAATGGCCGACCCTAAGAGTTGAAACTTGTGTCAATAGTTTGAGTCAATGAGAGTTCAAACTTCAAATAAGTTGAGTATTTTAAAAAAGAAACCAACAAATTAATAATCCCTTACCATTCCATTCATTCATCAAAATAAGGACACCCCACACATTTGCATATATATAAACCAAAGGTGGAGAGCGATAAATAGGAGAGTACTCATTGTTTCACGGGTCAACAATGTTGATCTCATTGTGCAGGTCCCCCAAATTGCTCAACCTATCAAAACATAACTTCCAATAAGTGTTATTTTTACTTACAAGTCATATTGAAATATGGTTTCTGATTGATGTTTTCATTGAATTTTAAGCAATGGAGAGGACTCATGAGCAATTTCCATGTCTTTATACGGTATCAATAGGAGACTTTGTCGCCAAAAGAGCTCCACAAGGGAGAAACATTAAAACATGTATTTCTGGCTGGCAGTGTTGTTCAATTGATATTCAAACATCATGCCTCCACTTGTTAATTGCACCCACAATCATCTTCAAACCAATGCTAGCCATCTTTTCATGAGTGAGAGAGATTGAGATTGGAGTTTGGATTTGGATTTGAAAGTCACACTAGTGAAATTATTTTTGAGCGATCATTTATTGATTTAGATAGATTTTCTGCAATTGCAAAACCTCACTAACCACAATCAACACATTTCTGGCCATTGAATAGAAATCAGAACTTATATTTTGACTATGTCAATTTGTGAGTTGAAATTTATAAACATAAAATTTAAGTGGTTTGATCTTAATCCATTTTCCCAGATATATTGACAGTAGTTGATAAGATTTGATTCATGTATAAAAATATTTTATTTTAAATCAAATTTATTTGCCTACTAACTTCTGCTTGAGGTTAAACTTACATTAAATCTACATCAAACTTGTTTTTAGAGTGAAAAAAATCTAATTAATTTTTAACAAAATCAAGTTCAAAAACACACTGTTGAAACGTTAGACATCATTTTTCATATGGGGAGGATTACACATAAGTGTAGCGAAAAATTTATATAGTAAATGCATCACAAAAGAGAAATTATGTGTTTCTGTGTAAAGGGCAAAAATAAGCTGCTGTTAACAAGATATGTGCATGTACATATTGAATATAGTTGAATCTCGAAACAACAATAGGTCATCTAATCAACCCCGGAGACATTGGTAAGTAGTGACATAATGGTTTTTTTTTTTAGTATATCACAAAGTTATTCACAGAACTTTTAGATGATTGATTGTAACAACAAAATTTCACTTTTCTTATGGTTATACAACACTGACAGTCATGAGCTCTTGCATAATCTTCCAGGTTCTTGACTGACTGTAAACCACCTCAAGGATCAAATGATGGATTTTGATATGCTATGTGTCACACAATCTATTGTAGCTCATATGATGAAAAAGAGAAACCTGATCTTCCATCATTTGTGGCTTTCAACTCAAGCTTCTGAAATGGGCTGCAAAGGATCCATGAGTTTTTAGTCAAAAACTTTCTAAAGATCTATAAGAGAGAATGAATGATAACGAAATAAAGTGACTTATCCAAAGTGAAGAATGTAAATCTAACGCGGTTTGTTATATATATATCCATGCATGTTATCAGAATCCAAGTCATTGATTTTTCAATAAACTGGTTATAAATCTGCAAATGTTCCCTAAAGAGTGCATATCTCACTAAAGAGAAGCCAAATTCACAACAAAAAAATGCATAATGATCTAATTTAATAAACAAACGCTAAGATATAACTACTAATAAGTAACTGGAATTCGAAGGAAGCACCTGCTATTCGGGTCGTAATAGAAACCACTGATAGAACCATCGGTACATGAGAAACAAACATAGTAAAATCCAGCTATTGTTAACCCACAGTCAGTTCCGACATTCACGAAATACTGCTCCTTCCATCTCTGAAATAAAAATGTTAATGCAAATGTCAGTGTTTTCCTTTCAGATACAATAAAGTCTTCTATTATTTAAACTTTTGTATTTGGTGAAAATCTATTTACCATGAATATGTAAGGATAGTTGCTTAGGTCCACAGACTTGCCACCATCTACCTCTACTTGGCTCTGGAAAAATGAAGTGCATTAGAAACATTACATCTAGGGATGAACCTTATCTTACACATGACACCAAGGTGAGATTGTTACCAATAGGGGGCCAAAAGATTGAAACTTAGTCCAGTGCCTTATGTCATCCTCTGGTCTGAAAAAACAGAGTGAAAAAAGGTTAGTCAGAACACAAGCTGGTCTGAAGAAGAAAAAAAAATGGAAGTATAATTGTAGAATACTGAGGCAACTTAATTTAATATTTATTATGTAGGGCATTGTCAGTATTATTCAAATTATGTTCCATGCTCGATTTAATTTTTATTGCATAACAACATACGCTGCCTCCCATTTGCCAGTGAAGAAAGTATAATTCTTGGTATCGACAATCTCCCCTTCCCAGAATGTTACTACCTATAAATCATTAAAGAGAAAGTTAAGAATGATCATAAAGAAACAACCAGAGCATGCAGGAATAATATATATCGATTTAAAATTTCAACCAAGTAAATCCTGATGAATATATTATCCTGTAAAATGAATAAAATAAGGGAAATGTTAACTAGTGCCCATTGGTTAAGGACCTTAAATAGTAAGTTTTTATAAAAGTTTGTGTAATCAGTGCATTGGAAATTGAAAACTTTTAAATTTTAAAAGAATAATTACTTTATTTAGCATGCTTAAAAAGTGCCCCGGGGGCACTCGTTAACAAGACCCATAAAATAAATTGCTATGTCATTCACATGAGGGATAAAAGTAAAAAAAACTAATCACTGCCTGGACCATATTGGTCACTGTATCGATATAAAAAGTTAAAAATGAACATAAGAAAAAATCATTTATTAATAAGATAAACCATGTGAAATAGACATGACAAGTTCCAGTATAAAGTAGGTTAGCAGAAATCGAAACATTTAAAGGCCAGCTAAAACCTTTAGCACTAAAACAAAAAAGCATTGTTTGTAAACTACGGAAGTTCAATAAACATCACTAATGCATGTATGTTTGTTAGATAAATTAAAACCAGTAGGTTATTCTGATATACATTTCAAAAAAAAGTTACAACAGATTAATGCTGTCTTATAGATTCAATTTGTGAAAAATAGTTCAAACCGAACTAGAGAGAGCTCATAAACATGGATATTTTCTAAATGAGAAAAGTGGTTTCTTTTTCTTTATTAGCTTTTTAAGACAGATGAGCTACAGAGAAATTGCTTACCGGCGTGTCTGCCATAGGAACATTAAGAGCTTCCATGGTGCCACATAGATATCCATGCTCAAGGTCACATCCCTGTATACGGACATTTACCCTCCATGCTTCATCCTTTTGTAAGCTTGAAACATTCTGCGTCCCCGAAAAGGCCTGAAAATATAAAACATCCTGTAAATATAGGACAAAACTTATATCTATAAGCCCTATTTATCCTGTTAACCAATCAAGGTGTAACACGTAACCTCAAATTTTAAAACAATTAAGCCACCAGTTACAAATGGATCAGAGTATAATCCCTCCACTTCAGAGATCATGTTTTATAACCGTCCCCATTCATGATATTTGCTTGATCCCTCCATTAACCAAAAAAGTTTTTAATTATTCTTCCCTGCATTGACCAAGCCTTTCGGTCTATTATACTTCAAATAATGAATGGGATTGAAATCCCAGTAGCATGGTAGTAAAAACAAATTTGGGAAGAGTGCGATAGGGAGAGTCGCAGCAGAGACCTCACAAACGAATATGGACACAAAGGTCCTAGAAGAAAGCAGGGGTGAACAGGTTGATTTGTATGAAAGTAGCGAAATGAAACAACACTGTTACTCTCTCATCATCATTGTTATTGCAAAAACATCTACGTTTGTGTTTTTTGACTTTTTTTCTCTTAAAATTCTGAAATATTAAGTGTTAATATGAATGGAACAAACAGGCTACGTGTTCTCGTATGATAGGTTTACAATATCAAGTGTCAACCATATATATGGACATGATATAAGTTTTGTCCAATAAGATATACTAGCTGAAAGACTAAAAGCATGTTAAATGTAATTCGGAGGTTTAAAAGTTGAAATTGTTTTCTGTATCTATTGCTACAGAAACCAGCAAGCCACGCAAATACTGATAGGACTTTAGGTTTGAACCTAAACCCAACAACTCAGCTGAGTAGGTAAGTTAGTAACTGAAACAGCATTAGAGCCAAAGGCTGTACAATGGAAAGGGAAATAATTTAATAAACCAGAGCAAATCTGACACCTGAGAGGACACTCTCCTACCAATAATTAACAACAAACCTGAATGATTCCTTCCCTCCTCCTGCTGCCCCATATTCCCACTTACTAACATAATTTAGTGGGCTCTAATGCCATGTCAGTGACTAACTTCCCTATTAAGCTTAGTTGTTGGGGTTAGGCAAAAACCTAGAGTCATATCACATACCGGGTACATATATGGCACAGGTGCACATACAATACATTTATACGACACTTGATACAATTATACACCCAGTACATCCGGGTTCTTTCTTTTTTCTGTTCCCTTTCAAACCATGGAATGGCTTATGGACCAGCCAATACATCTCACACTTCAAAATTCACCAAAACCAGAATTTGGCTATACATATTAGGCTAGAAAATTCACTAAAACTATTAATTGGCTACGTTTCCAGAAACTTCAAAATCATTGTATTAGCTCCTAATCTGTTTTGAATATTGAAATAGAAAAGTCTCATAGTACACATACCATTCACTCAATCCTCCATTCTAATGAATCTAATCTGAAGCTGTAATGATATTTTAATTGCATTCGTTCAAGATTCATTGAAAAAAAAAGTACTCAATCATATTTCAATTTCATTAAAACTATATCTGATATATTCTCATCAGCAGAAATTAATTCTAGTTACCAACATTGAAACCTATGAAGCCCAGATTCATAATACACGTGCAGGTGCAACACAATATGGATACGTGTATACACGATTTTTTTTGAAATTCAGTATACAAGCTTCATAGATTGAAACCAAGTATCACTTTGATCAAACCCAAAATGATTATTTCCACTAAACTTTCATAAAAAAAACATAATTTTTCTTTTTTCCAAATGGAATACTCCATGAATTAAAGAAGCAATAAGTCACCAATGTTCCATGAATTAACCCAGTTGAAATAAATGCATAAAAAACATTAAACAAAGAAACCCAATTTCAAAAGGGTCTTTTTTTTTTCTTTTTCTTTACCCATTTTGTTGAAGATTGAAACAAAGCATAAAAGAATAAAAAAACAATGAAAATGAAGAAAGTACCTGACCAACAGTTAGAAGAGTACAAGATTGGAATGAATTACGCCTTGAATTTGCACCTAAAACATGAATAAATCAAACATGATTGTTGAAAACAACACAGCAATAATATTCAGAAAAAAAACACTGAAACGAAGAAGAAAAGGTTTATACCTGAAACGTGAGATGGGGTTAGGGTATTTTCCAATGCTACTCTCACAGGCATGTTGCAGAGGATACAACACTGATCACAATGCTTGTGCTTGTGTTTGAATCAAAGACCAAAGAGAAGAAAACAAAACAAATGAATATTGAAAAATGAGAAAAAAAAATTAATTTCTCAAATATACTTTTTTATATTTTCTAAACAAAATATTAAAAATAGTGAAAACCCAAAGTGGTCCCAGTAAAATAAATACACATTACAAATGGTATACAAAAATAAATAAATTGAGACAAATGAACGTTAACATAGTTGATAAGATGTTTTAGACTTTGGTAAATCAAACAAAAACAGTTGACGAAACTTAAATATTTATTTTTTGAATTTAATTAATGTATAATTATTTTACATATGTATATAATATGTTGTCACATCAATTCATAAATATAAAAACATATTAAATGTCGTATTTATTAATACGTTGAAGAACAATTTCATGAAGTTCAAAAGATAAGACACAGGATTCATTAGTATCATTGTAACTTACCAAGATTAATTGGATAGTTTCAAACTAGAAAGATTCACTAGCTTTCTACATTGACAGAGACTAATTGAATATGCTACACCGTTATCATCATGGCAGAACTAGTTATTTGTTTAGATTTAGATAAATCAGTGAAAAACCATAGAAATAAGCAGAATGAAACATTCGTGTGCTTAGATCAGAAAAAAAAAATGGCCATATATAAAATAACATACACATTTCTAAATCTAACGTCACTACCAACTATATGTAATTGTTTATTTACATTACACTTATCCGTTAGTTAAACTAGTTAGTTGTTCTTGTTAACTATACAACGATATAACGGACTAATACTTTCTTTTATTTGTCATGTAGCCTCATGGCTAGAATTCATCATTTTCAAGGTGAATAAGTGGGTTGTCTGAGGTTCGAACCCCGACTCCTGCATATAATAATGTATGTTCCTGCTAACTAAACTAATACTATCGAACACTTATTTTGTTTTTAGGTTTTTTTTAAAGGATTTTATTTTTAGGTTGTTTTAAATTTATTTGTTGATACCTTAATTTCAGGTATACTGATTTGAAAACATGTTTGATGCTAATTTATGAAAATGCCAATTTAGAATCATGAAGTGCAAAATTGGACAGCAAGTTTAAAACATTGATTGGACTCACTAATCAATTTGTATAAAAACCTCACAGATCCAACCCAACAAAATCAGTAAAATAGTAACAGGAAAAAATGGCAAATGCAGAACGCATGTTTCAAGAAAATCAATTTGTACACCATCAATTTACAATAGAACATGACTCAAGGAAATTTTTGAGTAATGTTATATATCTAGAAGAATTTGATCACGATATGGTCGCAAAAAGAAAGTTGGTCAATGGAAAGTTTGCTTGGCCAGAAATCACAGCGTGTTGGTGTTAAAATTTTGTTTTGGTGAAGTGGTGGTCAAATTAATTTAAAATCTAAGTGACATTAGCTTGTCATATCATTCGGAAAATCATCACAATAAAGCTGTCGTTATGTTTAGTAAAAAAAAGGAAAATTCTTTTAATGGTTGAGATTTGGGGAATGTCTTCAAAACAATTTCTCCCATGCATTAAAATATTATTTAAATTGAAGTAAGATTCGTGATAATCCTACTCAAACAAATGTAAATAAAAGTTTAAAATTTAATCTTCAATGTAAAAAATAACATGGGCACGATTGAAGAGTTGTCTCCTAATTGACCTCATGCATTTTATAAAAATCCTTCCAACTAGCACCAATTTTTGCTTCTCTTGAGTAACTTTTCTATGGTTGTCTCAAATGCTACTATGCTAGATTGAAATTCTTGTCATATAAGTTTGCATCATCTTCTACGATGTACCTGAATTTCAATGCCTCTTCGTTATTAGACAAAATAATAAAAAGATCGTGTAAATGCGATATCCTCCATCAAAGTTAAATGATCGTCTTTGGGTTACGCACAATTTTTAAAGAAATGATTAGTTGAATTGATTTCAATGATACAAATATAATTAATATTATTTACTAAAATGTTCTTATTAATTATAGTTAGAGAAATATGTAAGTTGGATCAAATTATTTTAAAATGGCAATTATTTTGAGACCGAAAAAATGTTAAACAAACAAATAAAATGAGACGAAGGAAGTATATATTAGATGTAAATCGAATATCCTTGCTGCTTATTAGATGTACATCTTAGTCACACTCACACTAGTTACTTAGACAAGGAATTCGATAAGAACAACTACCGGTCTAACTAATTAGCTTAACTAACAAATTTATCTAAGATATACATCTAGTACTTCTTGAAAGTAACATAAATGTAGTGATTTTCAAGATAATACTATTAAACAATACTATTATTAATTTACAAAAAGTCACTTCAATCAAATAAAATAGAGTAAAGAAACGACACATTATATTATATCATATCAAAGTTTCCATCCAGCTGTACAAAACCTTCGATCATCTGCAATGGAGACATTCATTTTTTAGAACTTAAGAAGGTTTCACATGTATAAATCATTCATTAATAATTTTTTGATAGCACAATCTAGTTAGCATTTAATCCCCATCTAACTCAACGCGTCACACAAATATCATAAAGAAGACACGTTAATCATCAATCAATAACACTATATTATTACATTTCAATATTCTAATATTAAAAAAATATGAGTTTCACTTAAGATTGGAGAGACATTGTACTTTATACATATCCAAAATTACTGCTCTACAATAGAGGTGTCTCATAGATATCAGTCTTAAAATTTGACACACCCCCATTGGGGATGGTCTCAAGTACTTCCCCTAAAAAACATTAAGTACCGAAACCAATAACAGTTTAAAACTATATTCAAGTGTGGGAAAGTCACAATCTAATACTCCTTTGTATTTAATATAATTCACTTGAATATTTTTTTATGTTTTATTAAATAAATTGAATTATACACGTGATGTCATTTTCAACAGATAAACTACGATTCAAACGAGGGGGGAAATATACTGATAAGAACTAGCTGATAAATTCATACCATAGAGTCATTAATTCAGATTTGCACATGTTCAAAAATGTTTTGTCCCACGGATATAGAAAAGTTACTTAAAGAAAAAATAAAATATTAGTTTAGTCCATAAACTATAACTATGTTCAATTTCCTCCTTAAACCATATAAATATATATATAGTCTCCAAAATATATAGCAAAGATTAAGTTGACAGATTTATACATATTTTAAGGATTAATTAACATATGTCGTATAAGGATTAAATTTAAGATTAATTGACTGAAAATGTGACAAATAAGATAAAGTACAACAAACTTACTAGTAAAAGAAAAGTTAAGATGCAATGTTATGTTCAAAAAGGAGGCAAATGAAAAATAATTTGAGAGTGAAGATTAAAAATGGAAGATCACGCATTGTACAATTGGGCAAATAGAGGTTAGAGTTAGCAGCTATGAACCTAGGTGAATACACTAAAGTGGTCAAGTTTGATTTTGGGGTGAGAACAAAAGTAACTTAATAGTCAGCAAGAGTAAAGAAATCTGACAATTATTTACACATTAAAATATGTCTTTCCAAAGGGGGATAAAACAATATAAAATACGGTAAAGGAAGTGGCAAATTTGGATTGCAGGGTTATGGGAAACTGACTAAAATTTGTATTGTGGCTTTTAATTCTCTTTGACATGTCAGCTTCCACTGACTAGGTAGGTGGGTGCATTGTTCTTATTGTTTAAGGACTGTTTTTGTGGTGTGTTGCCTTGCCTGTTGCAGCATGTCTGTCTTGTGGTACATCATGTACCTTTTATTTATTTTTTGGTTTATTACAAATTAATTTTTTTTATTAAAGATATTATCAATTTTTAGAGAACATATTATCAATTTTTTTTTGACAAAAGATATTATCATTTTATTTTCCAAAATTTAAGTTGCAATATAAACACAATTTATAAAATTATACAAGTCGTCTATTAACTTAATTTCAAGTAACATTTTCGTCATTTATATTTTTTTGTCCCGATTTAGTCATTTATGTTATATAATGAGAATATCTTATCATTTTTTATGAGATTTTTTCAATGAAATCCGAGTATCTAAGTTTATATGATTCCCTAAAAAAAGTTTATATCATGAAGATTTGAGATCGATTACGAGTTTGATGTGATTCTTTGTTTTTGTTTTTTTTTTTTTTTTTTATAAAAAGGATAACTATGTTGACATTTTATAACATAAAGAATTAAACTGGGACAAAAAAATAAAGGACGAAA
>Ga0315914_1001476_pt1 | contig 35204 bp, 27 predicted proteins | sample MpolenodulesMG_FD_203920 | JGI IMG/M metagenome (GOLD analysis project Ga0315914, IMG submission 203920) | Medicago polymorpha root nodule microbial communities from Los Angeles, California, United States - elongated nodules | ecosystem: Host-associated > Plants > Roots > Nodule | place: USA...
CCGATTTGAGCCAGCCTGTTCTGCCACTCACACCGGTAAGTTATAAATATTTTGGTTTTAATCTCAAATGTCGTTTTCAGTTATAAAAAACAGAGGATGATGTGACGACGTGTGACGTGATAGGCGAGGCTGATGTGTTAATCCTAATGTTGAATCCCTCTTCAATCCGATCTCCCTCTGTTTTATGAATTTTTCTGCAAAGTTTTATTCAAAAATATGAATTCTATATATGAGTTTACTTTAAAAGAGGGACCAAAAATGAAAATGCAAAAATTTTTAGGGATAAAAGTTGAAGGAAAATTTTAGAGGGACTAAAACGAAAAGTTGGTATATTTATAGGGACCAAACATATTTAACCCTAAATTTTATATGATATTATCCGTTTGACATGTTTCAGCTACAATTAACTGTCGCTAACACTTATAAGATCGGTTTAATCATTTTTTAAGTTGAACCAATCTTATAAGTGTCAGACGACAGTCAACGGCGGGCGATGTTTTAACAAACAATTTTAATAATCAAAACAATAAGCCCATTACAGAAATAAACCAGCCCAATTCCGAGAGAAAAAAAAACCCTAAAACTCACGTGCAATGTGTTCGCTCTCATTCTCAATTTTGCAGCCACCACACCATTTCTATCCCTTCGTTTGTTCCACTCCTCCTTGTTACCCAAAATTACTTCCATCGCCGATATCACAGATAGAATTTTCATCCATGGCAAATATTCCCGATCCAGATATCGACGACGATTTTCGTGACCTATACAAAGAGTACACTGGTCCTGCAGGATCTGGATCTGTTCAAGAGAGAGCAAAATCAAACAAAAGGTCAAATGCAGGCTCTGATGAAGAAGATGAAGTTCGTGATCCTAATGCTATTCCAACTGGTTTCATCAGTCGTGATGCTAAGGTTTGGGAAGCTAAATCCAAAGCTACTGAGAGAAATTGGAAGAAAAGAAAAGAAGAAGAAATGATTTGTAAACTATGTGGTGAATCTGGCCATTTCACTCAGGTATTGCGAATTCTGTCACTTGTAATATACTGTTTTGTTGTTGTTATTAGGCTCTGTTTGGATTAACACGTTAATCAAGCACTTTTAGTACAAGTAAGTGTTATTATTTTACTTACGTATCACTGGTTTTGTATTCTGAATGTAAATTTTAATATAATTAGGGCATTTTTGAATATTGACTTGGGGCATGTTTGATTTGGCTTATTTGAGTTTATCCAATAGCATAAGTTTTGTGAGACTGTTTGGGAAAACTTATGAAAACAACTTATGACATTGTTCACAAGCTGTTTTCAGCTTATTTTCATAATGTCTACAAGATATCTTATGAAAACAGCCTATAAGCTTATAGAAAACAAGTTAACTTTATTTTATCTTTTGCTGTAGAAATAGCTTATACATAAGCACTTATCACTTATGCTATAATCTTTTATTTGAGTTCATCTATTCTCACATGCACTCGTCACACCTTTTGGGAGAGCTTATGGAAATAGCTTATGACCTGTCCATAAATTTTTCAGTATACCTTACTAAAATAGCTTATAACTTATGTAAAATCGATATAATTTTGTTTTATCTTTTGTTATAAAATATAGCTTATAAATAAGCACTTATATGATAAGCATGTTTAATTTAATTGTTTATCCAAATAAGGCCTTAGCTGATTAATAATATTCTGTCATCGCCATCTTAGTTGAGTGATATTATATTTGAAAATTTAGGGCTGTCCATATGCCCTTCGAGCATGATAAGTGCACCTAACTAAGTTATTTATCCCATCAGGGCACCTGCAATATTAGGGTATGTTTGTATATTGACTTATTATTTGAGTTTATCTATTGTCATAAGCGCTTGTGATATCTTGTGGGATAGATTACGGGAATAGCTTATGACAGGTCCATAAGTTGCTTTCAACTTATTTTCATAATCTTTTCAGTATAACTAAAAAACGGTATATTACTATTTTATCTCTTGTTATAAAAAAAACTTATGCATTGGCATTTAAGCACTTATAACAACTATAAATTAAATTGTTTATCCGAAAAAGGCCTTAGTTGATTAATGATATTTTGTCTTCACCATTTTAGTTGAATGATATTATTGTACTTACAATTTAGGGTTGTCCATCCACTCTTGGAGCAAACAACAAGTCTCAAGAATTATTTCAAAGGATACCTGCAAGAGACCGAAATGTAAGAGCACTTTTCACCGAGAAAGTTATAAGTAAGATTGAAAGGGACATTGGCTGCAAAATTAAGATGGACGAGAAATTCATTATTGTTAGTGGTAAGGATAGGTTAGTTATGGCTAAAGGTGTTGATGCTGTGCATAAGATTAGAGAGGAAGGTGAACAAAAGGGATCTTCCAGTTCTCAGATTAACCGATCAAGGTCACCACCACCTCCCCGATCAAGGTCACCACCACCTCTGAGAAGTCCTGTTAATTCCCGGTTTCAGCGCTCTGAGCCTCAGAGATCTCATTCTGCACCACGGAATACACCTCAATTTCCTCAAAGGTTTGGCAGGCAAGAGAGAGCTGTCGATGACCGTGTTCGCGAGGACACTCAAAAGTTTGCAAGAGATTCTCAACAAGGTAGGGACAGCTTAGGATATCTTTACGCCATCGTTAGAAAGCTGGTAATTTCATGATTGTAGCTTGTTAGGTTTTTTTGGGTGAAATTTGTGCTCAGAGTGACTGCATTTTAATGTTGTTGCTCTTACTTGTCATTTACTTGCAGCAAGAGGTAAGTTCTTAGCCTTCAACAATTATCTCCGTCCTGAAGAGTATTTACTGAAAGGATTGGCTCCAATGGTTTCAGTATGCGAATATAAAGATACTTTTTGAATTAAAGCTACGTTAGTATCTTGAATCACGTGCAATTTGTTGAATTAAAGAAAATCATCTATGTTGGCATCCTGATTCAAGTGCTTTAACATACTCTTCATTTCGTGAAGCTTATGGGAATAGTGCATCTAGAGGCCGTTCAAGCCAGTCAAGATCTCCAAGACAAGCCTCACATACAGGGAACTCTTATAATTCATTTGATGGACAAAGTCATAACATGGGTACTTACAGGAATGACGGGTGGGATTCTCATAGGAGAGAATCTGGCATCCAACCTGGCCAACAATTTGATCACAATGCCCCACCTCATACTCTAGAAGAATTAGAGTTAGAGTATAAAAAGGAGGCAATGGAGCTAATGAAAATTCGTGACAGAGAAGAAGATGAAGAAAATCTAAAACATCGCGAGGTGTGTTCATTGGAAAATAATATGCTTTTGCACACGTCTAGTCCTAAACAACAATCATTTGTTCTTGCACATTGCATCTCACTGAATATCTTTCAAATACTAAAATCTGTCTTTTTAGGCATTAAGTCAAGGAACTGCAAAAGTAGATTTAAAATCCCTATGCTGATTTTCTTTTTTTAGTTATGGCAGTAGACAAGTTTTAACGAAGGGCTCCTAGTTATAATTACTCAAAACTTTGTCCTCTGTTTTCTTCTGACTTAGCTTGCATCACAACTTTTTATGATCTTTACTGAGCTTGAAAGTTAGAAGTAAAATTAGAAGATTTGCTATTTCTCACATGAATTAATTTTGAATCACAAGAGCATTTCACTGTTGCAAATTCTAATATTGTTTATTTGTTTATTGCTTGAAGGCTATTCGAGATTTGAGAGAGAAATATATGAATAAAGTTGCTCTGATGAGTTCCACACACGCAAAACAATGGGATGATTTTTTTCAGCTTGATGCCCAGAGGCGTCAACAACAAGCAATCCAACAAATGTCTCCTGGATACCGGGGCTATAAACAGCAAAATTTTGCCGACTATGATAGGTCTCCTGTCAATCCTCCCTATGGTGGAAACAATTTACCTTTGGAGTCAAGGAATAGGTTCTCAAACAGTATGGAGCCTTATCCTACAAGGCCTCATGGTAATTTTGGTGAATTTCAGAGGCGTGGAGATTTTGCAAAAGCGTACAACCGATATTAAAATTCTTTTTATCAAGTGGTGAGTTTTTCTAATGACCTAGTCTTCCAAATCTACTAATTTTTATTTTATTAAAATTTTGTTCAAGTCTTTTGGTTCCTCTTAACTGTAAATATGGGGAACTCCTTGTCTCATTTTAGTAAAACATCAATCATCAGATAACCCGCCTTGCCTCAAGGCCGGTTTGTTATTCCGTATTATTCATTTAGTAGCCGATACTGGTCGTCAAGCCGCATTCTGTGATATTGTTGATGTTGTCACGTAGAAAGGTTTAATGCTGCTAAAGCTCTTGTACTATAGATGACCAACAGGGACATTGTAGTTTGTTATTGTAGACACTGCAAATATCGTACGTCTTTTTCAGCCATAGCTTTAATTCTGCTCGATAAAATTTTCAGGGTCCAGATTGATCGAGTAGGTGTTAAATGAACAAGAGCCCATAAGGTAGGTAAGTATGTTGATTAATCTTAGGATTGGGAAGGGACATGCATTCTGGTTGATGTATCCAGTTTCTTGTTTAATATGGTTGCTCAGACTTATTAGAACTTTGCTGTAAGATGTGATGCATTGTTTACCATCCATCACTGGTGACTTGTTCAATGCTATATGTGGAGATCCTATGAATGACTGGTTGATTTTAGTAGAATGAATTTTATGCTTTGTTACAATCAATCCAGGTGTTTGAGGTACCCCATGTGCGTTCTTGTGGATTTTTTATGCATAGGAGAAATGCCAGTAACATTTCTGTCTACGCAATTGTTATTATTGAGTGATTTTTATGTTGATCTTGCTAATTACCCCCTAGTCACTCCTCAATTCAATGAGTCAGATGCATAATAGCGTGCTGGCTATAGCCCCGGGCGCCCCCGAGGGATTCTTATTAGTTAGTAAGTTATTACCGTTCCATGCTATATCAACATCTTTAGGTGATTGACATAAAAAAAGGTTTTAACAAGCTTTTCTCGATCACGAACACAATTTATCTTTCTTTAACAAGTCTTTTTCGGTCATGAACATAATTGTTACCAATTAAGGAAAAGGGTCTTTATTGAAGTTACCAATTAAAGAAAGTGGTCTTTTAATGAATAATGATAATGTTATTTAGAGAAGCTAGAAAAGTCGCTCCAATTAAATTATGACCTGTGAATAACGGTATTTTCATAGTTGAATGTAATATACTCCTCCAAAAAAAAAAAGTTACTGTAATCCCTCATTCTCATTCTCAAATTATAATTTGTTTTGGTTATTTCATCAACTATGTAATTAATTTTGTACTGGAAAGAGAATATATGAGTTGTTATCCTTCATTAATTGTATTTGAAAGATAAATTAGATAATTGAAAGAATTGTTAAGGGTGTACCATGAAAACTAACATAATATTTCATTGATTTTGTAAAATGACTTATAATTTATGACAAATTTTTTCTCCTTCTCAAAACAACTTATAATTTGTGATGGAAAGAGAATACAACAACAATTGGTCGAGTAGTGAAAAGATTAATCTAACACAGTCATTAACTACGCCTTGAATACTCGCTCAAGAGATATGACATTATTTTCAATGTCCAACAACTCCTCAAATATGATTGTATCGGATTGGAGGAGTTATTTTGTTCACTTAATATAAAAAGAGCCAAGCACCAACCACAACAACAACCACATAAGTTGGAGCTAGTGAATGAGAAAAACAAGTATGAAACTCTTCTAATATTGAACAATCTCATTAGGCATGAAATCTCAAATTTTATGCTTATCTCCCATCGATCTTTGATACACTTCATCTACTTCAACCTGTTTGAAATATATTAACAATTTGTCAGAAATTGAAACATGTAGTAGTACATAAAGAGGACCCAAAAAAGAGTAAAGGAAAAAGTGAGAAAAGGATATCAGATTACCTGATAATACTTGAGCATATTATTTCTTCTCTTTTTCAATGTTGCAGTCACCAAGTCTCTTTCCATGTCAAATGGATGTGGATCTAATATGACACCTTTTATTTGTTCAAAGCCCTTAAGCTGGTTCGTTGAAAAAAACAATAAAAAAGAAAAAATTATTGAAGCACCTTATTAACGGCGTGTTTCAATTGATTTATTTGAGCTTATCTATACCATAAACATATGCTAGAGCTTACTGAAACAACTTATGACAGACTCATAAGTTATTTTCAACTTATTTCATTAAGTCCTCATCGGTAGCTTTATAACTTATGAAAAAATTGATTTTATTTTATCTTTTGTTATATATATAAATAGTAAGTGCTTGAAGAAAATAACACAAGAAATATACAATTGGTTCATTTATTTGAAGTATTTCAGGATCCTTATATTTACCTTGTTTCTCTCGGCAGTCAACTTCAATTCAGATAACACATATTTCTTGAATTGGTCAAGAGAGCAAAGTTCAGAGAAAGAACCCACGAAACCATTTGTGTATGCCCATTTCTTGGTGATTTCTTCATTTGGAACAACTACTGCAACTAGCACAGACTTGAAGCTATTCCCATAAACCCAAACCTTACACAAAAACACAACAATAGTCACATACCTATCAAGAATCTAAATATTTAAAAAAAGAAAAGAAGTACATGTAGTTTAAAACTGCAGTCTGTAACTACAATTATGGACACAATATGAATGATTTTGAAGCCTACGGAGTATCAGAACGACAATTTTGATCGCATCCGCTGCATTTTTCAACAGTATATAGGGTCGTAGTCGTAGCATAACCACAACTGCACTTTAAAACCATATGAACAACACTGAATTTTATGCTTACATCTTCTACTATTGGTGTGATTCCATAAACATTTTCCAAATACTCAAGTGCAATATACTCTCCTTGGGAAAGTTTTATGAGATTCTTTTTCCTATCAATAATCTTAACAACACCATTAGGTTGCATTTCTCCTATGTCTCCTGAAGATGCAAAACAATGTCACAATCAAATTATATCATCCGATAAAATCTTGAAAACGAAAGTTTGAGGTTGGAAGATTAAATTTCAATTCAACCTGTGTGAAACCATCCATCTACTATGGATTCCTTTGTTAACTCAGGGTTTTTGTGGTAGCCAGAGAAAACTGATTTCCCTCTAAGACATATCTCACCACATGAAGGATTTCCAAGAGGATTGTAACCCATCTCTGGAACTTCTTCTAGTTGTATTTCGTTGTATATAGATACAGGACCAACGGTACCAAGCATGCACATTTCATCAGGAAATGCAAGAGTAGTTGACCCACAAGTTTCAGTCAAACCTAGATAAACCATATATAGTGTAAGTTCTCCATTTCGTTGCATTTATAGACACAAACACAAGTACTGGAACACAACATTGACATATAGACCGTGTTAATAATTTTAAAATATAGAACTAATTAAATGTAAATGTAATCACTTGTGTCAGACACCAAATATATCTTTATTTTGAAGTATTCGTACTACATAACAATGCATGTTTACTGTCCTCAGTCCTATGCTCGCAAGAGTATTGTTTTATCTTACTTATAAGTCAAGATTTTTAAATTGTGGTTGTGCTTGCTAACAACGGAGGTCACAATCCTTGATATCATAGAGAATGATGAAGCTGATGTAGCTTCAATTGCAGTCGCAGAGACATAAAAAAACCATGATGTATTGTAATAATAGATTTCCTTACCATAGCCTTGACATACAAAAGCACCAGAAGTAACACGCAAAAATTCTTCAATCTCTGAACTCAACGGTGCACCTCCGGTTATTATTAGTCGAACACGCCCTCCTAACCGAGCTTTGACCTAACTCGCCAATGAAAGAAATTTGAGATGGGTGAAATTTTAGGGAAGGTTAATCCATAGGTAAAAGAAGTCAAGTTTTTTTTATGTTCTTTTACAAAGAGGAATTGCAGTAATTGAGAATTTAGCCTTTTGTACAAATAGCCAGGATCCACCGTAGTTTTGAAACTCATGTAGTAAAGAGGAGAAAAAACCTTTCTAAATGCTAATAGATCAGCAAATGGTGATGCATTGCAATGTTTGTATCCTTTCTTCATCCAACCAAGTTTACTGCATAAAAATATAGGTATGCAATGGAAATATTACATTAGACCAAAATTCATATAATTGTCGCGGTTGTCGCATATTTAAGTTCACTATTCATATAATTGTCGCAGTTGTCGCATATTTAAGTTCACTTTCACCAAAATCTGGTAAAAGTTGTACAAGTATAGAATATCAACTTACCGTTTGTAGAGCAAGCCAAAAACTGTTCTTCTAACTGGATTGAGCTCTTCCACTGCTTTCTTGATACCTGAAACATATAATCTTGAATGAGCTATGTACTAAATTGTAATAAAATAAATAATTTTTGTGCTGATTTGTGAACTTGCCTTCATAGACCTTTTCAAAGACTCTAGGGACCCCAGCAAACAGTGTTGGTTTCAATTCCATTAAATCATCCCTCAATGCAGTTAGATCCTTCATTCACAAGCAACTCAATGTAAAAGTAAACAAAATATATTGATGGACATTTTCTTTGTGACCTTTTTGTCAAGAAAATTCAAATGAATAAAAATATTTCTGCATGAACATACCCCATGGTAGTAGCCAACAGATGCACCCTTACGAAAAAAATACTCCTCAATTGTGCGATCAAGGATATGAGCCAAAGGAAGGAAAGATAAATACACATCTTCAACAGTCATCTATGCAAGATTAGATATATTGTTAGAAAAAAAAATACAGAATTGAAAGAATCAGTATCTAATATTATATCTAGTACATCACTTTGGTTTTATAAATTTTTGTTGTGTCACACTACAATTTAAGCAAAGTAAAAATGTTATTTACCTTGTCTTCAAATTGTTCCATGAAAATATCCATTCCTCTCACAAAATAAGTAATGTTTTCATGAGTCAAAACAACACCTTTAGGGTCTCCACTTGTTCCACTAGTATACATTATTGTACATATATCATGAGCTTGTGGTGGTGAAATGGTTGATGGAGTTTTTTTTCCCTACAAGGTAGTAGTAAGATGATTTTTTGACTTATATATTATCAATTATATAAACAAATTAAATTCCTTAAACACTAACCATTTGTAAGAACTCTTCCCAAGAATATGGCTTAACCCCAATGCTGGTTGCTTTATCTTTCTCTTCATTTGTTAATGTTGTGAAACAAACTATGGCTGTATCCACACAAAGAAAATAAAGTTAAATTAAATGTCTTTATTAAGCTATTGCATATAGAAACATTGAAGTGTCTAATTAGTCACAAATTTACCTTTCAATCTTGAAGCTGATTTACAATCAGGACTCAAAAGCTGAAATACAGTGAATGTATTATTATGTTACACAATTGGAATCTCTTTTTTTTTTATTTATTTGAAGCTGAAGATGATTATTCAATGTAAGTGATTCTTACTTGCATAACCTTCTTATCTTGGACAAACACAAAATCTACTTCTGCATGATCTATGATAAAATTTACAGCACCGGGCCCTGTATTTGATGTTTACATTGCATCAAATCAATCAATAATTATATGTAAAATTATTTAGCTGATAAATAAGTAATTAAAAATGCAGTTAAAAGAATATCATGGAGAAAAACTCGAGTTCTACATTGAAAAAAAGTTATGACTTGAAAAAGTTTATAAAGGTTAAATTTGTTACTTTAGAAGCTAATTCGTAAGAATAAATTAGGTTCAATATAAAAACATGATGATGTTTAAATAGGAATTTATTTATTCATAAAAACAGATAAAGTCTAAAATGATTGAGAATATTTTGTTTTTCTTTTCAATAAAAATGAATTAGTGACGTTTCATATTAATTATTTTAGATGACATAAGTAATCAGAGAAATTGGAATCGATGCTAGTAAGAAAATAAAAATAAAGAAAAATTTAAGGTTTAATTATGGTGTCTATATTATCACTCATTTATGAAATTGATTCCTCCAACATATTTTTGTACTTAAAATGGTTGAAACTGAAGTTTTTAAAGTTTTCTTGTAACATCATGAATATTAAATTGTTCACATTATTACATCTTATGTCACGTCATATAAAATATCAAATCATGAATTTTAACTAAAAAAATATTATAAAAACATGAAAAAATGACTAATTCTTTTTTTTAGCAAAAGATTACGTGAAAATATAAGGTACTAAAATTGTGTTATTCCAAAATATAAAGAGTGACCCCAGATAGGATCATTTTTAGGGGTAGCTCCTAATTGCACAAAACAGAGAAAACAGGGGAGGATGAAGTAAATGTATGGACAATTTTTTTATTTTAATTTTATTACCAAGGGTATCGTAGAGAGGCACACAAACCAAGCTATGGGCGCAACAAGCCTACATCAACATAAACAACAAGTTTATGAATTATAATAGAACACGATCATAGAAGGAAGGAACAAATAATTGTGAGAACGTTATATAAAAATGGGAACCTCCATTGCCACAATCCATTGAGGACAATTTGATCCATAAACTCCAATTCGTAAGCCCTATAATTGAAATTACACAATAGACATTAAGAACACACCTTTTAACAAAAAAAAAAGAAAGAAAAAGAGAAGTCCTTTTACATTTGCAAACACTTACATGTTGAGCACCAGATGCACGTAGAGCTGAACCTATATGCATGACTTCATCATAAACTTGCTTATATGTCTTCCACACATATGATCCAAACTATATAATAAAATAAAATAAAATAAAAATAAGTAAATTTCCTTGTCATATAATCTACATGACATAAGCACAAAATAAAATGGACTGTCATAAAAATACCTTCCCATCAACAAATTCACGCCATCCCAACATACGGTTTTGAGGATACTTTTTGGCTGTCACACTACAATCATCAAAGAAAGGGTCAATTTAAGTCTTTTTTTTTTTTTTTCCGTGGCCGAAGTTTGAACTCTGTACCTTACATATATTATGCATTGTTTCTATCAACTGAGTTAAACTCACGAGGGCAATTTAAGTCTTCTAGTCCAACTAATTCATTATGAGGGCAATTTAAGTCTTTTTTTTATTTTCTAGGAAGCTCATTAGGAAAGTTAATTATCATTACTCTTTGATCAATCATCGAACTTCCATTTATTTTATATTGGAGTAGTATATTTTAGGCATAGTTTTAAATTATGTCCGCGACGGATTTTAAAGGTGTTGGTGACAGCATGACAAACACAACTGCACAATTAAAAACCAACTTTTTACATATAGTTAAATTCATTATATTAGAATTTGTATGATTGCATTATAGTCTAAAAATTTGCATGAAAATATTATATACCTGAAAATATCCCAAGCTGTAGTTAAATCAGGATCAGATGGTGGAAATTGATCTTTAGCTAGAAGGTTACGATATACTGGACCTACAGATAGCTTTCCATTTGTACCTTCTCTTCCTTCTTCTACTTTAGCTGCAAAACTCTTCATTCTTCTTCTACCTTAGCCGGAAAACTTCTAGCAACCAAAGCAAATAATAGTATATTTTATATGGAAAAAATAACTACTGGTATATATAAACCGGGTTCCAAACCAAGTGGAAGATGCACCTTATATTATATATAAAGGAAGTACATGTTTTGGCAAAATATTCTTAATTGGAATTTGAGACTTTTAATAATCGAATTTGTATTTTTGTTGAACCACATATGTAATATTGTGTTTTTTGTGAAGACTAACTTGAACTATTATTCAAATTAATAATGTTGAATGACTCTAAAAAATATAGCACAAGTTTACCTTTACCTAGTCCTGTTGAAAGCAAGCTCGTAACAGGGTGCATTAGTGAGATATACTGTATGCTATAGGAATGAAGACCTATGAACATGATGGAGAGTTATATATAGTAGTCCTAGTAAAATAATTTGAACTATAAATTGGAGGTAGTTGAAACATAATTGGTACTACTACCTCATGCACAATTAATTAATTCCATTTATTACATTCATGTGTTGATATACCACCTCCTTGTCACAAGTTTCGCAATTAAATCCATTCATGAGATATAGTACTAGCTTATCTAAGAAAAGTTTCAATGTTGGAGATGCTCTTATGGTGAAAACTAATTATGGCATTTATAACTGTAGCTTGGACAAAAATACATTATTTTTATTTTATTAATGAAGCTTATTGTGAAATGTTTTCATTTAATTTTTGGTTTAATTGCATTTGCGGTCCCCCTAGTTTTCCAATTGTGTGTAATTTTAGTCTCTTAGGTTATTACCCCATTTTTAATTTCATAGCCCCACATATAATTTTGACTAAATGTTGATTAAGAGGTGTTGACGTATCATTTTTAATTGAGGTGTCTTCCATTGGGCAAGTAGATTCTTGTGGATATTTAAAAGAGAAAAAAATGAATTCCCTCAAAAAAACAAAAAAGAGAAAAAATGGATGTAGAAAAATTGTTACGTGACTTGCAGCAATTCATTATGTCCATAGACCATAGTGCAACGACATTCTCCCTCTTCGACAACGCCCAATTAACAAGTCTAAGCAATATCAACTTACAATCCCTATCAACTAATTAACAATGATTAAATAACTCAACCTTCACCAGCCACCTGCATTTTTGCATATCATACCAACTATTTGTTGTTTTTATATGATTTACAGGTATATTGGAAAGAAATTGATAAAGTAACTGTTTATTATGATAGTAAGCATAAGTTGATCAAAATATTGCACTGATCCTTAAATTCTTCATTTATTTACCTTAAAATTGAAAATTTAAGTTTGTATTTAGTATCAACTTATGTTTACCAAAATCATAATAATTCATCGTGGTTTTGCAAAACATGCTAATCCTAACTAGAAGCATTAAGTGTCGCCCGTGGATTTGCAAGTTGCAACAGCTTGATGGAAATCATGGAATTTTGACTTCAAGTTTTAAAGAAAGAGAGTAAAAATATCGTACGAAAAAAAGTAAAATCAAAATTTTCCATTTTGTTGTAGTGTCACTATCATGAAACCAGACCCCGTCATCTTAAACCAAAAATGGATTCCTACCCACGAAATTGAACAAACACTTACCAAGTCAGAAACCAACCCATCATTACAACTTCTTCTTGAGTGGCGCCGGTTTAAATGCTTCTATTTCTGGGCTATACCAATTTCACTTTCATCTTTATTTGAAAAATATTGAGATAAAAAGTTTCGTATTTTTAAGATTAAAAAAAATGCTTTTATTTAAGTTTAAACTAGTGTATGAATCAATGCAACAATAAAAAATATAATTTTTTTAAAGGACTAAAAAAAATTATTATTAAATAAAGTCTAATATAAATCACTGTTAGTTGAAAAATATCGTAGCAATGATTTTGGTGAATAAAATCGTAACTAATCCCATTGCTGCTGGTTTCTAACGAAACAACTTTGATCAATAGTTCCCCTCAAAAAAAAAAAAAAAAACTTTGATCAATAGTTATTTAACAACCAAAACCATCTAAATCATTTCATTTTAAAAAAAAAAACTTCTATATTCTACGTACATAGTTTTGTTTATAATTTTATATAAATGAAGTATCATAATCCTGGAGCAGGACATGACCTCTTCGATGGCAAATCTCACCTTCCAAAAATTTACTGCATTTGTCTTCTTTTTTTTCTTTCTTTCGAACAAGTGCATTTGTCTAATTTTAATTGTCATTTTTTTTTCTATTTCTAATTATCACTTTATAATATCAAATCATCATTACTTATTATTATTTTCACTAATATATTCTTATGAAAATTATGGCTTAGAAATTGAAATAATTTATTTCTCAAAAAGTTGAAAATTAATGTTTTACAATAAATATTTACCATTTATTTTGTCTTTCTTCTTTTTACAGTTTATGAAATCTTTAACATGTGCTCTTAGACACATGTTAGCATAATCTTATTCTTATTTATTCAATTTCATCCAATTTAATAAGTCCACTAATCAAAAATTAATTTGTGTTTTAATAAATGATATTAATTCTATTATTGAAATCAACTATACTTGTCATTTTCTTAAGAATGGTGTACAACCCAAAAACAACAATTAAAATGAGACGGAGAGAGTAATATTGTTGCATTTTCAAGTACAAACTTGAGATCATTTATTTTTTGGTACAAAAAACTTAAGATCTTTAATTAAGTTGGAAGAGTTTCATATAATATCATCCAAACATGCTTGGATAGTTCTTGCTCATGGGACTGGAAGTATGCACATGGCAAACCATGCAATAAGAAAGTTGATCAATGTATACCTCAATTTCGCTTTCCATTTGATGTTAACTTCCGATCAACTACTTTTGTGTGTAAAATTCGATTTGGTTTTAACTTTCAACGACAATTTTCATTTAAGTGAACAATTTTGAGGTGTCTATTGAACAACGAATTCTGCTCTTTACCCAAACGGTTTTGCTCATTCCTAAAGTAAATGTCTGAATTGCCAATTTTCCTTCTTGTTTTCTTCTTCTTCTTTCTTCAACAATCAGAATCTCTTCTCTTCTTCCTCATATACCATTTTCACTACCAATTGGAATTGTGGTTCAAGGATTAAAACATATTTTACGAATTTGTTAATTAAAGAAATTTTTGTGAATTCTTATTGCACTGTTGAGACGCCATAAACAATGGATGTTGTTGTTGACGGTTGATGAGCGTTGATCATTATTTGAGTGGGGGGTTAACAGAGGCAAGAGAGAGGACTACCATAGGTAGATTAATTTTGTGGCTGTCATGGATTAGTAAATCCAATTTCCAACAGATTGAAAACCAACGTGAAAAAAACCATGGATTACAATGGATTGAAAATGACCGACAAAAATCGGAACTGATTGGAATTTAGTAGAAAGTTGGATTTTTGTTGACGGTTGGTGAGCGTTGATCATTATTTAAAGAATTACATAGTTCCTGCGTTGCATTTTCACAATTGGAATCGGAACCGATTGTTGAAGATAGAAGGAGAGTAAGAGAAGGAAAATTGCAATGAAAAAAACCAAAGTGACTTAAGTCACGCTATAGTGATTGTAAATTAACACTAGCGTAAGCAAAACCGGACATTTATTTTTGGAAATGAGCAAAACCGTTTGGGGTCTTGCAATGAACCAATAAACGGGCCAGCCCAAACAAGTAAATGATAACCCAAAGCCCAAAACATGGACTCAAAATAAAAAAATAAAAAATATCTTATAATTCGCGGTGCTCATTACGCACCATAACTCCGGAAGCTCCATCAATGGCGACACTAACTCCAATTTGTTCAATACCAACGAAACTGAATTTGAGAATCCAACAAAAACAACACAATCTCAATTTCTCATTTTTCAATTTCAAAAATCAAAAGCATAATTCAAGAACTTCAACAACAGTAATCCGTTCATCCTCTACCGTTAACGAGAACCAGTCTTCTCCGGGATTATACTCCGCCAAGAAATTCGACCTCACAGCTCCAAACGTCGATCTCGTTCTCGAAGATGTTCGTCCTTACCTCATCTCTGACGGAGGAAACGTCGATGTAGTATCCGTTGAAAACGGCGTCGTTTCTCTTAAGCTACAAGGTGCATGCGAAAGTTGTCCTAGCTCAACCACAACTATGAAAATGGGAATCGAACGTGTTCTTAAGGAGAAATTTGGAGATTCCATTAAAGATATTGTGCAAGTGTTTGATGATGATCAAGCAAGGGAAACAACGGTTGAGGTCAGTGATTTTCCCCTTATTATTAGGTTTATCTTTTATGGTTGTTAATGATTGGATATTAATTAATTTTAATTAGTTTCAGAGTAGAAGTAGTTAGAAGTTAGATGTGATTAGTTGTTAGTTAATTAGTTACATCACCGTATGAAGTGAACAACTTATTGGTGCTGTCAATTTCAAAATCAATCTTTCACGATGTTAACTAATATAGCCAACTAGCCTGTATTAAGAATAATGATAGCTTAATTGTTGGTTAAGAGTCAAATATGAAATTAGTTAGAGCTAGTAATTAGTAGTACTTAGTAGTTAGTGGATGTCTATTTTGATGTACCCTTTACTTTTAACTTTCTCATTTCGTAAGTGATCAATATTATCAATACATAACCCTTTTGAGCTTTTCACCATTTATCCATGGATGCCATGTTTCTCAACAGCCTGTTTGGATAAATAACTTGCAGTTTATAGCACAGGCAATTATTATGATAAACACCTATGTATAAGCTTGCATAAGCTATTTTTATAGCAAAAGATAAAATTGTTAAATTATATTTGTATATGCTATAAATGTTTTTATAAGCTATATTGGAGAACTTCCAAGGTTAAGTTGTAAAATGCTTATGAAAATTGTCGTAAGTTTTCCCAAACACTAGTTGATAAGCTCAGATAAGCCAATCCAAACGGACCCTAAGTGTATGTTTGGTTCCTCTCGAGTAGAATTGATTTTGTCTCCAGATTTGATTCTACTTGAAGCTAGAAATTGGAGGTTTTTATTATAGAATTGATTTTAGCACTCAAATCTATCGTTCAACTCACTTTTACTTAAATGCAACAAAACATCAATCAATTTACCTTGAATTCACTTTTAACTAAAATCAATTTCACAGTATCAATTCACGCACAAACAATTTATGTCAATGCAAAACCAATAACATACATTGATTCTAATTAATATTCAATTTATCTAATATGCATAGAAATGAAATGAAAATGATGAATGTTAGTTGATGTTTGGGTGTTGGTTTTTTAGGCGGTGAATAATCATCTAGAGATATTGAGACCGGCAATTAAAAATTATGGAGGTAGTGTGCAAGTGTTATCTGTTGAAGGTGGTGACTGTGTTGTGGAATATGTTGGACCTGAGTCCATTGGATCAGGTGTTAAAGCTGCGATCAAGGAGAAGTTTCCAGATATTCTCAATGTTACTTTCTCTGCCTAGGTAGCAATTCAATGCAATGCATCCTCATTCTTCATTGCAATTTTGTATTGTCTTTGTAAACTAGTTGATTAAAATACGATCACTCTTTCCTTCTGAATATAGTTGGATATGTATGTATAACATAAGACCCATCATTTGATAGGACTTAAATATGTATCATGTAAGTATTTAACATTACAACAGAGTTACGATTGTTTTCATTTTATTTTGTTTTTATAATTGTGTATCTTAGCTTGCATAGTCTATCTCAATTTTCAACATTACAATACTTCAAACTGCATTTTTATTTTCAACTCAAACTGTTTTCTCTCTTCCTCTCTGTTTTGGCCTGCCATTGTTTTGTTTTTTCTTTGGCACAATTCTTGGAAACATGAAGAAGAAAATATCTGAACCAAAAAATAAACTGTAAACAGGCTAGATGATTGCAGATACCTTGAAAGTTTCTCATATAATAAGATGCAACTGAGAGGGTTATAGTAGATAGTAATGTTGGAGGTTATAAGTATACATGTCATAGGTGATGGATGAAAGTTTCATTCCTTTAGATGAAGTACTCATCTCTATACTGAGCATTGATGTTGGAGGGATTTATGGTGTTCGGCCTCCAGCCGTGTCCTTGAAGCCAAACTACTTGTACCAAATTTTTTACATGCTTTCTTGCCATCTCTTGAGCCAAAAGAAATAAAAAATATGGGTGGTATAAATAACTTGAAGAAAATTGTTAACTTTGTTTTTTATACACTATTGGATTCTATCAACATCCCAGTTAAGCACAAGGAGGCTGAAAGCAATGAACTGAGTGCAAGAATATTTTGTTAAATATTGTATGTAACGTAGTAATAATAAATACATAAGCAGCAACTTTCTTAATAGTAGGTTCACCATGAATAAGTACTCTCTGGATCTAATGAGCAAGTTTCACCACTTGGCTGAACTAACAGAGGGAGATCACTCAATCCAACATTCCAACTTATTGTGTAATGCATTTTTTATTCCTTTCCTTCATCTTGTCCTTCAATTTTTAAACATTGCTCCACATTCATTTCTGTTGATCTTTGAAAGCATTAAATAAGAAACATGATGTTTGCTCTATGGTCTGCGACTCCTCTCAGCAGCATACTCTCCAAGTTTCAAATTTGAATGCAGACCAAAAGTTGAAAGTAATGCATCCCACAACGGAACGTCAGGCTCAAATGACATGTTCTTGATTAATTTTTCTGCTAAATGAACAACAAAAAGCTTAAGTTACCACTAAACTAAGGAGGGTGTATTGGATTGAGATTTCAAGAGATTTTAAAAGACTTTTTGATTATAGAAAAGTCTTGTGGTATTCAATCAAGACTTTTATAAAATATAAAAAAATCTTGTGGTTTTCAATTAAGACAATCAAGACTTTTTTTTCAATGGAATGAAATCCGTCGGTATTCAATTAGGATTTCTCACAAATTATAAAATGTCATTCGATATTCAAAAATTGATAGATTTCGATGGATTCTTTTATGGAATGGATTTTGTGAGACTTTTTGATTAAAAATGTGAACAAAATGCTCATTCAACAATCTCACACAAATTTGTGAGGCTTTGTGAGACTCTCACAATTTTCTTTTCCTTGCTGTCCAAAGAGATTCTTTTTCTCATTAGTTTCCAGGTGCGACATTATTTCAGGTGAACATTATTCTGTTCTGGTTGTAGAAAACTTTCAGTTAATATAGTTCGAGTTACCTGCACCGGAATAATGTTGGTGGATTGCGAGGCTTATAAACTTTGAAGCAGTCTTGATTTTTTTGTTTTGTTTTGAAAGGACGGTAGCATTTTTAAATCACTATACTTTTTCAACCAAATTATTGTTATTATGGAAAACAAATAAAAATGCAAGACTGCTTAAATGTTGGACGTATAAACTTTCATTCTCGTAAAATTTTAGCAATTTGTTCAATTTATTAGTTCTGTTTCAAACTAATTTTCTTTTAAGATGACTCTCTGTCTAAAACCATTTTTAATATGTAAGACGGCTTCAAAGTCTGTTATCAATTAGTAATGAATATTATGGTGTAATACACAATGTTGAAAAAAATAAAAAACATCTCATTAAGCATCTAAAAAAAACACAATTGGCTTGTTGATATAAATCCTTTGAAATTCTGGTAGTCTTTTAAAATCTTAGGATATAAATCCCTTGAAATCCAAATTACAAATCTTTAAAATCTTAAAAGTCATTAAAATCTTACATAGTCTTTTAAAATACACTAGACTTTTTCATGCAAAGTTGTCTTTTAAAATCCTAATCCAATACACCCCCTAAGGCAATCAAATTTGCAGGCAACATCACATCAATAATTCAAATCAACTATATAAGATATACAACGAGTAGCTTAAAAGTGAACAAAAATGAAATCTGGTAATAAAATATGGTTTGCACTTCTCTGATAAACTAAAATATCAAACACTTCACTAATACTGTGCATCGTATAAATCTGAGACAACAATGTTATCACAAATTTGATGGCACGAACCAAATTTAAAATAATACAGGGTGGTCAAATATTCTCAAGTGGCATTTCCTGGCCAATCAATTTTCTAAAGGTAACTTAAAAGAGCTGTGTTTCTGGTGGTGAACTGTACAACTTTCAACATTTTAACAATTGAAGTAATTGAAGCTTGGCATCTGCAAATCATGACAGATTTCATCTTTTTTTTTTTAAAAGTAATTTATTGATTAGATCAAACATGATACTGCTACTCTTCAAGCACCTCAAGTGCTGCAAAAGTGATGTAAGTTAATTTGGTGATTAAGCACATAAATATAAAAAATAACTTGGCCTCTAAAATATAATTACAAGTGCTGCAAGTGATGGGACCCGAAAAGATGGAGGAAAGTATTCTATATACTCGGCCTTCATAGTACGAAATTCATAAAACATGAAACCTTTTACGTTGAACATCAATATATATCGTTAAATGGAAGAAACAGTCTAGTTGAAAGATGACTCACATTGATGTACAAAATAATCAAGTTGAAAGGAAGACTAGTCCGGAAGAGGTACTGCTTCGATGTCCGTGTGACAGAAAGATTCAATCATAGAACTATCAGAGTCAGAGATGTGATTGTGATGGTAACTCCAGGTCAAGGCACCAGGTTCAGTGAGTCTGGGTGGTGGCACTTGGTCCAACCAAGTATTGGAAGTGGAGGTACTCCGCTTCAGTGAGTTTGGACTGTAGTGTCCACTCTGATTTAGGTTTTGTCCCCTAAAAAAAGGAGAAACATGATCACATACCACTGTTTAGTATCTTTTAAGTTTGTATAGGTGATACTGGGAGTCATTGAATCCAACAATTTCAATGGTGCAGATTTGGTGGAAGCTATTTGACTTGCACCTGGTCTCAACAATCATGATCATATATTGAACTTATCATTGATAGAAAACATGAAGAATAAATACTAAAATTGATGGAATCTTTGTATTTTTGTAAGAGACCAATTTTGTCGACGAAAAATTAAAATACCAATATGATTCCTAGGAATATCAAATGTGGGTCAAATGAGTTCTTATAGGGATATTTTAGTCCCTAGTTAGTGGCAAACTAAGGTCATATCAGGTAAAAGAGATTCTAAAAATTGTAAATGGGTAAAGTGACTAAATTTGTTCCCTTGCATTGAAAGGAAAATGAAAAATCCCACTAACCAAACATGTGTTTAAAATAAGTAGAAAAAAGACCAAAGAGAAATCCTTATTCTGCAAATTCTAAAGAAGGTACAGACATATGGTTCGGCTGGACAAATTATAAAACAAATCAAAAAACATGAAACAAATTGTTATGTTTCGTAAAAAGCACCTTACCATAAACACCAGTAAGGCCAACAAGGCAGAACATTTTTTAAAATAACAACGAAGCTCAATTCCAAACCCAATCAAAGAACTCCCAGAGCAAGTTCATCTGAAATGGACAGTTAAAAACTTTCAACCTTACAATTAATCTACCTAAATTGCATCGGTAAAGTCTGGCCTTCCAACGAGTAAGGTAAAAAGTTTGTCAAAAGAATAGTGAAAAAATAAGTAGTCCTCGTGCTTTCTTTTTATAGAAGGCATACCAAAAATAACTTATTTACTCATGTTGAATGCCAGACTATTTGTTTGCAAGGTAAAGAATGTGCAGGAGAATTTCACATTGTTTATACGATACGATTTTGACTTCACCCTTCAAAATCTTGAGTGAAACGTATCATGAGCAAGCCCTTCCTACATAATATGCAGAACAAATTTCTGTTCAAAATCTTGAGAGAATTTATCAGGACCCCATATGGGAAGCCTTTCACACTAAACTTGCTAAGGGAACTCTAAATTCAAGGACAGAGGGCCTTCTGAGAAATTAGATAGAGAAGACGAGAGACTAAATTCTCATCGATATTCATGGAGTCACCGTACAAGGCATATGTAGCAGCCAGCTAGCCTTACTACATAATATATGCTAAATAACAGTGCAACAGAATTCATAACAAACTAGCTGAATCATACTCCTTCTAGAATCTGTTAAATCCAAGTTATATGAAAGGAAAAGATTACCCTGTATCATTTCTCTATTGCCTTTGTCAGTAATTGCATATAAACGTGATTTTCAATTGCTTTACACATGTAGGCTTCGATATAATCATTACCATACAGGGGAAATTTTTTTAAAAGGATTTGAAGCAATCAGAATAAACTCTACTTTTGTCTTAATTGAATCCAGTTTGCTGAATTGCGCACGGGTTTTATCACCAGGCTGAACTTACAGAGAGATGGAGATCACTCAACCCAACTAATTGCCGTCTGTTTTATTATTCCTCGCTCCTTCATTGTGTCCCTCAATTCATTTACACGGCTCCATACTCCTTTCTCACCTTGGATTTTTGAAAGTACTGAGTAAGAAACAGGATGACTGCTCTCCAATCTGCGAATCCTCTCAGCAGCATACTCTCCAAGTTCCAAATTTGAATGCAGGCCACAAGCTGCAAGTAATGCTCCCCACAACACAACATCAGGCTCAAATGGCATATTCTTGATTAAATTTTCTGCTTCGTCAAATCTCCCTGCTCTTCCATACAGGTCCACCATGCAACTATAATGCTCCATCTCTGCTTGTATTCCATACTTTGTCAACATATCCGTGAAGTGCTTTTCACCCTCTTCAACAAGACCAGCATGCACGCATGCCGACAACACATTCACAAATGTAACTTCATCAGGGGCAACACCCACAACTTTCATCCTATCAAACTCCTCGAGTGCTCGTGTAGCTAGTCCATGGCTTGCATAACCTCCAATTATTGCATTCCAAGAAACCAAATTCTTATCCCTAATGGACTCAAAAACACCAAATGCTGCATCCATATCCCCACATTTTGCATACATATCAACGAGCGAGGTCAGCCAGATAACATCATTTGCTATGCCAGACTTGATGATACAAGGGTGAACCTGCAGCCCCATTATAAGAGAGGAAGAACCTGCACATGCATCCAATACACTTGAAAATGTGAAATGATTGGGACGAGTTTCAGTCTTAAACATAAGAACAAAAAGCTTCAATGCATCCACAAATCTCTTGTTTTGCACATACCCACTAATCATTGCTGTCCAAGAAACCACATTCCTCTCACTCATATCATCAAAAACAGACCGTGCTTTGTTAACCTGCTTGTTCTTGACATAACCATTCACCAAAGTAGTCCAAGAAATTATGTTTCTTTGAGGCATTTGATCAAAGGCAGTTTGAGCATCCGCGAATTTTCCCAATTCCATATAACTAGAAACCAAAGCATTCCAAGATGTAACATCTTTCATCGATATATCATCAAACGCTCGACCTAAAGCTTCTTCCTCCTTTAAACCAGCATAAGCTCTGATCAAAGACGACCCAACAAACACATTCAAGTAGAGTCCTAAATGAAATGCCAAAGCATGAACTTGACGAACCAAAACATCCAACTCGGTAATAATAACCGCTCTAAGCAACGTCGAGATGGTGTAGTCATTGGGCACTACACCAGCTCTTCCCATTTGTAAGAAACAGTTGTAGAGTCCCTCTGAGTTTCTAGTTCTCTGAAAACCAGAGAGCATGATGTTCCACGAAACTGTGTCTTTCAGAGGCATTTTATCAAACAGGTCGCGAGCGAGTTGAATTTGATTGTGTTGCACGTAAGCAGTCATAACCATGTTCCAGGAAACAATGTTGCATGATAAAGGGTTTTCATCCAACAGTTTATGAGCTTGTTTAACGTTGTTGTTGTCAATGTAAGTGATAATCATGTAATTAAGTTGTGGTGTTCGGATTGTAACAGTACACATGTTGCGGGAACATGATGTCTTCAACCACAATCTCTTCAGTACATGCATCCTAAGAATAAATATTGGAAACACACATGATACAACAAAAAAGAGAATATTGTTTTTTTCTTTTCTTTTCTTTTCTTTTCTTTCGGATGTGTCCCTATAAAAAAATAGGAGTCAAGTGTATCTATATGCTTTCAACACTCTTTTTTTATTGGATAAAAAACCTATTTTTAAATTATGAGACTCGCCATGATTTAAACCAATTAAAAAATAAGTGTTGAAAAGAGGGTGTTGCTAGCACTCATCCTATATCATATATAAAGAAAGGAAAATGCTAATTGCTAACTCTTTTTTCTTCCAATTATACCCATTTATTAGAAATATTTTTTTTACAAGAATAAATTTGAAATGTTTTTTTATTGACGTCGTTCAAAAAGATAATAATTTATATTATATTTGTTATATTTTTTGAAAGATATTATATTTGTTATACTGTTGGTATCATTGAAAAATATAAGTATAATTTTTTGTTATGAAAGATAAGTATAGTTTTTTTATAATATAAAATATAAAAGTGAAAAATATCTGATATTTATACCTATAATTTTAATTAAAATCAAAGTAAATTTAATCAAAATTTCATAAAAATTATTGTTTGTAATTTATACACATTATCGCAATAAGAAGATGGGACAAGCGAAAATATTGGTGTGTTTGATTTGCAAACCAGTAAGTACTGGATAGAACAGTAAAAAGCATAACAGCACAACACAAGGCAGAACGGCACAGAACAAATTTTTATGGTATTGAATAATTTTTTGTTTTATATGATTTTTGAGGGACGAAATGCTATTTTGGTGTTTTAGACAACTTGTATGTGAGACAAAAAGTTGTGATGTGGTTTGGTGAGGGACAAAAATTTCAGTTTTTGTCCCGTCCCTTGCCTCCAGTTTGTTCTGTCCCTGAAATAGTTTTACAAATCAAACATTGGACAACTGAAGTTGTTCTGTCCCGTCCTTCATTTTTTAACAAATCAAACGCAGATGATATAAGTAGTCTATAAATGTTAACAATTTTTTTTTATTACTTTATCCAAACAAAAACATTTTGAAATGAAAAAAATTTAATTGATTCATTTTAATTGTCTAGCATTCTAAATTTTTCTGAGAAAAAGTTCAATTACTTCATTCAAATATACTCTTAAACTATGAAACACGGATACAGACACGACACCGACACACCGACACCACTAATAATTTGAAAAAATTACATAATTTAGTGTAATTATATGTGTCGGTGTCGTGTCGGACACGACACGTGTCCGACATCGGGACACGGCTAATCCAAGAAGTGTCCGTGTTGCATAGCTCTTAAAACACTTGTTAACTTTGACCCTTTATCCAAAACATGTTCCTAGTGAGGCTAATAATATCAAGCAGCTTCTGAAATTAACATGGAGATGTCCCATGTTTGAACGTATGAAAATATAAGACACTCTCTCTAACTATCTATCAATTCAAAGTATACTTGCAGATGCATGTTCCTTGTCATAATTGGACTGGGCAATGTCAACGACAGTCTCTCCTTAATGGTACACAAATGGAGTAATCAGTGTTATTCCAGCACAATGAAGTTATATAAATGAGAACCTATTTGAAGTCCTCGTAGATAGAGGGACACGGGTTGCAGAAAAGATGCACACGAGAAGAAAGGAAGAAGAAACAAGAAACAGGATCAAGGAGAAGAAAAATAGTTCAACAACATGTTGAAATAAAAAAGGGTAAAAGAACAACTAGCTAATTAAGATTATCTACTCTATTGTATACCCTACAAATTGAGGGGAAGAAAAATAGAAGGCAAGCCAATATGGGACGAAATAGATTTCATGGGTTTCATGTCAGCTCATTCATTCTTTAAAAATACAAATAATGGAATCTAAACAAAGCTTTAGACTATGCAGTAATTCCATCAATTAACAATTTCTATATCACAGCATAAGCTTTGACGGACATTTGAAATATCCAATTGCATTGTTAATTATACGCATATCCAAATAATGTGGTGTCTTTTATTCTAAAAGTACTCCTGCCAATGGTCATTTTGTTGGTCCAAAATAAGTATTACCATATCTTAAGCAGTGATATCGTTTTCATGATATCATTCAACTTTCAATGACTTTTTTTATTCTGAGCAAACACATTTTAACGAAGGAGTAGTTTGGACAATGCAAAGTGAAACAGAAATTCAGTTAGACTAATATCAATGTTTTAAATATTGGCCATTCAAGAAAAAAATGTTTTAAAGATTGACCCAAATCATCATGTTCAACCGATTAAATCAGAAACCGCTCAGTACGCCAGCTGGTTCAATTTTGGTTGCACTTTAATCTAGTTGAACCACTTTTTACCCTCAATTGGTTCTTATCTTCTGTATTATTTAGTTTTGCTTTTAAAAAAATTAGCTATAATCTGAATTCTGATACAACCATATGTACTTTAATCTTGAGCCGACGGAACGATGGCCTAAAAAGTCTCACCGATTTGATTGAGTCCTGAATTTAAAACATAGGCTAATATGCAGCAATAAACCTCCAAGAGTTTGATGGCTGCTATCCACAACATTCATAATTCTCATTACGCTTAAAACAATTGCTACAAAAGTTAAACGCTTTCGCCAGGAAAGAAAACATGAATTGCACTTTTATATTTCTGATACAATAAATGTTTTCTACTAAAAACCTTCCATATAAATATCCATAAGACTGATATCAATAAAACCTTGAAAGGAATTATACAAATTGAAACACCTTTCCACATTGCACCTGACAGATAACATGGAAAACTTAGTTCGGTAAATACATCCATTGACAAGCTTTAAATTCAAGAAACAAGTCCTATAAAGTTAAACCATGTAGGGTTAAATAGTGTTTTGGTTTACACCTATAAAAAAAAAATAGATTCCAACCTTGTAATTTCAATATATTTTGGATTTCAAACTTTAGTCCATCTTCTTGTACAAATAAGCTGACATGGCGCATTACTGTGCAAAATTGATGAGTTGGAAATTTTTATTTCTTTTCAAAAAAAATATTCCATCTGGAATTCTTCCATCGAAGACATAATTTAAATAACTTAAAACATTAAATTTTTAACATAATTAATAAATTCATCCAGGTTCATCTTGATCTTCATCATCCCAATTTAAATCTTCATCCAAACCCATCCAATAAACATGATCCAACATCAACAAAACCCAGCAATAAACTTCATCCAAAAACTCTCACTCTATTGGTTATTCTTCTTCCTCTTTACCACCACCACCAACATCAATAACACCGTCTACCTGTACCACCACGCACCACCACAAACATCTTTATCTTCCTCCTTCTCTTCTCTCTCCGTTCTCTCTACTCCCTTTTCTCTTTCCTTCGATTCTCTTCCCCTTATTTTTCACTCTTCCCTTTTTCCTTCCTCGTTTCCCTTCTTTCCTTTTTCCTTACCCTCTTTCTCTCCTTGTTCTCTCTTTAATTTCCTCTTCAAAAAACTCATCAAACCCTTATCTTATCCTTTTCTCTGCTATGACTACTCTCTCCACTTTCCAACCCAGAAAGAAAACGATTTCAGATCCTTTAGATCCCTCCTCTTCAGAAAATGATATTCGATCCATCCTCTAAGAGAAGAAAACAGAGAGATAGAATAGAGAGAGGTGGTTCTTAGATCTACATTTTTTCATCATCATCAAAGAGAAGATTTGATCAATACATAAGGGTGGTTCAGTTGAAGAATGCGGTGATCGAGAAGGAAGGTGAAGGTTTGATTTTAAAGGGTATCAAGGTATGGGTGGGAGGAAGGTGATGAATGGTGATGGATTTGGGGCTCCTTTTTTTTTAACTTTGTTTTTGTACAGGGGTGGAAATGGGAAGTGAAAGGGTTTGGGGCTGGGGAAAGAATAAGTACGATAAGATTCTCTTTTGTTTTTTAGTTTATGGATTTTCGAATGAATTTTTGGGTTTTCATTTGAGTCTGATGAAATTAAGATATGAGTTTTTGCATTTTCTGGGTTGAAGGGTTGGAGCAGATGAAGGAGATAAGGTGTTTAGTTACTTAGTAATTTAAAATATAGGTGGCATAAAAACAATTAAAAAAGAAATAAAAAAGTCAACTCACATGCGACATCACCATGATTGCACAGTCATATATGTCATGAAGGTCTAAAACAGAAGAATCTTCAAATGACAAAGATTGGAATCTAAAAAAAAAAATACAAGGGTGTACACCAAAACACGCTCAAATGGCAGGGTGCAAAATACCATTTAAGCCAATTAAATATGATGCTTAACAAATCATACCAGTGTCGTCTGTGAAAAATTTAAGCTCTTACCGGAGGAATTAAAGATCTGAGGCCTTTTGTTTTCTAGGTCTTTTATGAGCTGCTGTAGGTGGAGCTCCATGCCCCTATACAAATAAAGTTCCCGAGACCAATCAGTAATAGTACATTATTAAAATGGTCCAAATGTAAATGTAAAACTAATCAATTGACAGGAGAATAATTAGACAAAATACGTTGTGGTGTACCTTGCGTTTTTGGTCCTTTTTGCCAACCCTTTCGCCTGAAACAACAGTTTTATGCATATGTTTAATGATAAATAGATGTCAATTCCCTTACTTCATAGAAATTTTGAAAGCAGGTACAAACAAAATTAATATATATTACCTCCAAAATTCAACGAATCGGGAATAAATGTACGATCCTGATTCCCACCACAAAACAAATGTGTCAGTAGTTTCCAAATCACAAGCCTAAAACAATAGAGGGGAAACTACCAAAAAGAAATAAAAATATGAATTTCCGACCTTTGGTGTGCCTGGTGTTTCACCGTAGGATCCATCACGGAAAGATGAACCTTCGGCCTCTTTATATTGCACCTGCCACATATATCACAACAAGCAATTAAATCAAAGAAATTTGGGGAAAAATAAGCCAGTATAGAATGTTGCTGATTCTATAAACAATCATACATTAGACAGGCATATTGCAAGCCCATGAAAATTCTAACAAGTGAAGTCATCATTTGCTTATAAACATGAATGAATAAATTTTCAGCAAAATATGATTCTCTCAACTTTCTTATACCGATATTACCTGTTTCTGGAGATTCAGCCAAGTTAGTATTTCCCTTCTTAGTTCAAGATGCTCTGCACAAACAGCTTTTGTTGGAACCCTCGGTTTCAAATTAACCTGGAATCACAGAATGCATCATGAACCCAAACATATGGTCAAACTCAACTCGTTACAAAAATTTCATTTTGGATTTAACATATATCTGCCTCAATATAAGACTCTCCTATCTAATTCATGGGTATTGAGAAAGATGGTTAATTTGGTTAATAGCAATAAATTTGTCAGCAATGTTTTAGAAAGAAAGGAAAGCAAGCTGCATTAAAAGTTAAGGTAGTCGGGACAAACCCCGAGATCTTGCAATGTTTGCTCAACCCGTTTTATAGTCCGAACTCCAGCAGTTGAGTTTGAAGCTTGCACCATTTGCTCGAGTGCATATGTCCTCAAATATACACGAAGCTGAAACATTTCTCACTATCAGATAATGCTATGAAGTATGAGAATTTAATAAATTGTGCAAATTGCCCCTCATTAAAAAAAATTATTTGAAATATTTTGATCAATGCAAGATCAAAATTTTGAAGATCAGAATTCTGGTTAATGCCAGTGCTGCAAAACGAAGTTTTAAGTTAGCTTGTCTACTGCCTAACACAAATTTCCTCCGGATTAGAGACTACCGATGTAATGCAACATTATGAAAATTATGCCTAGGGTTCTGCTTAAATGATACACCAGCACCTCTAACAGAGCTACTTGACGGAGGAAGCATTTTGACTGTCGTTAGACAATTTAGGGAAGCAATTTGATATTTCGCTATTTAGGGTGCCCAAATTGCCAGCACTTACAATTTCAGAACATAAAATGGTAGTATACTCAAATAACTTACCATGCGAAGAGAAGCTAGAGTAGAAGCATTATCTGCAGAAGGCATGACCATTTGTGGAAGTTGCACATTTGAAGGAGATACAGTTTCACCAGGGACAGCCCTCTCTGTAAGTTCTGTATCAGCATTTGTAGCAACAGCCAATTGAGACTGTTCAGTAACCTGAAAAATGTATAAAATCAATATCCCAGGCACAAATGTGCAAGTACAGATCATGTGAAATACATTTTATACATTCCACGAATTTTGTTGCCCCAAATTGGTAATTATAAAACAAGAACAAGTGATTCAAGAACACTACTTCAGCATATATTTTACTGTCAGTAAAAATTAAGTGATTAAGTTATGACTACAAAGCTCTAACTTTAGTTTACCTCCCGTGCAAACAAAAAAGTGCACAGCATACTAGGAAACATTCCCCAATATTCAAAGTGATGGGTAGGAATTTATAATCAAGATTTCTCAAGAAATCAGAATTAGATCATAAGAAATTTGACCTTGAATCTTGATAACAACTCCTGAGTTAATGGTGTATTGGTAAATCAATCTAGAAACAATTACCTTAGAAGCCATCCGTAATTCAGCTATCCTTTTTGCTTCAATAAGAACCTGCAAGTTAAAACAATATAAGTAGCCATCCGTCATTTACTATGAGGGTAAACCAATGGCAGAAATGTATGAAGTATTATTTTTTTCTTTAAAGGACAGAACCTCTTCATCTCTTTTCTCTTGTTGTCTTGTTTGGGAGAGGACCATGGACAGTGCCCGTTTTCGCTCCATTTCTTGTGAAACATTATATGGTTCCTACATTGAAAAGAGAAAACAAGTTACTATCACCACATTGCAATGGCTTAAGGCAGGTGAGAGTCTGTTTAAACAGTAAATGTATACTCAGACAAAAGAGAGTAACTACTTCAAAACGTCATACATCAATATAAAATTTGACTTCACCTTAATGATAGGATGTGTTGCAATGTCCCCCGAAGATGCAGCCCTGGCAAGTAATATAGCCCGCAACACTACATGACAGGGACGTGTGAAAAAAAATCAAGTTCAAAATTTCACATTTTTGCTCATGCAGTCTCCATATCATCAGAATTGAAAGCATGAGTTTTTTTTTTTTTTTTTTACAATTGAGAGTGTGAGTTAAATGACATGAATAGCGGAGTGCAATATATAATAATTATTGAACAAAGACGTACCACTATAATATCGATCCTTTAACTCCTCTACAGTCCGAGATGATGGGAACCTATCAGCTATCACAACAAAACGAAGATCGAACCTCTCACACAAATCAAATAATTCATTTGTCTCCTCCTTGGTCCACATCTAGGTAGAAAAAGCAGAATCAGGTATATTAATGCATTGAACATTTGGTAAAAGAGATTGATATAAAAAAACTGATAGAATGTCAATGTGTTTCAACTTTCAATTGAGTAAAGCATAGAACTTAACAATTGCAGTCAAAACAGGATAATTGTATACGATAAATTGTACAATGGGATGCAGTGTACAAAAGAGGTCCTTGCAAATAAGCCAGGTCAATTGATATATAAATTGATCGCAAACTTTCCCTCATTTTTTATGTCTAAACTGATATTGTTTTCTTGGTCTAGAAACCTATCATCGTATCCGATCCAAAGGACATGATTTTGTTAAAAAGAAAAATCCCCTCACGGTAGCAATTGTTCAAATTTGGAAGCTTTAAAAATCCCATCCATACAGTTATCTCTCACTGTCATTACCCAATTTGGAAGCTTTAAAAAAATCTAACAAATTCCTACATGTTTCCATAATGTGGCTCTACAAATCATGAATGGATTGATTTATCATGACAGTTCTCCAAAGATGTACATGTAATTGGAGGAAAATCTCCCAAGATGTCCCAAACTATGGTAAATATAAGGTCTATCAAAACTTAATTTTCGAATAAATTTTGTCGCTTAAAAGCAAACTGTATTCTTATGTATTTTAATACCCTATAAGAAAATCTGACTATTAAATAAATATATGTTGGTTGCTAATAGTTTGCCTCACAAGAGATAACCCTCAGTAAAATTAAATGAGAAATTTGGCCAAGACTCCATCGCCAAAACCAAAGTAGAGTTGTGATTGATATGGTTCTGCTCAGGTTTCTAGAATGCTATTGTTGTCAAATGTCAACTCATCCACACAAAATTGAATATTAATCCCACATCACACTAAACTCTACTTTTACATGAAATCTGTGATAAATTATTGAGTAAAGAAAAAACTTCAAGGGCTGTACCAGCTTAGGTTGTTCTTATTAGCCAACACAAGAATAATCCAATATCCTTCAGCGGAAAATAGAGGCTTCAATTTGTATTAGTTATAAGCTTCAACATAAGTAATCGCCAATGAACAAATTTTAAGTTTTATACACACACACACAATGGAAGTCAATGAAGGTCCCACAATCACAATCACAGCTCGATACATTACATAAAATAAATTTCAGTTCAGTTAGCATGAATTTGCAACATTTTTGTAGTTTAAGTAAACTTATGGATAAATTTCCAAAAAATTGTACAATTAGACATGATTACCCACAGGATCTGTCAAATACTTTTCGTATTCCTCATCTGTGTATTTGACAATGTCAACAGACTGCATCACATCAAATAGAAGATTGTGAATAAAACCAAAAATATAAGCAATGAATAGGAAGCACGAAGAGAGAGAGAGTAACACAAATTTAGCTACCTTGTTGTACTTGGCAAAAGAATAGTCTCCAGTAGGTAGAACACCATTGACTACTCGAACCTGAAAAAGAAGTGACACATAAACAAAAACTTCCATGCTTATAAATAATCACAGGTAATAATCAAACAGATATTGTGACTGACCCAATGGTAAAGATGAAGATCATCTTTACGAGCAGAATTGGTGAAAGGAAGCCATTGCCAAGTAACCTGAAAAACATAATAACCAAGTTTGGATAATCATCTTAATCAAGTATGTATCACATAAGTGCTTATGAAAATAAGCTGAAAACGACTTATGGAAACTGTTTACGTGAATAGATAAGTTGAATCAAATAATAAAAACCTTTTCATGAGTAGGAGGCTTTTTCTTCAATTGAGAAGCATCAATTGATGGCATAAGAGGTGGCATTCCACCAGTAAGTGCATAAACCTAAAAATAATACAATTCAATTAAAATCAAATCAGTGATAAAAAGAAAAAAAAAGAATAAAGTGAGTGGGTAATGAATAACCTAACCTCGCGTGAAATGCCATCAGGTTTTCTCTGAGATTCTTTGGGAGGTCGAGATTTTTTATTATCAAGAGAAGATGGAAATGAGTTTTTGTGCAAACCAAGAATATCCTTCGCGTCCATTTAGGGTTTCATAGGAACAACCAAAAACCTTGCATTCAATTCAATTGGGGAAAACCTATCGTATGAAATCACTCCTCTACTTCAATTTTCCCTCTCAATTTCTCAACTGTTCGACAACCTCCGATGCTTCGACGTTGTACTGTCTTCCCAAAATTACTGTTTTTTTATAACTGACAAAATATATTCTTTTCGAGGAATAATAACTAACAAAAATATTTGGTAATAGTCATTTTTATCCTTGTATTGACGATATTTATTTGTATATCTATTTTAGCGAGCGAATTTGACATATATCTTATCTTAATCGACTACTTCTAAAATATTGTCTAAATTATTTTATCTAATAATCACTTTTATTATGATATCTATCATCAATCTAAGAAAAGAAACTTCAATAAAAAAAAAAACTCAACGCACATAAATTTGTTTAAGGGTAAATAAGTAGATAATTATTCAAAAAAAATAAAATAAATTATTGGATCATGTGCATGGTTTAGACAATCGTCCATATTGGATCAAGAGTAACTACACAAGTAAGTTGTACACAACATCTTAACTTAATACCTTAAGACGTTAGGTTTACGAGGCCTTTCACTTGTATACATTTCTATAACATGTAGGGCTTCTAACTCAAATTTGCTGAACAACGTAATGTCATCTAAAAAGTTTCCATGTCTCCAATATTTTACAAATTAATATACGATCATAAATTTTGGTACTTGATACATACTTTTTTAACACTTTTTTTGTAAGAATTATTGGCCGTGTATTTCATTCATTTGTTGCACAATAGCGTGTACACAATCTTACATTGATACTAATAATAAGGTACCTAACTCCTATACAATCGTCTAATCGTTCACAATTATTTTTCATAATATACACATTATACAAAAAAGATATTTAAATGCACCGCTGTAGTTGAAATTGAATGTTGACAGATTTTGAGGCTATCTCTAAAAGTCTCACATTGTGAGGATGTCAGCAATTTTATAATAAGATAAAACATGTAAGACGTACATTTGACCGTGGACCAGAAGATACACATAATAATTAGAGGTAAATCATGAATGAATATATAGATATAGGAATTAAGATAATCAAGAATCGACGGTGCCTAAACAATATAAAGAAATTTCTATTTCACCAATGACCCAAACCGTAGGATATATAAATCGAGCTACTGAAGAATTAGTCCAAACTATGTCCACAGTCAGAAATTTCTAAAGATTAGCATTTTTTAGAGTGTTTGACACTTTTCAAAATTTATATTCCAAAACTGACTAAAAGTGTGCGGATTGTATGATCCAAACTAAAAGTCCTAGCAAAATTATCAAGACAATCTACTCATTTTCAACATCTATACTATATATAAAGAAAACAAAACAACCATTTTCATCTTTTTTGGGTTGACTTTTTCTCTTTACAATAATACCTTCAAATTTCAATACAAATAGCAAATACAGATTTCCAATTTTTTCTTTTATCTTTAAAAAAAAAGGAATTTAGATTATATTTTTTTGTTATATTATTGGTTTCATTTTGTTGGTTTCATTGAAAGATAATTTAGTTTAAGCATATCAAGTAGATGGACACGAATAAGAATAAAATTAAAACTTTGTTTCTCTACCTTGGAAGGTTAAACACGATTGCTAAGGAGGGAAGCAATTATTTCAAAAGTTGAAGTCAAGATAGAAAAAAGAAGTAAGACTTCTTATGTTAAACTTCTACTTTTGCATCATTAGTATATGATACTTGATGATTAATCTCATATTTGTTGAAATAAATACAGTTTTAAAGAATATAAGTGAAGTTCACCTAGGTTGGCAATGGAACAAATTCATAGAAAAATATCATCATTTTTCAATTTTTCAAACGTTAATGCAATAAAAATAGCAAAAAGACGACGCGTGCCCTTCTTTTTGCTGGGATACATAATATCCATTCCACAAAATTACAAAACAAACAGTAGTAGATTCAAAAAAAAAAATCAGAAATACATTTCCAATGACGACCTTAAGGCACTCAAACATTTACAACCAATATCCCATTGACAAAATTAAAAGTGTAACCACATTTATCTAATCAAATTCCTCCTCATGCAAGGTACATCATCTTTCAAAATCTTCTTTCTACTATACTATATGGATTTCATAGAACTCTGCTGACTGTAGTCTAACCCGAAATGGAAACCCTTTTTCTTTATTCAATCATGGTCATCGCATTGATAAGAAATAAGAAGTCATGTTTAATTAAAATTAGTCACTTTGACTTACCGTTTTTATGTAAATTATAAGTAAAAAGGCAGTAGGAACTAGAATGAAGAGTGCAGTAGCTATAAATGCGAGAATATTGACTTCCATAATCTCTATGTTTTCTTTCTCTTTTATTTCTAATAAATACTTCGGGATTTAATTCCATAGAAATGAAAAATCTTTCGTCAGTAAATTCAGTGGTATAAATTTTATCTCGATGATATAAAATCGGATCAATATCACAAATAACAATATCTGAGCTATCAAATCAATTCATCGTCGAGAATTAAATAGTATAACACTGGAAGATCTTTTACCCATACCAAATAAAAAAATTACTTTCTGATGCAATGAAAAATTCTTTTCTCTTTCTTCG